>ENA-OPYU01000417-OPYU01000417.1-human-gut-metagenome-genome-assembly--contig:-NODE-417-length-17251-cov-2.844429_pt1 | contig 17251 bp, 23 predicted proteins | sample MGYA00242637_ERZ504482 | MGnify/ENA primary metagenome ERZ504482 (study PRJEB26092, sample SAMD00036237) | human gut metagenome | host: Homo sapiens | study: EMG produced TPA metagenomics assembly of...
TTTGCAAAGTTCTTCTTTTGATAAAAGATTAACTTCCTGATTTTCTATATTCCGTATTACTGAATTTTGATTTTCACAATTATTAGGCGGCTCATTCTAGTATTGTTCCATACTTTTAAAAGTAAGAAAGCCTGCAATCACTCCGGTTCCCAGAGAAATTAACAGGCTGATCAATAAGGGTTTTTGCTTCATTAAAGAGCTCCCTTTATTTTTAGAATTAATTTATTATATTCTGCTGTCATGGAGACATTCTACTTTTGGCTGCGTTACTGAGAATATTATCTATTGTCTGCTTTATTGGTTTTTCCTGAATCCGTGAAGTTGATTTCCTCACATACTCCTTAAACCCTATAGTTTCATGCTTTTGCAATATTTTTTCCCTAATATTGTTATTCACCCACCAGGTGAAAGCAGTCTGTGGTAAAATAGACATAACAAAATCTATGGATTGGAGTCTTTTACCATGAATAACAACCACCGAATCACACTGAACACCAATAAGAACATTATTGTTGAGTTTACAAATGAATGTATTATCCCAGCCAGCGGTCTGGCTGTTGTTGGCGCCCTCCTTGGGAAAAGCGATTTCATCAAAAAACTCAATCGCATGGACGTGACATCCAATCGGTCTCAGCATCAGATTAAAAATGGTGATATTGTACTCACTTACCTTGGAATGCTTTGCATGGGCAAACCTTACTTTGAAGCTTTTTCATTATCAAGCGAAAACTTCGCCGAGAAAGCACGGATGACTGGTTTGAAATGGCAAAGCAGTATTGCCGGAATGTAACCAGTCCCAGAGACGGAAAAACCGTCTATATAGGCAGTGACTGGAAAACCGTTACCAGTAAGCAGTTCAATACAGAGTATACACTCCGTGCCGGATACGAGATTACAGAGCGAACCATTGATAAGTATGGTCAGTTCAACCTTGTTCCCGATATTGAAGTTGAAGCCTGGTGGACAAACCTTGGTGACCCGGATGAGGAAATCATCAGTCTGTATCATGCCCATGGGGAATGTGAGCAGTTTCATAGTGAGGTAAAAACAGACATGGATCTGGAGCGGCTTCCATCCGGAAAGTTCGCGACCAATGCACTGATACTCGAATTAGGGATGATCGCATATAACATTCTCCGTATGATCGGTCAGGGCACAATTGGAGGACGGGCACCCCGTCAGAAGAGGGATGTTAAACGCCGTCGTTTACGCACAGTTATCAGCAACCTGATTATGATGGCAGGACATATAACCATGCATGCACGCCAGTTGATAACCGGCCTCGGAAGAAGCAACATCTGGCGACATATATTTTCTGATATCTGTCAGAAATATGCTGTCACAAACTCATAAGTAACAAAGCAATTTTATAGCAGGCTTATTTCGTGTACCCTTTTTTGCCCAGTGACTGCTTTTGTTCCCGGTGCTGATACAGAAAAAGCCACAGAAGTATGCTCACATCATGAAACAAACTTACCTTTGGAAGATTGGTTCTCTTAAAGAATGAACTTCACGGATTCAGGTTAGTTGCTAAGTCTCTTGGTGTGGTGGTACTGTTACCAATGGACTTAATGGGAGCCGCATAGCCTTCTGGTTCAACAGGAGAATCATCCCAGCCATTTGCAAAGGAATATAAGACCAGTCCCATCTTCCCGAACAGTCGTTCCAGGAAATCTGGATCTGACGTTGCAATTTTCCCAATGGGTTTTGATCCCATAACGGTTTAACATCGTTCTGGTAGATCTTCCGACATACAAAAGGTTAGCTGCAGGAAGATTCCAGACGATACTCTGGTAATTTTCTTTATGAAATTGGGTGATCGCATCTGGCTTTTTTATAATCGCTTCCAAGCTTAGCAAAAATCTTATTCCACGAAATCCCGATACTGACTGTGATCCCCAATTCCTTTTTTACACGGCTTCTAATCTCATCTGCAATCTTTTTTTCATCCCCTTTTAAGGCGGTACTTCCAGTCACATCCAGCCACGCTTCATCACATCCATAAGGCTCCACCAGATCGGTATACTCTCCATAAATCTCCTGCAGCATGGAAGAAAACTGTAGATAAAGCTCCATTCTGGGCGGAACAACAACCAGATCCGGACAGGCACTTCTTTACCCCCTTTTGCGTAGCAGTATAATTTGCTGTCAGAACAATCCCACGTCTGGATGCCTGATACGCTTTAATCGCAGGCTTGTTCAAAACTCTGGACCAGTACGCAGCGATCTGGTAATGTGCAGACCCACATACAGCCTCCATGTGATATGATTTCTTCTGGTATTCCACACCTTTCCATGATTATTGGCAGACGTCTTGGTATCCAGATTATCAAGCATGCTTCATCTATCTGTTCCTATCAAAATATCGTTTTGCAAGTTATCAAGACGCATTCTTCTTTAATTCAAGGATTTTCTTCCTGATTTCTTCTATAACTAATTTAAACGCCTCATCGTTTTTTCCCGTTGGATCTTCCAGTCCCCAGTTATCGTCAAAAGGCCTGTCAATAAACGGACACCCTACATTGCATCCCATGGAAATCACGATATCAGGAGTTGGAATATCGCGAATCAGTTTGCTGTACTGACCATCTGCTTCCATATCTATTCCATATGACGTTTTCATAATCCGGACTGCATCCTGATTGATCTGCGGTTTTGTCTCTGTGCCGGCAGAATAGCTTTCAAATATATCAGATGCCAGATGCTTTCCAAATGCTTCTGCTATCTGGCTGCGGCATGAATTATGGACACAGATAAAAGCTGCCTTTTTCTTACTCATAGAAGAGTCCCCTTTCTCTTATATCTTACTCCTTTTCCATAATTTTACAGTTCCTCCTGGTGCTCGTTTCATTTTCTGCTCCAGCTTCTTTCCATAATTTTCCTTCTTTGTAGTGCTTCCGGCAAAGCGCCACATAGCTTTCATTGGAGCCAAGCATGATCTGCGCACCCTCCCGTACAATTTCTCCATTTGCATACCGGGTATTACACTGTGCACGTTTTTCCACACCAACAGACAGTCGGTACTTCCTCAATGACATCTGCAATCTCCATCAGACGTCTGGAGCCAGGAAATAAGCGGTTGCGGAAATCGGTGCGCAGTCCATAGCAGATCACTGGAATATTATAAAAATCCACAAGGTCGGACAAAGTGTCTATTTCCGCTTCCGAAAGGAACTGCGCTTCATCCACCAGAACTGCATCCACTTTCTTTCCCTGATACCGGTATTCTGTATTTTCTTTTTTCCAGATCGTAGAGATCTCTTTTAAAAATTCATCCACGTATTCTGCTGAAGCAGATAATCCCATACGAGACTGGATCTTGCGTTCTCCATCCCGGCTGTCTGTTCTTGGTTTTAACAAAATCGGCATACTGACCGCGCTCTTCGTAGTTATAACGGACCATTAGTATGTTTGCTGATTTCGAGCTTCCCATTGCTCCGTAGCGGAAATATAATTTTGCCATTTTCAGACTCTCCTTATGCTCAGTGTTCTTTCAAAAGCTTTTCCATATAGCTTTTCCTTCTATCAATCAAATTTCAGAACCAGTTGTCCGTCGATCCAGCTTTTCTGATCCGCCTGATGTATTTTATCATCCGCTTTTAAATTTCCAATCAAAACGGGGATTTCGGATCATGCAAAGCATAATTCTGACGAACCGTTTTGGTATCGTAATTAGCATAACAATATTTACATCCATGAAGACAGGTATTATATGCTCCAATATCATTTCCCATAAAACAGGCACATTCTTTCCGTAGTGGCTGCTTTTTCGGTATATCCAGCGTGGTATGGAGGGCTTTTTCGTATGTTTCCTGTGTCATACAGCCATTGCAATCTGCCCCATAACAGGCTAATTCTGTTCCTTCTCCACAGGGATATACTTTCATTCCATGTGCCGCGGCTATCTGTATCATGGTTTTCCCAAGTTGATCAGACGTTTTTGCTTTTGGTACAGCTTGGGCTTCCGGAAAATTTCTTCTCACTTTCTGGTACAGGTCGATGAAACCTGATCACGCAGGTATGGGTATAGCCCTCAAGGGCCTGTGCGATCTGTGTAAACTTTTGGATATGGACCTCTGGCGTATAAGTCTCATTCAGGAATATAGGGTCATAACGCCATCCCATGGAATCCGGTCCTGTAATCTCAGCCAGTTGCCGAAATGTATCTATTACCGCTTCTACATCTGGAACCAGAGGCTCTATTTCTTTTCCATAAGGGTAATGGTAACGAACCAGTACATTCCATATGTTTTCAGTAAATCCATGTGTGAAAGCATAGGCGCCGGATTTTTCGAGCAGAACGCAATCAGATCTACCACAGAAGGCGAAAAGGTATATCTTGTTACCTGCTGCGGCTGATATGGATTCCGAACCATCACGTAGCCCTCTTTTATCCGGTTACACAGCCATTCCGAATAAAACGCCGGGATATCCGTCCGCATACCGGTCTGAATAATCATAAATGTGTTCCCTTCTTTTTTATGTCAGCAAACTCTCTTACATATTATTTCTCATTTACAAGCTTCCCTGTCATATGCTCAATTCTGATTGCAAATAGCTGGACACGACTTCTTGCAGAACCATTCATTTCTTTTTCTACTTCTTCTACTGTAGGGTAATATTTTTCTGCCAGTTTTCGAAGACGGTCTTCTATAATCTTGGTATCTGTGATAAGTTCTGCTTTTCCAAACACAACAACACTTGTGGCATTCCACTCCCAGTTCCCTTCTTTTTGAAACCCTGGTTCCAGGTTGTCAGACACACTTTATTACATTTCTGGATTGCATCCATCTTGTGTCCTTCTCTGGCTCCATGAAAATAAATCGTATGATCAGCCTCTTCATAGTAAAAATTAATTGGAATGGTATAGGGATACCCTTCATCACCAATTACAGAAAAAGCAGCTCTTTTTTCATCTTTTAATAGTTTTTTTACATTCATCTTGTGAAACCTGTTGCTTAAATCTTCTCATCTCGCGAAACATAAGATATCCTCCTGCCAATTATTTTGCTTTTCAAGGAATCTCATCTTTTTTAGATTACATTTTGATTAAGGCAAACTCCATTTTTCATCTATATAGATTACCAGACAATTCAATTGGAAAGAATCACATTCAGAGCAGTTCCAGCTTTTTCTCAGAATTGCTCTTTTTGTTTGCTCTGAATCTGATACTTTCCTAATGAATTGTACCATATGCAAATAGAATTTACAAACATTTGTTCTACTTATTTTCTAAAAAAATAGTGCGCCTAGCTCATCACTGAAGTAACGAGAATGCGACGCACAGTTTTTCAAAACTTTATCCATATGTTTTCCCTGTAACTTTCCAAAAATATTTGAAAAGGGACTGTTTCCAGCCCCTTAATTTCTGTAAATTTCCTTACAGATATGAACAACATGACAATTTGTGCCCCGGATATCTTTAATCTGCATACCACGATGGTTCATTTATATACCGAATAGTTCTTCTCCAGGAGCATGTCTCGCACTTAAAGCATCCCATTTCGGTTCTTCCATCGCTATATTCAACACGTCGCTCCTCATGTGGTTCAATTGTTCTATGAGTGAAGCAGAAATGCTCTTTATTATTTATTGATTGTCCGTCACATTGGATAATTATATCTAAAAAGTTTACAGCTTCTGTAATGTCTTTAAAACCATTAATTTCCTCAGGTTCAGGATCCTTAAAGGGTAAAATACGTGGCATTTATTTCTTTGTCTATTACTTCTTTATGGCCTGTTGCCTTCACTGCTTTCTGTGCTGCAAATACTGCACCGCAGGTTTCACAGTATCTTCCTTCCGTTAATCCATCTTCTGTGCAGATCGCTGCTACTTCTGACAGGTTTTTGTCAGTCCTTTTATACTTATATAATTTTCAAAATATTTACTTTTCTGCCAAAACTGATTCAAATCCTTCTTCTGCTTTTCTTACTGTGTCTTCTATGATTTTCTCTGCAATTGGTTTCAGATCCATTTTTAAGATCTGACCTATTACTTCCTCTTGTTTGGCTTCCGGTACTTTATATAAGGTAAAGCAGCATTTCAGTAATCTTCTTAATTTGTTTTCCATGGTAAAATAGAGGTCGCATTTTTTTGCCATAAATCCTCTGGTGATTCCGGCAGAGGCAATGTCCATTTCATAAAAATCTTTCAATTCTGCTTCTTTTATATATTGTGAAAAAATATGCTGAATCTTCTGCGCCGTGCGCATATAAATATATTCTGAGGTAGTAGGAAGAGAATATCCTACCACATATAATTCCCTCAACGGTTCTGACAATTCGGCTATGTACATCTGTATCGAAACTTCTACTCCATAGACAAGCAACGGATCCGGGGTTTCCCCTAATAATTTCTCAGCCTTATCAAACTGGCTTCCAAACATTGTTTTGACCAGGGTAAGCAGCAAGGCTTCTTTATTATCAAATGCTGCAAAAAAGGAAGAGGGGGACATCCCGGCAGCCTTTGCAATAGAGGCTGTTGTGGTCTTCTCGTATCCATTTTCCAGAAATAATTTTACTGCTGCATAGATCATTTTGTTTCTTCTGACGATTCCTTTATGTTGTAATTCCTTTTGGCAATTTTTACATCAATCCATCCTTGTAATTATTATTTTGCATATACTTTTGATTATAATCAATTATATATTGCTTTAAAGATTTTTCGCAACTATTATTTGGATAATTTGTACAAAATTTCCACATTATATTTATGCAAAAAAGACCTATGAAAAATGATCGCTCATTTTTTGCAGGCTTTATAAAACAAAAAGAATGCAACACATGAGCTGCATTCTTTTGTTTTGTATCTACATTCCGCATTATTCTAACTACTTATCAATTTTCATTCGATATACCCCCACCCAAACTGAAGGTCATATCCCTTGTCTCCGGCATCAACAGCTTTATTTTTCAGATAGTCCAGTACTTTTTCCTGCGTTACACCTGGATTCTCCAGCAGGTACCCTGCTACAGCTGCACTTACTCTGGGGACCGCATAGGAGGATCCTTTCTGATCTTCATAACTTCCGTTTGCGCTTACATATACTGCTTCACCGCCAAGATACCACAGCGAACTTATGGGATTCCCGTTTTCATCAAGATCAGCTCCTGCCACGCCGATTACTTCTTCCCAGGCAGCCGGATATACCTGGCTTCCAGAAGGTGTCTGGAAGCTCAGGTTTCCGGCTGCAGCCAGTATCGGGACTCCGTTTTCGCTGGCATACTGAATTGCTTCATGGAGGAGGTTCGAATCTCTATTCAGTGTCCAACTCATATTAAGGATATCTGCATGGTATTTATCTACGCTGTCATAGATGGCCTGGATGATGGTATTATCGTCTGTCTGATTTTCAGATTCCCCATCAAAACACTTTAGCATGACCAGATTTGCATCCAGTGCCTTTTCCAGCAGGATTTCACAGACGCCTGTTCCATGTCCGCTGTTGTCAGAAAGGTTATCGCTGCCTTCCAGATAATTCCACCCTGTAATGTCTTCCATGTTGCAGCCTGAATCCAGAATACACACAGTTACCTGGGATTCACTGTCTGCAAGAACCGGAGTATATGCTCCGATTGCAGACATAAGGCACAAAGCAATTAATGGAAGTTTTGAAAAAATTTTTAGTTTGTGTTCATAGCATCTTTTTTGTCAAATTCAATTGATCAGTCAGTTTTTTTGTGGCTAATTTATTCTTTCGGAGCCAAAGGTTCTGTTGGCGCCGGGGCGTCCGTTGGCGCCAGAGCTTCCGTCGGAGCAGGTGCGTCTGTCGAGCTGGTGCGTCCGTTGGAGCTGGAGCTTCTGTTGGAGCTGGGGATTCCGTCGGAGCTGGTGCTTCTGTCGGAGCTGGTGCGTCCGTTGGAGCTAGGGATTCCGTTGGAGCTGATGCTTCTGTCGGAGCTGGTGCGTCTGTCGGAGCAGGTGCTTCTGTTGGAGCAGGTGCTTCTGTCGGAGCAGGTGCTTCTGTTGGAGCAGGTGCTTCTGTCGGAGCTGGAGTTTCTGTTGGAGCAGGGGCGTCCGTTGGAACTACAGGCTTATAGTCGACATGAATATAAATCATCAAGTTTTCAACAACAGCTTCTGAATAGTTTACTGTATCTTCCGGAGTAAAGGTAAGCTTATATGCAAATCCTCCATCCTCTTTAGTGATGACTTTGTCCTCAACAGGTGTTGCCTTCCAGGTTCCCACAATAGTTTCGCCAGTAATTGGATTTTTTCGCTTCAACCCAGCCATTAATCTCTGCATTTGAAAGATAACTTCCAACCACATTTCCTTCATTATCTTTTGAATTAAATAGTTTTCCGCTGAAATCTTTACACGTCAATGCAGGTACCGCCTTCTTTACTTTTCGGTAAATATCTCTTCAATCGGTTCTACAATTTTTTGCCACGCCTTTCATCAGCAGGTTGAAAAACTGCTTGAAGCTTATAAGCGTTTTCAGTAACTGCCAGCTGCTTTTTCTCGGATTCTTCAAGCTTCCACTGCCATTCTCCGGCTGTTTCCATCTCTGCGACCTTCACCTTGATTCCGGATATCATATCTTTTGCAATCAGAGTTTTCTTTTTCGCTCTGTCCGGTTCTGTTTCTGACGTCAATCCATCTGAAAGCATCTGCCCATAAATCAGGGTCAGTTTTTTCCGGGTCCGGAGTTCCTGTAATGTCTGCTTTGGCTTTTTGAATCTTATAGGGCAGGATCGTAATTTTTTTCTTCACTTTCCGGCCATCTGTACAGTGCAGGATTCTTAAGTTCCATCGTTACATTGTACTCTCCAGCATCTAAATGCTTTTCATTTTGAACTGTTTTATAGAATTCCGTTTCTGGAATAACCGGAGCCTGTTCCTGCCCATTATAGACCATTTCCGGGATCTCAGGAGGCGTCACCACTGCTTTTATTGTGGATACGGTTACTTCTGCCTGGATTGTTTTAAATCCAGCTGTATTTTCTGGAATAAACAGCATTGTGTATCGGATTTCACCCACCTGGTCAAGTACTGTCTCAGGATTTTGCCATTGCCAGGTTCCTGGAATTTCTTTCTGATTGTATGTAGCTTTTCCATCGGTTAAGACCGGATCCTTTTCTGGTGAATTTTGGATATCCTTTAATCTGGTACCGATTTCAAATTCCTGTGCTACGGTTGGCACAGTTTCGATCACTGGCGTGATCCAGTAGATAGAGGCTGTTGTTTCAGCTGTAGTATCCAGAAGCACATACAGGTTATCTGCATTTTGGTCTTCCCGAATTTTATAACCGCTGAAGGTAACTTTAAGGTTTTCACCAGGTGTTTCCTGTTCAAACTTAAATATACCGTCTGTCAGTTCCAGATTTTCCAGTTTCATACCGTCGCCAGCACGTGTCAGTTCATAGGTTCCGGTGGTGGTAACATTGCCTTTTTCGTAATCACGGCTGTCAGCTTTACAGCTTACGCGGACACCAATCTGCGTTCTTACTGGAAGGTCAAATTCTACAGGAAGATAAATGTTGGTTTCAGAAGGCGTAAATACAACCGTATAATTTGCATTATCGGTTCCGTTATTTTCTCCAGATGGTTTTACTTCCGGAGTCTTCCAGCTGAATTCCCCTGTTACTTCCAGCCCATTCCATGTTACTTTTCCGCCTTTCAGGACGCAGTCAGATAACGGTTTCTGATATTCCAGAATGTTCGTTTCAGGTTTCGTTTCTAACTCCGGTGTAAGCTTTCTTATTACAGCCTGATAGGTTCCGGTTTCTGTATAGGTATTCCCAGTCGAGGTTGTAACTACTGCTTCAATGGCCAGGGTATATGTGTAAGCATCCGCCAGAGGTTCTCCTTTGTCCTGAATCTTTGCCGTAATGGAGATCAGATTCTGGTATTCTTTCAGGAATTCGTTTTGTCCCAATGCTTCGTTAATAACAGAAACTGTGGAGTTTTCTACCTTTTCTTCCATTTTTTCTATTGGCAGATAATTTTCAATGGAATCCTCATAATCTCCGTTAATTATTTCTATCAGCTGGGACAAAATCTGATCCGTCGGAACTGGCTCACGGATACTTGCTGTTGTTTCAGCTGTAGTATCCAGAAGCACATACAGGTTATCCGTGTTCTGGTCGTCCCGGATTTTATAACCGCTGAAGGTAACTTTAGGTTTTCACCAGGTGTTTCCTGTTCAAACTTAAAGATACCGTCTGTCAGTTCCAGATCCGTTAGTTTCATACCGTCACCGGCACGTGTCAGTTCATAGGTTCCGGTGGTGGTAACATTACCTTTTTCATAATCTCGGCTGTCAGCTTTACAGCTTACGCGGACACCGATCTGTGTTTTCACTGGTAATTCAAATTCTACAGGGGTATAAAGCTTTGCGCTGTCACCATCCGGTATAAATGTCGCTTTGTATTTTGCGGTTCCGTTATCTTCTCCTGCAGGCACAAGCTCCGGTTCATTCCAGCGGAAGCTTCCGGTCACCTTGTTTTCTTTGTAGGTCACTTCGCCTCCCGTAAACGGACTGAGCGCCAGTTTTTCCTGATATTTCAGGTTTCCAGCCAGTGGCAGTACCGAAACCTCAGGTTTCATTTTTCCCAGTACAAAACTGCCCTTGGCAGTACCTTCCCATTCTTTTCCAGCCAGACCTTTATAAAGGATATCTGCCCAGTAAGTATAGATATACTGGTTTTCTGTCTCTTCTACTTTGTCAGAGAGCACCACATGGAAAGAAATCCGGTTCCCATACAGCTGATACACATTTTCCTTTTCCAGGATTTCTGTCAGTCTTCCAGTGATTTCTGCCTGAATGGCTTTTGGGGTATTTCCAGTGGAAGATACTTTTCCAGGGAGTCCGTATAATGATTGGATAAAACTCCTGTTATAGATTCCAGTATCTGCTCCGGTGAAACTAATGGTTCCCACTGTGCATAAAGTGTACTGTCTTCTTTTAACTTACGGTCAAATTCATACGGTTCCCCGCTTCCATCTGCTGTCAGATACCAGCCTTTAAATACGTAACCAGGCACAGACGGATCCTCTGGTACTGTTACATCCTGCTTTTCTGTGGAGTAAATGGTCTTATAAACCCCGTAATCGTCTAAATTATAATCAAATGTGATCTTATGGCGTTTATAGGCCCGAAGGACCAGCGTGATATTTCTCTGTGGCATGGTAAAGGTGATTTTATTCTCACCAGTAACGCTGTATTTAAAGTTATCATATGTACTGACGACTTCCAGGTCACTGTAATCCGGGTCCAGCACAGTCCTTATTTCCACTTTCGTTCCGGAACGGATCTCCTCAGAACGGATCAGCACATTTCTAAAAAATGATTTCCGATATGCCTTAAAAGTCCTGATTCCGTCTCCAGCCTGTATGACAAGCTGTACCTGACGGAGATCAAGTTTCAGGTAGACGTCTTTCTGGCTCTCCCTGCCGGTTATGGACAGGCTGGTCTTCTGATCCGGTTCGTTATTTACGGACATCATCACCGCCTGCTGTTCCCCGTTAAATCCCGTTTGTTTATGGTGAGGTCATAGCTGCCGTTCTTCTGCTTCTTAAATTCCTTCACGGTACCGTCCGCAGCAGTTACCCACAGCTTATAAGTGGTATCTGCTTCTTTCCCGTTCAGGCTTATGTGATAATTTACCTGGCTGCTTTCACCCGGGAATCTGTGCACATAAAGATAATAAGTTGTTTCATAATTTTGGTCATCCGCAAAAACTTTATATCTTAAGGTTCCATTTTGCGCATCCAGTGAACAGTCCTTCACGGAACCAATTCCGGATTGTAGGGAACCGCTTCCATTTATCCACTTACATTCCATACCTGCCAGTTCCGGATAAGCATCTTTTGCTTTCTGGATGATCTGGTTTAAATTCAGGCTGACGGTTTTCCACTCTGCTGTTTTCTGGCCTGTACTTAGATAACTGGTAAAAGTGTTCTGATAAACCAGGGGCATTGTCCCAGCCGGCAGGATCCAGTCCCCATTCGTCTGCGCACCAGTCCCTGAGCACGACTTTTATCGTGTGGTTTGTGGTTGCAACATAAATTTTTTTTGACTAAGATGGAACCTGCTGACCTGCTTTTTCACGATAGCAGATTTGCTGTTGTTGGTATAAGTTACAACAAGGTCCAGTTCTGCCTTTTTACAGTTATATTTTGCCGCTAGGCCCTGATCCAGATAAATAAATCCGGGGCTGGTGTTGTTCTTTCCGTTTCCTACATAAAAGAGTTTTGCCAGGGGATCTTTGTCCGATACTGCTTTCCCATCAACTTTCAGATTCTGGATCTGAAGGGAAATACCTGCATCCTTCTGGGTCGCCAGAACGAAGCTTTCTTTGCATGTGCCTTTCGCCATATCCCAGTTTTTCATCGGAATGGAAGAAAAACCGAAGGAATCCTTTTTTGTCTGCATTTTGGGACACAACCTTCCACATGTCAGCCAACGTGGTCTGGTTCATATAGGAAAAAACCGCTGGAATAGCTTTTCGACCACAACGGCCATCTGCCGCTGTATACGGTCCAGCTCTTTTTCTTGGTCTTGAAGATAAGCTTGACTTTCAGCTGAAGCTTGACAACCACATCAATACCGACCTCAAATTTCAATGCGCCCAGCTCTGTGCTTGCACCGCTTACCAGGTTCGCTGTGTTATAATAGAAGCCAGACAATTCTGCGTAAGCGTAGACGCTGCCTTCTATGCTGGTGGAGATGAAGCCGCAGAAGGTAATGGAAATCGTAACACGGATTCCCACCCTTGCCCCTACTTTACCAATCAGGTAAACACTGCTGGTCACACTGCTTTCCAGCTTCTGTGTATAGGAGCTTCCTTTAAACTTCAGGAACTTATACTCAAATCCAATGCGTTCTCCGCTTTTTACCTCAATTTCCACGCCAAAGGTTGCCAGCACACCGACCTGGCCCACAAGGTCAATATCCACACCCAGGGTAATGATTCCGTAGAAAGAGAACCGCAACTTCAAAAGAACGACGTTGAAAATATCATTGTAGACCAGGGAGGAATTTACAATGGAACCAACTGTCTTCATCAGTTCAGAAACATTTTTGTCATACTGGCTGTAGTCGTTGGAATCCTTTAACCCTTCTGGTTTTACGATCTCGGAAAGTGTTTTCTTCGCATCATTGAACAGCTTTACAGAGCCGCCGGAGGATGCGGTAACCGTAAGGGAAATCTTGGATGTGGAACGCAAAGTTACGGACATATCGATCCAGAATTTTCCACCTTTTACATTGGTCTGTACGGACAGGCTCTGGGTAAAGGACAGCTTAGGTGAAATGGTAAGAATCGTCTTCGAACCGTTCTTAATGGCTGCACTTGCCGAGATACTGATCGTCGCAGTTACATTGCTGCCGGATGCAGAGATCTTTACGGATGGTTTGCCCGGCTTCAGGGTGGCATTCATTCCTGCCAGGGAATAAACCCCTTCCCCGTATTTTTCATTGATCATCTTCTGGGTTTCCTCAGAAGTCATAACCGCCATCAGCATCTGGGCTTTTAATTCCTCGTTTTCCTCTACCTGGCTGACGATTTTGGATTCCACTACCTGGAGTTCTTCTTCGGACAGCTGGCTCTCCAGATCTACATCATCTGTAGTGTTTACATCAAAATCTGCCAGGTAATCCTGTGGATCGGCATATCCGAACCAGATCCTTGTCTGATCCCCTTCGCTCTGGACATCCACAACCTGGGCAAAAAGCACATATCCGTCAAAAGAGCCTTCGGTATAGGAATCCATGCTCTTTTCATCCCGGCCGATTTCGCCGTCATAAAAGGCTACGATTTCCCCGGGCTCATAGTTAAGCGTCCCATTTACAAGAAGTTCCCCAGGCTCATATGCCGGAGTTTCGGTTTCCGGTACATCCTCTTCTGTTTCAATTTCCGGCTTTTTCTTCGGAAGGAAGTTCTTCATTTCTTCTGTTGTTGCGGAAGGCTCATCCGCTTCCTGCCGGGAAAGAATTTCCTTTTCTTCCTCCTGAAGGAGTTCAGTTGTTTCTTTTTCTGTTTGTCCTGCTGTTTCTTCTGAATTTTCTTTCTCAACAGCAGGGGTGTAGGATATTACCTGGTCCCAGAGAATATAATCGATATCTTCTGAAAAACCAACAATCTCCACCTTCTCTTTATAAACAGAAACTGTAACTGAGCGAACATCTTTGGAATAATCTGCAAAATTAATTTCTTTAGGAAGCCTTACTGTAAATGTGGCTCCCGGCTCAAATCCTTTTTTTCCATCTTTTTCGTAATATTCACCGAAAATGGAGAAACCGTTCGGTGTCTTTTTTCACAGACAGGATCGGATCCAGATCACCGGCTCCCGGCTCTAAGGAGACAGCGGACAGAACCTCGTCTTCTGTCATTTTGGTATCTGTAATCAGCGGGATCTCTCCCTGCCAGTCGAAATCATTTAACTCCGCACAGCTTCCATCCTTTTCCTGGCTTATGGCTTCATTGGAAGTAAAAAGCGCATACAGAGTCATATCTTCCTGAATCGGCTCTGTATATGCAAATAATTCGGTACACGCTTCATCACGGCACCATCCGCCGAAGGTATAGCCCTCCTTATTTGTAGAAATGCTGGATACTGGTTTGGAAAGAAGTGTTTCCCCTTTTGCAAAGGTAAGAGGTGCTGCTGGTGTACCATCAAATGTTTCAAAGGTAACGGTCACAGCTTCAGCAGCATCTGTAAAACCTGCATATAAGGTCAGAGGTCCGTTCACACAGTCAAACTGGGAATACGCTTCTGTACAGGCCGCATCCTGATACCAGGTGGTAAATATGTATCCTTCTTTTTCTGGCGTGATCCCGGTAACATCCACCGGAGTTCCGGGAACTGTCTGACGGACAGCCACTTCACTGTGCCATCAGCTACAAATGTAACGGAGTAAGTTTCCAGTTTCAGAGAGCTTGCTGCACCACTTGGAAGGGTTTCACTGCTTCCGTCTGGTTTTTCCAGTTCCAGTGCTTTTCCGGACTGGTTTGTTACTTTACAGGTGGCGTAAACCGCCAGGGAACTTACCGGTTCTTTTACTTCCACATCTCCGATGGTTCCGCTTCCTTCCAGTGTTACTGCCTGGCCGCCGTTTAATTCCAGTTTGGAAATATTCGTTTCAGAATCAATCTGCAGGGAAGACTCTTCTGTCTTTTCCCCGGCTATCAACAGCTAGTCTGCTTTCACACCAGTGAAGCTGATCGCAGTACCCTGGCTGATGTCCAGTGCTTTCGCAATAACATTAGATAGCTGGATCTTTGTTGTATTGCGGATTGTGATGGTTCCTGCTGTGATGCCGGAAAGATAAACTGACCCACATGCAACCAAAATGGATTTGGAATCATCCGACACCCTTAGTTCATCGGCCTGTTCCTGGGATGTGATCACATAATCGTAACCAGCTGTATCAATTCCATCCAGAAACCTGCTATCCACGGTCGTTTCTGCCTGATCCGAAAATCCCTGATTTTCAGTTCCTGCAAGCACAGTACTTCCCATTGTGGTTGTCAGCATAACTACCACCAGAAAAAGTGCAATTGTTTTTCTGAAATGCTTCATACATTTCCTCCTCCCTTTTGGCAATGCTTTTGCCTTTTCTTGTAATTACAATGATATTTCAACTATTGATTATAGTCAATTATATATTATTTGGCACCTTTAAGCAACTGTTATTTGACAATTTATGGCAAATTTCCAATAGAAAAAGGAATGCTCACTCTGAACAATCCCTTTTTATAAAACTTTATTCATTTTTCACACGATACAAAAGGATGATTCTTTTTATTATCAGAAACAGCAGCCCTACTGCTATTGCATATGTTTCTCTACCTGTTTTTTCTACAATCTGTCACTGATTCCTACAGCAAAGTAAAGCGGCTCCCCGATATATTCCAAACAATCCGAAGCTCAATAGAACACCTCCGATGATGTCTGTACACCAGTATACACCACATAATAATCTTCCACATATCATAAACAAGGAAAAAAGAACAGAAAAAATATTAGTTCCTTTTCGTAACCAATACTTCGAACTCCTATAATTTGCCTGATACATAAGCGAAAGCATGACACTTACCTGATTGATCTTAATCTGCATTTGCCAGTTTACTACTCGGTAAATCTTAAAAAGTTTTATGATGTCATGAAATTCTGTATTCTCTTCCCCTTTGTATTCTTTCGATATTACTCCTGCTCGTCCTCTTGACATTTTTTCCTGCCTCATCCTTTCGTAATTTCATCTTTTGTTGAAACGCCTTCTCCATTTCGTCGTCCACCACACTAGCTCTGATAAGGCAGCAATACATAAGCGTAATCACCACTGCCATCAGAACGAAGAACACAAGCCAAAATACCCACATTCTTTTATCCCTCCGTTTTCATAATATGGAGTGGTTCTTTACTCTCCTACTTATAAATAATTAAAAATTTTTCGACGAAAAGATTGTAAAAATTTGAAAATAAATGGCGATTTTTTTAAGATTTTCTCGATTTATAAAGAAATGGAATTGAAATGTGATTACCACTTTAGATTTGCAGGTTTGATGATATAAAATGATTTCTGTATCGATATAGGGAAATAGTTGAATTTCTATAATAAAATTGCCATCCGATCAGATATTTATCCAACCAGATGGCGACAACTTCTTCATTTATGCTGGCAGCAAGTCCGCATTTTTAATAATTTCTTCAATCTGTTTTTCTTCCATTCCCGCTACATCAGCGATCTGAGCGATTATATAACCCTTGCTGTGCATTTTTACAATCATTTCTTTTTTACCAATCTCAATTCCTGTCTCAATTCCAGTTTCTTTAATTTTCTGACTTAAATTACACATAACACTCACATCCTCTCTGAAGTCTTCTTCCATTGGAATATCATATTCGTTTCCGATGATATTCAATTTTTCATTTACAGACAGATTCTGGGATAACAATGCTCCAAGTAATCTATGTAACTCGTATTTTTCTTCATGTTCAGGAAGCTCTTCTGCCAGTCCGATCATGACAATATTAATCAGATCCAACTTTCCCTTCCAGGCATGCGAATTGACAAGACTATCCTTTACCAGATGAATATGCTCCAAACTATTTTCCGGCATGTTCATACACACCCAGATGGAATAAACACGTTTGATATCATTATAATTTGAATTTGAAAAATCCTTTTTCTTTCTGTGAAGAAATCATGCGACTCACATAAAAGATAGCTCGGTTTAAAATCTCATATTTCTCAGGCTCATCCTTTTGTGCTTCCACGTTCACAATAATCTGTGATAATCCAT
>ENA-OPYU01000418-OPYU01000418.1-human-gut-metagenome-genome-assembly--contig:-NODE-418-length-17230-cov-3.582412_pt1 | contig 17230 bp, 19 predicted proteins | sample MGYA00242637_ERZ504482 | MGnify/ENA primary metagenome ERZ504482 (study PRJEB26092, sample SAMD00036237) | human gut metagenome | host: Homo sapiens | study: EMG produced TPA metagenomics assembly of...
ACGTCTGTTTTTTATTGTTTCATCGTTGAGTTCAAGAGCTCTCTTATAATAATCCATTTATTGATCCCTTTCTTTCTATAATTCAATATCCAATTTTTGATGATAAAAAGGTATTATACCAACCAGATCATATATTATCAAACTTCTGATAAATATTTTTGAAAATATTGATTTTTGCATGGATGTTTAGTAGAATAAATTCAGTAATATTAGGAGGAATAAATATGTCAGAAATTACGGTGATCGCATTGGACGCTATGGGCGGGGACAATGCACCGGGTGAGATGGTAAAAGGGGCAGTCGATGCCCTTGGACGTGAACAGGACATAAAAGTATATCTGCTTGGCAAAGAAGATATGGTGAATGCTGAATTACAGAAGTACACTTATGACAAGAACAGACTGGAAGTTGTGAATACAACCGAAGTTATAGAAACTGCTGAGCCGCCGGTGAATGCGATCAGAAGAAAGAAAGACTCTTCCATCGTAGTCGGAATGAAGATGGTAAAGGAAGGAAAGGCTGATGCATTTGTATCTGCCGGAAGTTCCGGAGCAATTCTGGTGGGCGGACAGGTAATCGTTGGAAGAATCAAAGGTGTAGAGAGACCACCTCTTGCGTCTCTGATCCCGACAGAGAAGGGGGTAGCACTTTTGATTGACTGCGGTGCAAATGTAGATGCCAGAGCATCACACCTGGTTCAGTTTGCCAAGATGGGTTCTATTTACATGGAGCATGTGATTGGTATTAAGAGTCCAAAAGTCGGAATTGTAAATATCGGAGCAGAAGAAGAAAAGGGTAATGCATTGGTAAAAGAAACATTCCCTCTATTAAAAGAAGAAAAAAGAACTGAATTTTATCGGCAGTGTGGAAGCAAGAGAGATTCCGCATGGGCAGGCAGATGTCATTGTGACAGAAAGCATTTTCGGGCAATGTAATCCTTAAGTTATATGAAGGCGTCGGTGCGGTATTGATCAGTAAGGTGAAAGAAGGACTGATGTCCACCCTCAGAAGTAAGATTGGTGCATTGCTTATCAAGTCGGCGTTGAAATCAACTTTAAAATCGTTTGATGCAAGTGAGTATGGCGGAGCGCCGCTGCTTGGATTAAATGGTCTGGTTGTAAAGACGCATGGAAGCTCGAAAGCAAAAGAAGTCAGCAATACATTAATCCAATGTGTAACATTTAAGAAGCAGAAGATCAATGAAAAGATCAGGGAAAGTATTCAATCGGAGCAAAAATCCGCTGAATAATATATTACTAACTATGATAAGAAAAGGAGATTTGATATGGAACTTGAAAAATTAAAAGAAATCATCGCTGATGTATTAAATGTAGAAGTGAATGATATTACAGAGGACACAACATTTGTAGATGATCTGGGAGCAGACTCCCTTGATATCTTCCAGATTATTATGGGAATAGAAGAAACATTTGACATTGAGATCGATAATGATGACGCTGAGCAGATCTCTACAGTTGGAGATGCTGTTGAGCAGATCAAGAATGCAACAAACAATAACTAGGCAGATATAAAAAGAACGAAAGGGCCCTGCCAGGGGCTTTTTTCGTTCTTTAGGATGGAGTTTACGATGAGCAAAGACCTTAAAGAATTAGAAGGAAAGATTGGTTACAAATTTGATGACTTTACCCTGTTTACAAAGGCGATGATTCATAGTTCTTACGCCAATGAAAAACATCTTCCGAAGTATGAATGTAATGAACGGCTGGAATTTCTGGGGGATGCAGTTCTTGAACTGGTATCCAGTGAATTTCTGTTTCACAATAATCCAAAGCTTCCGGAAGGGGAACTTACGAAGACGAGGGCAAGTATGGTATGTGAACCGGCGCTGGCATTCTGTGCAAGAGATCTGGATCTTGGTGAATACCTTCTGCTTGGTAAAGGAGAAGACGCTACCGGGGGACGAAAGAGAGAATCTGTAACATCGGATGCAATGGAGGCTCTGATCGGAGCAATTTATCTTGATGGTGGTTTTGCTAATGCAAAAGAGTTTATACATCGATTTATTTTGAAAGATTTGGAGAACAAGAAACTCTTTTTTGATAGCAAGACTATCCTGCAGGAAATCGTGCAGGCGAATTTTAAAGAAGTAATCTCGTATCATCTGATTGGTGAAGAGGGACCGGATCATAATAAGACTTTCCGTGTTGCGGTACATATCGGAGAAGAAGAATACGGAGTCGGAGAAGGCCGGACGAAGAAAGCAGCAGAGCAGGAGGCTGCATATATCAGCATTTTGAAACTGCATGAAAAGAATATAAAGTAGGTGTGGAATGTATTTAAAAAGCATAGAAGTGCAGGGATTTAAATCATTTGCCAATAAAATTAAATTCGAATTCCATAATGGAATCACCGGCATTGTCGGTCCGAACGGAAGTGGAAAAAGTAACGTAGCAGATGCGGTCAGATGGGTGCTTGGGGAACAGCGTGTGAAGCAGTTAAGAGGCGGCAACATGCAGGATGTTATTTTTTCCGGTACTGAGAACAGAAAGCCGCTTAGTTATGCATCGGTGGCGATCACTCTGGACAATTCAGACCATAAGCTTCCGGTTGATTACGAAGAAGTTACGGTAGCAAGAAAGCTATACCGTTCCGGAGAAAGCGAATATCTGATCAATGGAAGAGCATGCAGATTAAAAGATGTAAATGAACTTTTCTATGATACAGGTATCGGAAAAGAAGGGTATTCGATTATCGGACAGGGACAGATTGATAAGATCTTAAGTGGTAAGCCGGATGAGAGGCGGGAACTTTTTGATGAGGCGGCAGGAATTGTTAAATTCAAACGAAGAAAAAGTATGTCAGTCAAAAAGCTGGAAGACGAACGCCAGAATCTGGTCCGTGTCAATGATATTCTGTCTGAGTTGGAAAAGCAGGTTGGGCCGTTAGAACGTCAGTCTGAAAAGGCGAGGGAGTATCTGAAACGGAAGGAAGAATTAAAAACATACGATATCAATATGTTTCCTTTTGGAAATGGAACGTATCCGGGATCAGATCCGGAATCTGGATGGAAAAACTGCGTATTACAAAAGGAGAACTAGAAGAAGCAACCAGAAAGTATGCAGATACAAAGACAGAATATGAGTCGATTGAAGAACAGGTGGAAGTGATCGATGATTCCATTGAAAAGCGAACCGTCAGTTAAATGAGACAACCATTCTGAAGCAACAGTTAGAGAACCAGATCGCATTGTTAAAAGAACAGATCCACAGTGCGCGGATGAATGATGAACACTTCGATCAGCGTGCCGGTGTTATTGATTCGGAGATAGATGTCCGTGAAGGACAGCTGAAAGAACTTCACACGGAAAAAGATTCCATTGAAAAACAGATGGAAGAAAAGCGGTCAGAAGAAGATAAGATCTAAAAATGAACTGACGGAATTGCAGGAGAAGATTGCTCAGATTACCGGATCTGTCGATGCAAAAAAAGAATCATATTATGGAAATACTGAATAACAGAGCATCTACGAAAGCTCAGATTCAGAAATTCGATACAATGATGGAGCAGATCCAGGTAAGAAAATCGCAGATTAACCGTGAAATCCTTGCAAATGACAGTGAGATCGCAGAAGAGAATGAGAGCCTGAATAAATTCCAAATGGAATTGAAAGTTATTTCCGACAAGATCATTTCACTGAATGACGAGAATAAAGAATATGAACGCAGGATCAGGGAATTGCAGACTAAGATTTCGAAAGAATCCCAGAAGCTGCAGATCGGACAATCTGCTTTTCACAGGGAACAGTCCAGACTGGAATCATTAAAGAATATTACGGAACGGTATGACGGATACGGTAACAGTATTCGTAAAGTCATGGATAATAAGGACCGGGAGCAGGGACTTCTGGGTGTAGTAGCAGATATCGTGAAGGTTGAAAAAGACTATGAGATCGCTATTGAGACTGCACTTGGAGGAAATATCCAGAATATCGTAACGGAGGATGAGGATACAGCAAAACGAATGATTCATTTCCTGAAGAAGAATAAGTTTGGACGTGCAACCTTTCTGCCGTTAACGTCGATCCGTGCGAATTCCGGGATTAACCGGCCGGAAGTACTGAAAGAAACGGGAGTTATCGGGACAGCCAACAAATTGATCCAGGTGGAGAGCAAATATAAAACCCTTGCAGATTATCTGCTGGGAAGAACACTGGTAGTAGATCATATTGATCATGCAACAATGATTGCAAGGAAATACCACCAGTCTATCCGTATCGTAACACTGGAAGGCGAGCTGATCAATCCAGGTGGTTCGATGACTGGTGGAGCATTTAAAAACTCAAGTAATCTTCTGAGCAGACGACGGGAAATCGAAGAATTTGAAAAGACCGTGCAGAAGCTTAAGCAGGAGATGACGGAGATGGAACAACAGATCTCCGGTCTGAAAGAAGAACGTGCAGGGTATTATGAGAAGACCGATGCAATCAGTACAGAACTGCAGAAAGCATATGTCGTACAGAATACGGCGAAGATGAATGCAGATCAGTCATCAGCCAGGATCAGAAGCTTCAGACAGCAGTTTGATAATCTGCGGAATGAAGCTGCGAAACTCGATGCACAGATCACGGAGATCATGGACAATCAGGAATCTATTAATATTGAGCTGGATACATCCGAAAGTCTGGAGAATGATCTGAATCTCACCATTGAGAAAGAGCAGAAAGAACTGGAAGATGTTCATACAAAAGAGAGTATTAAGACCAGAAAATCAGAACAGATTCATCTGGAATATGCAGGATTAGAGCAAAAATATACATTTATCACGGAAAATATTACCCGTATTTGCGAAGAGGTCGATAAATTCCGGACTGAATTGGAAGAGCTGACAAAGAATAAAGGCGGCAATTCCAGGGAGATCACCGCAAAAAGAGGAGAAGATCCACGAGTTCAAAAACAACAATTGATCATTCCGGAGATTTGTTGAAGAGATCAAACTTCAGATCGAACATTCGAAAAAAGTGAACGAATGGAACTGAATAAACGTCACAAAGCGTTCTTTAGAAAACGTAGAAGAGACTCGAAACATATGGCGGATCTTGATAAAGAAGTTTACCGTCTGGAAAGCCAGAAAGAAGGCTGCGAAGAAGCTTCCGAGAAGCAGATTAATTATATGTGGGAAGAATATGAACTCACACTGAATCATGCAAAAGAGCTTAGGAATCCGAATCTGACCGATCTTGCAGATATGAAGAGACGGATCCAGGAATTAAAAAGTGAGATCCGTGCATTGGGAAATGTCAATGTCAATGCGATAGAAGAATATAAAAGTGTATCCGAACGGTATGAATTTCTGAAAGGACAGCATGATGATCTGGTTGAAGCAGCCGAAACACTGGAGCAGATCATCGAGGAACTTGATAATGCCATGCGCAAGCAGTTTAAAGAGCAGTTTGCCAGAATTGCCGCAGAGTTTGATCAGGTATTCAAGGAGATGTTCGGCGGTGGAAAAGGAACGCTGGAACTTATGGAAGATGAGGATATTCTGGAAGCAGGTATCCGGATTATTGCCCAGCCGCCAGGAAAGAAGCTGCAGAACATGATGCAGTTATCCGGAGGCGAAAAGGCACTGACAGCAATAGCACTTCTTTTTGCAATCCAGAATCTGAAACCGTCACCATTCTGCCTGCTGGATGAGATAGAGGCGGCGCTTGATGATAATAACGTAGACCGTTTTGCGCAATATTTGCACAAATTAACAAAGTATACGCAGTTCATTGTAATTACACACCGACGAGGAACAATGACCGCAGCAGACAGACTGTATGGTATTACTATGCAGGAAAAAGGTGTCTCTACACTGGTATCTGTCAGCCTGCTGGAAAATGAACTGGATAAATAGGAGGAAGGTATGGGAATTTTTTGAAAAACTGGTTGCCGGTCTTGGCAAGACCAGAGATAATATTGTATCAGGAATGGACAGCATCTTTCACGGATTCTCCCGTATCGATGATGACTTTTACGAGGAATTGGAGGAAGTACTGATCATGGGAGACCTTGGTGTACAGGCAACCTATGATATTCTGGATGATCTGAAAGCAAAGGTAAAAGAAAAACACATCAAAGAACCGATGGAGTGCCGGGAACTTCTGATTGAAAGTATCAAAGAACAGATGGATATCGGGGAAACGGCATATGAATTTGAAAACCATACATCCGTAGTGATGGTGATCGGTGTCAATGGTGTGGGAAAGACTACAACGATCGGAAAGCTGGCCGGAAAACTCCGCGCAGAGGATAAGAAAGTGGTAATTGCAGCGGCTGATACATTCCGTGCTGCAGCAGGAGAACAGTTAAAAGAATGGGCGAACCGTTCGCAGGCTGAGCTGATCGGCGGACAGGAAGGCTCTGACCCGGCATCGGTAGTGTTTGATGCTGTTGCGGCAGCAAAAGCACGGCACGCAGATGTATTAATGATAGATACAGCCGGTCGTCTGCATAATAAAAAGAATCTGATGGAAGAACTCAGAAAGATGAATAAGATCATCGACCGGGAATTTCCTGAGGCATACAGAGAGACGCTGGTGGTTCTGGATGCAACAACAGGGCAGAATGCTCTGCAGCAGGCAAAAGAATTCAACGATGTGGCAGAAATTACAGGAATTGTTCTGACAAAGATGGACGGAACCGCAAAAGGCGGTATCGCAGTTGCAATCCATGCAGAACTTGGCGTTCCGGTAAAATATATCGGTGTAGGAGAGACCATTGGTGATCTGCAGAAATTTGATGCGGATGATTTCGTGAATGCGTTATTCGAAAGACCAAAAGATGATGAGACTTCAGAAGAGGTTTCAGAAAACAAATAAGAGGAAGAGAGGAAATACGAGATGTTAACATTAGAAAAATTCAAGCAGGCGAGTGAAATCGTAAAAGAAGTAACCCTTCCAACCAAGCTGGTATACAGTGAATATTTAAGCAACCAGACAGGTGCAGAAGTATATCTGAAACCAGAAAATATGCAGTACACGGGTGCTTACAAAGTACGTGGCGCATATTATAAAATCAGCACAATGAGCGAAGAAAACAGAAAGAAAGGTCTTGTTACAGCATCGGCCGGTAACCATGCACAGGGCGTAGCATATGCAGCCAAAAAAATTTGGCTGCAAAGCAACGGTCGTTATGCCGACAGTTACCCCACTGATCAAAGTTAACCGTACCAAGAGTTATGGTGCAGAAGTTGTATTACACGGGGATGTCTATGATGATGCCTGCGCATATGCGATGAAATTAGCAGAAGAAAACGGATATACGTTTGTCCATCCGTTCGATGATCTGGATGTCGCAACCGGACAGGGCAGTATTGCTATGGAAATCTTTGATGAACTTCCGGATGTAGATTATATCCTCGCACCGATCGGTGGCGGCGGACTGATTACAGGTGTATCTACACTTACAAAACTTCTGAATCCAAATGTAAAAGTAATCGGTGTAGAACCGGCAGCTGCTGCAAGTATGACAGAAGCATTAAAGGAAAGACATCCTGTAACACTTTCCAGTGCAAACACCATCGCAGATGGTACTGCTGTGAAACGTGTAGGAGAGAAGATATTCCCATATGCAGAGAAAAATATTGATGAAGTGATCACCGTTGCAGATGATGATTTGATTGGGGCATTCCTCGATGTAGTAGAAAATCATAAGATGATAGTAGAAAATTCCGGACTTCTGACGGTGGCAGCCCTCAGACAGCTTGATCTGAAAGGAAAGAAAGTCGTATCTATCTTAAGTGGCGGAAATATGGATGTGATCACAATGTCGTCAATCGTACAGCATGGATTAATACAGCGAGACAGAATCTTCTCTGTATCGGTACTGCTTCCTGACAAACCAGGTGAACTGGTACGTGTTGCATCTACGATTGCCAAAGCAAACGGTAATGTAATTAAACTGGAACACAACCAGTTTGTAAGTACCAATCGAAACGCAGCAGTAGAACTTCGAATCACACTGGAAGCCTTCGGAACCGAACACAAGCACCAGATTATGAAAGCGTTAGAAGACGAAGGCTTAAGTCCTAGAGAAGTCAATGCCAAGCTTTATTAATACGATACCAGAGAACTTTTTCAGCGACTATTCAAAAAATGATTATGGAAATCCCATAATCATTTTTTTGAATAAATATCCATAATAATACTTGACAACACATGTATCATTGTATACAATTATACATATTAAATTTAGTACTTTACTACGAAAAATTATTTTTAGAAAGCAGGCGATGAAAGAATGGAAAACAGGAAAGTATACCTGGATGATCATACAAATTTATTGCAACTGGAAGAACACATGTACCCGTTGGTAGATGTAAAGACGCCGAATGTGTTTCGTAATCTGTTCCATTATGATGAGATTCCGAAAATCGCATTCAATGACCGAATTGTTCCGCATTGTATGCCGGATGAAATCTGGATTACAGATACAACATTCCGGGATGGTCAACAGTCACGTGCCCCATACAGTACGGAGCAGATCGTAACATTATATGATTATTTCCATCGTCTGGGTGGTCCAAAAGGAAAGATCAGACAGTGCGAATTCTTTCTTTACAGTAAAAAAGACAGAGATGCTGTATACAAATGTATGGAAAGAGATTATAAATTTCCGGAAGTAACAAGCTGGATCCGCGCAAGCAAGAAAGATTTCCAACTGGTAAAAGAGATTGGAATGAAAGAAACAGGTATTCTGGTGAGCTGTTCGGACTATCATATTTTCTATAAATTAAAAATGACCAGACGTGAGGCAATGGAGCATTATCTGTCTATTGTAAGGGAATGCCTTGAGACAGGAATCAGTCCGAGATGTCATCTGGAAGATATCACCCGTTCCGACATCTACGGATTCGTGATCCCTTTCTGCCTGGAACTGATGAAACTGATGGATGAGTATAAGATTCCGGTTAAGATACGTGCCTGTGATACGATGGGATATGGAGTAAATTATCCGGGAGCAGTAATTCCAAGATCTATTCCGGGAATTATCTATGGTCTGCGTGTACATGCAGGTGTTCCGAGTGAACTGATCGAATTCCACGGACACAATGATTTCTACAAAGCAGTCAGCAACTCTTCAACCGCATGGTTATATGGTGCTTGTGGCGTAAACTGTTCGCTTTTTGGAATCGGGGAACGTACCGGCAATACACCACTGGAAGCGATGGTATTCGAATATGCACAGCTTCGCGGTACACTGGATGGCATGGATACAACAGTCATCACAGAGATGGCAGATTATTATGAAAAAGAGATTGGTTACCGGGTTCCTTCCAGGACACCATTCGTTGGCAAGAACTTTAATGTGACCAGAGCCGGAATCCATGCAGATGGACTCTTGAAAACGAAGAGATTTATAATGTATTCGATACCGATAAATTCCTGAACCGTCCGCCGCTTGTGGCAATTTCCAATACTTCGGGACTTGCAGGTATTGCCCACTGGATCAATACATATTTTAAGCTTCCGGATGATAAGAAAGTGGATAAGAATTCAGAACTGGTAAACGCAGTAAAAGACTGGGTAGATGAACAGTACGAAGAAGGACGTGTAACCGTTCTTACAGATGATGAGCTGATCGCAGTTATTGATCAGAACTGCAAAAGACTGGGTATAGATTTGATTTAATTGGGTGTTTTTATGGAAGAATATCAGGACAGATCCTTACGAGGAAGAGTGTTCCGGCATCTGCGGGAAGATATTCTGAATGGGGTATATAAAGATCATGAAGAATTAAGGGAAGTAACAATCGGTGAAGAACTGGGGGTAAGCAGAACACCGGTAAGAGAAGCCTTAAGACAATTGGAGTTAGAAGGACTGGTTACGATCATTCCGAATAAAGGTGCGTATGTGACAGCCATTACCAGAAAAGATGTGAAAGATATCTATAAGATACGTTCGCAACTGGAAGGGCTGTGTGCCAACTGGGCAACGAAATATATTACGGATGCGCAGATTGAAGAACTGGAAGAAGTAATTCTTCTGTCAGAATTTCATTTACATAAGAAAGGATCCGGACAGATTGAACAGATGTCAGAAATGGATGGTAAGTTTCATAAGATATTGTATGAGGCATCCAACAGCAGGATCCTGGAACATGTATTGACAGATTTTCACAAGTATGTACAGCTTGCAAGGACGATGTCGATTGAAGCACCGGAGCGTGCCGAAAAGTCAATAGAAGAACACCGAGAAATACTGGAGGCAATCAAGGCAAAAGATGCGGCAAAAGCAGAACAGCTTGCAAACGAACATATATTACATGTGATGGAAAATCTGCATCTGGAAGAATAATAAAAGATGCTGCGAACAGATAGAAAGGAGACAAATACCATGGCCAAAAATTAAAATGACAACACCGATTGTAGAGATGGACGGGGACGAGATGACAAGAATTCTCTGGAAGATGATCAAAGAAGACCTTCTGGAGCCATATATTGAACTGAACACAGAATATTATGATCTGGGTCTGGAGCACAGAAATGAGACGAATGATCAGGTGACTATCGATGCAGCCAATGCGACCAAGAAATATAAAGTGCCGTAAAAATGTGCAACCATCACACCAAATGCGGCACGTATGACAGAGTATGATCTGAAAGAAATGTGGAAGAGCCCGAACGGAACGATCCGTGCAATACTGGACGGAACAGTATTCCGTGCACCGATCGTTGTAAAAGGAATTGAGCCATGTGTAAAGAACTGGAAAAAACCAATCACGATTGCAAGACATGCATATGGCGATGTATATAAAAATACAGAGATGAAGATTCCCGGACCTGGAAAAGTAGAACTGGTATACACTGCAGAAGACGGCACAGAGACCAGAGAACTGGTACACAATTATGCCGGACCGGGTGTTGCACAGGGAATGCATAACTTATGCGGATCTATTGAAAGCTTTGCGAGAAGCTGCTTTAATTATGCATTAGATACCAGGCAGGATCTGTGGTTCGCAACAAAAGATACGATCTCTAAGAAATATGATCATACATTCAAAGATATATTTCAGGAAATCTTTGATAAAGATTATGCAGATAAATTCAAAGAAGCCGGAATTACATACTTCTATACTCTGATCGATGATGCGGTTGCAAGAGTTATGAAATCAGAAGGCGGATATATCTGGGCATGTAAGAACTATGACGGAGATGTAATGAGTGATATGGTTTCTTCCGCATTTGGTTCTCTTGCAATGATGACATCTGTTCTGGTATCACCGGATGGAAATTATGAATATGAGGCAGCTCATGGAACGGTACAACGTCATTATTACAAGCATCTGAAAGGAGAAGAGACCTCTACAAACTCTGTAGCTACGATTTTTGCATGGACAGGTGCTCTCAGAAAACGTGGTGAGATGGATGGAAATTCCGAATTGACAGCGTTCGCAGATAAGCTTGAAAAAGCAACCATCGATACCATTGAAGAAGGTAAGATGACAAAAGACCTGGCATTGATCACGACACTGGAAAATCCAACTGTATTGAACAGCGAGGAATTTATTAAGGCAATTGCCGAGAAATTAAAGTAGATAATATATGACAAAAACACCATACAATGTGAAAATTCCCGAATGAATTTGACGGATCACAGTGTATGGTGTTTTTATGTATGAATGAACAGCGTATAAATTAAGCGTCTTCCGCTAATTCCTCCCATTTCATATATAATTCTTCTAATTCTTCCGCTATGGCGGCTTTTTCTTTTGCCAATTCCTGGCATTTTACAGAGTTGGTGAAGATTTCTTCCTGAACCATCAGGGCATCAATCTCACCATCGCGGTCTTCCAGTTCACCGATACGTTCTTCCGTCTTTTTAAGCTCATTCTGACGTTTGCGGAGTCTTGCCTGGGCTTCCTTTTGCTCCTGCCAGCTGAGTTTTGACTCGGATACATTCTTGTCTGTACTGTTATCTGAAACGGATGAGGGTGTAGAGGCTTCTCCGGCATATGCAGTAGTGAGTTCTTCTTTTTTCTCCAGATAATAGTCATAATTTCCGATATAATTTACAAATGTATGATTGACAAGATCCAGAATCCGTGATGCAGTCTGATTGATGAAATAACGGTCATGAGAGACATAAAGTACGGTGCCGGTATAATCATTCAAAGCATTCTCAAGGATTTCTTTGGATGCGATGTCCAAATGGTTGGTCGGCTCGTCGAGGATCAGGAAATTTGCTTCAGAGAGCATCAGTTTCGCAAGAGATACACGTCCGCGTTCCCCACCGCTCAAAGAACTGATCTGTTTGAAGACATCATCACCGGTAAAAAGAAATGCTGCAAGCACATTCCGGATTTCCGTATTCGTAAGAGTCGGATAATCATCGGAAATCTCGTCAAAAATTGTTTTCTCCATATGAAGGACATGATGTTCCTGGTCGTAGTAGCCGATCTTAACATTGGAGCCAAGTGTATAAGTACCGGAATCAGCAGATACCACTCGGTTTAAGATCTTAAGAAGCGTAGTCTTTCCTGTTCCGTTATCACCGATTACTGCGACATGTTCACCACGTTTGATCTCGAGATTAACGTCTGTAAAAAGCTCCTGTCCGGGGAAAGATTTGCTTAAATGTTCAACAGTCAGGACATCATTGCCGCTTACACAGGATGGTTCCAGTTTCAGATGTATATCTGTATTAACTTCTATCGGTTTTTCGATGGTCTGCATCTTTTCCAACATCTTTTCACGGCTTTCGGCATCGTTTGATGGATTTTTCACGGTTGAAAGAACGAAGCTTTTCGATAACTGCCTCCTGATGCTTGATTTCCTGCTGCTGGTTAAGATACTCCTTCAGGCGTATGTCGCGAAGCTGCTGCTTCTTTGCTGCATAGTCACTGTAGTTTCCCATATAAGTACGAAGTTCTCCAAGCTCGATTTCAAGAACTTTCGTGACAACTTTGTTCAAAAAAATAACGGTCGTGAGACACGATCAGCACAGCTCCCTGGTAGTTTAGAATATAGGTTTCAAGCCATGCAATGGAATTCAGATCTAGATGGTTGGTTGGCTCATCAAGAAGCAAAATGTCTGGTTTCGTTAACAGAAGCTTGCCAAGAGATACACGGGTTTTCTGTCCTCCGGAGAGAGTGTCGACCGGTTTGGTGAAATCATTTTCCGTAAATCCAAGTCCCTTTTAACACACCGGTAATCTCACTTTCGCAAGAATAGCCATTCTCACGTTCAAAAGTGGCCATAAGGCGATTGTAAGTTTCCAGACGGTCGTTCAGGGCGTCACCGGAGAGATGCTTAAGTTCCATCTCAATCTCGCGGATACGGCGCTCCATAGCGATTATATCGGCCTTTGCGGTGCGGACTTCTTCATAGATCGTATTACCGCTTTGCATCTCTTGATGCTGGGCAAGATAGCCAAGTGTCTTACCTTTTGTCAGGATGACGTTGCCGTCATCCGGGGCTAATTCGCCTACAATCATTTTGAGCAGAGTGGACTTACCGGCACCGTTCGGTCCGACAAGAGCTGCATTTTTCGTGATCTTCTATATGGAAGGATCCATCTCTGACGATGAGGTGTTCACCGAAAGATTTCTGGATCCCGTGACATGCTAATATCATATATTTCCTCCTGCGTTGTGGATAATTGATACATTTGTATTCGCAAAATGCATTTGTACATGCTATTTTATTATAACGGAAATTGTATAAAATTCAACAATAGTTTGACAATAATCTTTCAATTTTATATAATTATTTCAGACTATGATTGGAAGGGTGAATATAGTGGAAGAAAGAGAGATTTCTCGTGCAGTCATTCGTAGATTGCCGAGGTATTACAGATATTTGGGTGAACTGCTGGAAAATGGTGTAGAGCGTATATCTTCGAACGATCTGAGTAAGCGTATGAAGGTAACTGCATCACAGATCCGTCAGGATCTGAATAACTTTGGCGGATTCGGTCAGCAGGGATATGGTTATAACGTAAAGTATTTATACACAGAGATCGGAAAAATTTTAGGATTGGAAGAAGATCATAATATCATTATCATCGGTGCCGGTAATCTTGGACAGGCACTGGCAAATTATGCGGCTTTTGAGAACCGTGGATTTATCCTGAAAGGAATCTTTGATGTGAATCCAAGACTTCAGGGAGTCTCTATCCGAGGCGTACCGATCCGCATGATGGATGACCTGAAAGCATTTGTACAGAACAATAATATTGATATTGCAGTGCTGACAATTCCAAAAGAGAAAGCAATTGAAGTGGCGAATATGCTGGTTGATAACGGAGTGCGTGCAATTTGGAACTTTGCGCACACAGATCTGAATCTTCCGGATAATATTGTTGTCGAGAATGTACATCTGTCAGAAAGCCTGATGCAGCTGTCATACAATATCAGTCGTTACAAAGAGGATCATAAGTAAATTATTATAAAAGGAAAAAGGCGTGTAGGAGTAGTCCGGAAGATGGACATATTTTTACACGTTCTTTTGTTGCGGTAAGTATAAAGCAGGACTTGATGGGAGATGATTGGATGCAGCTTTGGGTGAATGCAGCACAGATGAAAGCAGCAGATCAGTATACAATTCAAAAATTAGGGGTTCCTTCCCTGGAATTGATGGAACATGCAGCGCAGGCGTGTGTACAGGTATTAGAAGATGAAAAGGTTGATCTTTCGCATGTCTGCGTTGTCTGTGGTTCGGGTAATAATGGAGGGGACGGTTTCGCAATTGCCCGTATTTTACAAAATAACAGATACTCCGTAGAGACATTTTGTGTGGGAAACCCGGAGCATTATACCGAGGAAACACAGGAACAGATGCACCGCTTACAGGAATGCGGCGGGAAGATTACTTATGGAATGCCGCAGGAAGACTCCTATAGTGTGATCATAGATGCCGTCTTTGGAGTGGGATTGAGCCGTAAAGTAGAGGGTAGATATCGTCAGGTGATCGAACAGATGAACCGGATGAGGGGAACAAAGTTTGCGGTAGATATCCCGTCCGGGCTTTCTGCCACAACAGGCTGTATTCTGGGCTGCGCTTTCAAAGCGGACTATACAGTGACATTCCAGTTAAAAAAGATTGGTCTGGAGCTGTCACAGGGCAGAACTATGGCCGGCAGGGTTATCGTGCCGGATATCGGCATTTCTACAGATTCTATCTGTGAGGATCAGGAAATAGTCCGGACAGCCGGAAAAGATATCTACCGGAAGATGCTGCCGGACAGACCGGAAGATTCAAACAAAGGCACGTACGGAAGACTCCTCGTGATAGCTGGAAGCAAAGGAATGGCCGGAGCCGCTTATCTGAATGCGCATGCCGCTTACATGACAGGAGCCGGGCTGGTGAGAATATACACTTCCTCAGATAATCGGGAAATCTTACAGACACTCCTTCCGGAAGCAATTATCACAACATATGAGGAATATAATAAAGAAGAACTGTTATCACTTCTTACATGGGCAGATGGTGTATGTATCGGTTCAGGTCTTGGAATGAGCAGGCTTTCCGAAAAAATATTAAAAACCGTGATTGAATACGTAAAGGTACCTTGTCTGATTGATGCAGACGGACTGAATCTTCTTGCAGAGAATAAAAATTATCTGAATCAGATGGCCGAGCGCAGATTTGTGATCACACCGCATATGAAAGAAATGTCAAGGCTTACAGGCATTTCTGTAGAGGAACTGAAAGCAGACAGGATCCAGATCCTGAAAGATTTTAGTTCCAGGTACCGGATTACCTGCGTACTGAAAGATTCAAGAACGCTGATCGCAAGCGAAGAGAAAGGTATACGTATGAACCTTACCGGGAACAGTGCAATGGCAAAAGCCGGATCGGGAGATGTTCTCGCCGGCGTGATCTCCGGATGGATGGTGCAGGGAAAAGAAGCAGAAGATGCTGCAGAATTAGGCACATATATACATGGATTGTCCGGTGACCTTGCAAAATTTGAAAAAGGCGTATATAGTGTAATGGCGAGAGATCTGATAGAATATATCAGTAAAGCATTAATGAAACTGGAGGAAGAATAACAGTGAAGCAATATACAAGAGTTTTAGCCAGAGTCAATTTAGATGCGGTTGAATATAATATAGAAATGATGAAAAAAAATTATTCATAAAAATACCCAGATGATGGCAGTCATCAAAATGGACGGTTATGGGCACGGGGCTGTCCAGATCGCAAAACTTTTGGAGCCGATGGATTACATCTGGGGATATGCCGTTGCCACATTGGACGAGGCGATACTGATCAAAGATGCATGCCTGAAAAAGCCAGTACTGGTACTGGGATGCATTTTCCCTGATCAGTGGGATGTAATGATCCGTAACGAGATACGTATGACCGTTTACAGCTATGAGATGGCAAAAGAAGTATCTGAGCTTGCCGAAGCTATGGGATGTAACGTCTATGTCCATATTAAGCTTGATACAGGAATGGCAAGACTTGGTTTCCAGATTACGAAGGAAAATGCAGATGAGATCGCCAGAATCAGCAAGCTGCCGAATCTGGTAATGGAAGGTATGTTCACGCATTTTGCCAAATCCGATGAAGAAGATAAGACATTTACAAAAGAACAGCTGGAGAAATACCTCTGGATGAAAGAGGAATTGAAAAAGCGTAACGTTACATTCACGTATTATCATTGTTCCAACAGTGCCGGCATCATTGATCTGGAAGAAGCTAATATGGATATTGTGCGTGCGGGAATTACAACATATGGAATGTATCCGTCCGATGAGGTGGAAAAAGATAAAGTACCATTAAAACCTGCAATGGAACTGATCAGCCATGTTGCACATGTAAAATGGCTGACGGAGGGAAAGCCGGTAAGTTATGGAGGAACTTATATCACAACACGTCCGACAAAGGTGGCGACGATCCCAGTCGGATACGGAGACGGGTATCCAAGAAGTCTGTCCAATAAAGGCTACGTCCTGATCCATGGACAAAAAGCACCGATCATCGGTCGTGTATGCATGGATCAGTTCATGGTTGATGTAACGGCAATTGAAGATGTAGAATTCGGAGATAAGGTTGTCATCTTCGGACGTGATGGAAAAGAGTTCCTTTCTGTTGATAAACTGGGAGAACTTTCCGGTAGATTCAATTATGAATTTGTGTGTGTGTTAAATAAACGTATTCCGAGAGAATACATCCGGCATGGAGAAGTCGTAGAACAGGTCGACAGTTTTTTAAAATCGCCGTGTGTTCTTGAAATTTTGGCAGAATACATCCGAGAAAAAGGGGAAATACTTAGAGT
>ENA-OPYU01000420-OPYU01000420.1-human-gut-metagenome-genome-assembly--contig:-NODE-420-length-17200-cov-3.692790_pt1 | contig 17200 bp, 27 predicted proteins | sample MGYA00242637_ERZ504482 | MGnify/ENA primary metagenome ERZ504482 (study PRJEB26092, sample SAMD00036237) | human gut metagenome | host: Homo sapiens | study: EMG produced TPA metagenomics assembly of...
ACCTGCTGTGAATGATCAAAAAAGAGATATGGAATGAAGCTGGAGATGTGCTTGCAGAGAATGTTGATGAAAATCGTTGAAATGAAATTCGTGTAGGAGGAAAAGAAAGTGGCTGAATTAATCATACATCAGGAAAAAGTTACAGATAATCAAGAACTGGTTAAGATCTGTCCGATTTGGGGCAATGGAAGGAAAAAGATGGAAAACTTTCGATCAATGCTGCCTGTAAGATGTGCCGCCTTTGTGTAAAGAAAGGTCCGGAAGGCGCAGTGGAATATGTAGAAGATACAGCAAGACCAAGCGTGAATAAAGAAGAATGGAAAGGAATTGCTGTATATGTGGATCATGTAGATGGAAAGATCCATCCGGTAACGATGGAACTGCTGGGAAAAGCAAGAGAACTGGCGCAGGTAACCGGTCATCCGGTATATGCAGTATTCATGGGAAATCATATCAGTGAAAAGGGTCATGAACTGCTGCATTATGGAGCTGACAAAGTATTCATATATGATGAACCGGAACTGGAGCGGTTTAAGATCGAACCATATACAGCCGTTTTTGAAGATTTTATTCAGAATGTGAAACCATCGTCTATTCTGGTGGGTGCAACGACCGTTGGAAGACAGCTGGCACCAAGAGTGGCGGCAAGGATGAAGACCGGACTGACAGCAGATTGTACGATTCTTGAAATGAATGAAGATACAGATCTTTCTCAAATTCGTCCGGCTTTTGGTGGAAATATTATGGCACATATCAAGACGCCGTATCACCGGCCGCAAATGGCTACCGTGAGATATAAGATCATGAATGCACCTAAGCGATCAGTAGAAGAAACGGGTGAAATTGTAAACTGTACAATTGCGAAAGAAAGACTGGACTCACATGTAGATGTACTGGATATTGTATTAAAGAAAAAGGAAAAACTTCATTGAAAATGCAGATGTGCTTGTAGTAGCAGGTCGTGGTGTAAAGAAACAGGAAGATCTGGAGATGCTTCAAAGACTTGCAGATCTTCTGGGGGGACAACTTGCATGTACCAGACCAATGACAGAGTCCGGATGGCTGCCGGCGAAATGTCAGATAGGTTTAAGCGGGCGTACAGTCAGACCGAAGCTTATTATTACCTGTGGGGTCTCCGGAGCAGTTCAGTTTACTGCGGGTATGAACCATTCGGAAACGATATTTGCAATCAATAAAGATGAAAAAGCACCGATTTTTTAAAACCGCACATTATTGTCTGGTGGGAGATCTTTATGATGTGATCCCGCAGCTGATTCAGAAGATAGAAGAAAAGAAGGGAGCATAATCATGGAAAAATATAAAAAGCTGGATAATGCAGATATTACATATATAAAAGAGATTGTAAAGGACGAAGAACGGGTACTGGTCGGAGACTTTATTAATGAAGAATACAGTCATGATGAGTTGGGAGGAACAAGCAGCTATCCGGATATAGTGGTAAGGGCAAAATCACCGGAGGAGATATCAGCGATCATGAAATATGCATATGAACATACAATTCCGGTAACACCAAGAGGTGCAGGAACCGGACTGGTAGGATCTTCCGTAGCAATCGAACATGGAATTATGATCGACACCACGCTTATGAATCATATTCTGGAACTGGACGAGGGAAAATCTTACAGTTACAGTGGAGCCGGGAGTTCTTTTGATGGAACTTGGAAGTTATGTAGAAGAACATGATTTCTTCTATCCACCGGATCCTGGAGAGAAATCAGCGACCATCGGAGGAAATATCAGCACAAATGCAGGTGGCATGAGAGCAGTAAAATATGGTGTGACAAGAGATTATGTGATGGGATTGGAAGTGGTTCTCCCTAACGGAGAGATCACGCAGTTCGGAGGGAAAGTTGTTAAGAACAGTTCCGGTTATGATCTGAAAAATCTGATCATCGGTTCGGAAGGAACGCTTGGATTTATTACGAAAGCAATTTTAAAATTACTTCCGCTGCCGAAAAAGGTGATCAGTCTTTTGATACCTTTCCCGACACTGGAGCAGGCAATCGATACAGTACCGGTAATCATTAAATCCAAGACCATACCGACAGCAGTCGAATTCATGCAGAGAGAAGTCATTGAAGATGCAGAAGAATATCTGGGAAAAGCATTTCCGGATAAGCAGTCAGATGCATATCTGCTGTTGAAATTTGATGGAAATTCTGTAGAAGAGATTGAAGAGGCGTATGCAAAAGTAGCGAAATTATGTCTGGAGCAGGGAGCACTGGATGTGTTGATCTCAGATACAGAGGAAAGAGAAGAATCTATCTGGAAGGCAAGAGGTGCATTTCTGGAAGCAATCAAAGGATCTACGACTTATATGGACGAAGTAGATATGGTTGTTCCGAGAAACTGTGTCAATGATATGGTTGTATATCTTCATAATCTTCAGAAAGAAAAGGATATCCGTATTAAAAGTTTTGGTCATGCGGGAGATGGAAATCTTCATGCGTATATTTTGAAAGATGATTTAAGCGATGAAGAATGGGAAAAACGTATGAAAGATACCATGGAGAAAATATATCAGAAAGCACATGAGTTAAGAGGACAGGTATCCGGTGAACATGGAATTGGATTTGCAAAGAAGCCATATCTCAGGAAATCACTTCCGATAGAGAATCTGGAACTGATGAATGGAATTAAGAAAGTGTTTGATCCGAAGAATATTTTGAATCCACATAAAGTTGCACAGTTGTGATCGACGATTCTTTTACTTTGTTTATATACACTTTTTTATCAGGTATGTCATAGTTTATATATGAAAGAATAATCAAAAGGAGACATCTATGGCATATTCAATCATGCTGGATGCTGGCCATGGCGGTGCAAGAGATCCGGGAGCCGTGTATGAAGGCCGGCAGGAAAAATGATGACAACCTGAAACTAGTGCTTGCGATCGGAGAGATTTTATCAGACAGAGGAATTGATGTAGAGTATACCAGAACAACCGATGTCTACGAGACACCATATGAAAAAGCAATGAAAGCGAATCAGGCAGGAGTAGATCTCTTTATTTCAATTCACCGAAATTCGTTTCCTGCCGATAATGAGGTGGAAGGAGTTGAAAGTCTGATCTATGATCTGTCGGGACTCAAATACAAGATGGCACAGGATATCAATGAGCAGCTCGAAGGTGTAGGCTTCGTGAATCTGGGCGTGAAAGCAAGACCGGATCTGGTGGTTCTGAAACGTACAAAAATGCCGGCGATACTGGTAGAAGCCGGATTCCTGAATTCGGACACAGATAACCGTCTGTTTGATAATAACTTTGAAGATATCGCACAGGCAATTGCAGATGGGATTCTGGACACATTGGAAAGTAATGGGCTGATCAAAGAAGAAAAAGTTCCGGTGTACCGGGTGCAGGTGGGCTTGTTCCGGAATCAACGCTATGCGAACCGGCTGCAGAATGAACTTCTGGAGCAGGAGTATCCGGTGTACATTGACCGGTCCGGTCCGTATTACAGAGTCTATGTAGGAGAATTTGATAATTTAAATGATGCGGTACAGATGGAGCGCCGTCTGAAGCGGGCAGGATATCAGACTTTGATCGTGCAGGGGAAGATTTAACATAGATTTTTCATTGCCGGGGTATTTTATTTAACATAGCCTTTCTATACTTGAATCAGAAAAAGAAATAAGAGTAAAGATTCAAAAAACGGGAGGCGTTTAGAGATGAGATATCTGTGGAATATGTTGAATAAAGAATTTACAATAGAAGGGGCTGTCAGTGCCTTTCTGGTAATTAATATGATTGGATGGATGGCAGCAACGATGGGAGCGGGAATGCTGATCTGCAAATTTTTGGGATTTTCTATCACGGGTAATTTGGAAAATCTCATGTGTGCAGGAATCTACGGAGGATTGATCGTAGGATTGGTCGGGGGCAGCTTATATCTGTACGGGTTATACAAACACCACTCCATGGAATAGAAGATAAATTAAAAGGGACTTGTTTTACAAAACAGTGTAAAACAAGTCCTTTTTTTAGTTCTGGCATATACAGGAGAATATGATGGAGGATGGTATAGCAATTGACACGAGGATCATTTCATAATATTATGGAATTGCTTTAGGAGTGTTAAGACAACAATAAAATGTGTATGTATGAATAAAAGTAATAAAAGATGGAGGAATAAAATGGCAGATAGATTACAGTTTAAAGAAAAGCTTGCGGGAGTACTTGCGCTTGCAGAAGATCAGAATGGAAAGATTACCGTAGATGAAGTGGAAAAGTATTTTGAAGAGGACGGACTTTCGCAGGAACAGATGAATCTGGTCTGTGATTACCTGTTATCGATGAAGATGGCGGTGATCGGTTATAAACAGGCCGGAGGTACGGTAAAAGAAGCGGAAAATGAAGAACAACAGCCATTAAGCCCGGACGAACAGAAATACGTAGAAGAATATCTGCGAAGTCTTGGCGATATGAATGAAGAGACACCGGAAGAGGTGCGCATGGCATATTATCTTCCGAAAGTGGTAGAAGAAGCGGTGAGACTGCATCATCCGGAAGTGTTTATCGGTGATATGATCCAGGAAGGAAACATTGTACTGATGCTGGCATTAAAAGAGATCCAGAAGGAAAAAGATGAAGAAGAGATTCTGGAACAGATACGTGCCGGAATGCTGGCAGCGTTGGAGTCGCAGACAGAAGTAAAGAGAAGAGATCATAAGATGGTTGAGAAAGTTACAGAACTTGATGAGACGATCAAGAGTATGAAAGAAGAATACGGACGTAAAGTCAGCGTGGATGAAGTTGCAGACAGACTTGGAATCAGCGAGGATGAGATCGAAGATATTCTGAAACTTGCCGGAGAAGAAGTGAAAGATGAAGAATAAAAAGGAGACGGGGATTAATCCTCGTCTCCTTCTTCATCTTCCGGTTTTGGTTCCGGCAGATATAAATGTACACTTTCAATTCTGTTTTTGTCTAATTTTTCTACAACCAGATGGATGTCGTCTTCGGTGGTGACGCCGTCACCAATCTCAGGAAGCCGGTCCAGATGCTCGATAATGAATCCACCGACGGAATCATACTCTTCTGAGGTCAGATTAAGATCGAGCCTGTCATTTAAGTCGTCCAGATTCGTGGAACCTTCTACGATATAATCGCGTTCACCAACCTGTTTGATAAAGTCTTCTTCGTTTTCGTCATATTCATCATGAATTTCTCCGACGATTTCTTCCAGGATATCCTCTAATGTGATCAGTCCGGAAGTCTCACCATATTCATCCAGAACGATGGCAATGTTAAAAGAAGCCTGGCGCATCTCCACAAGTAATTCGGAAATATTCTTATATTCGTAAGTGAAATAGGCCTCGCGCATAAAGTCGCGGATATGAAACTCTTTTTCTTTGTCATATAAGAGAAGATCTTTCATATTGATCGTACCGACAACATTGTCCGTTGTATCTTCAAAAATCGGAAGACGTGTGAATTTGTCCTCGCGGAAAATGTCGATCAATTCTTCGTAGGTGGCATTTACATCGGCGAACGTAACATGAACTCTTGGTACCATAACATCTTTCGCTTTCGCATCGCCAAGATCAAATACGTTATAGATCATCTCTTTTTCGTCAGATTCGATGACACCGCTTTCGTGGCTGACATCTACGATCGTACGGAGTTCGGATTCTGTCATCTGTTTATTTCCGGCATTCGGATCGATGTGAAGAATGCGGAGAATAATATCCGACAGCGTATTGATGATAAATACAAATGGTGTCATGACTTTGATGTACAGATTTATGGCCGGAGCATAACGAAGAGACATCTTTTCCGCATGCAGTGTAGCCATGGTCTTTGGCGTGATCTCTCCGAAGAGAATGATCAGTACAGACAGAACTGCACTTGCCACTGCCACCATAGATCCGCCAAGATTGTAAGCCAGGGTGGTAGTAAGGGAAGCGGCGGAAAGATTCACCACATTATTACCGATCAGGATCGCACTCAGCATCTTGCTGGTATCATCGGTAATACACATAACGGATTTTTGCCCGCTTGCTGCCTTCGTCGGCAAGACCGCGGATACGCATTCGGTTTACCGTTGTTAAAGCTGTCTCCGCAGATGTAAAAAAATCCTGAAAGAATCAATAAAATCAATAGAATAATGAGTTGTATCGCGACACTCGTGTCCAATTGTATAATTCACTCCTTTGAAAAAATAAATTACTTGGCATTAATATACCGCATTTGAGGCAAATTTGCAAGTGTACGTTGAATTTACCGGGCGTTTAGTGTAAGATGTAGTTACTGTCTGAGGGCAGGAATTTTATGAACTGAAAATTCTGTATGATATAGTAGCGGTTGGAAGAAGAACAACCTGACAAAAAAGGTGGAGACAAGAATGAATCAGGAAATAGGAAAGAAATTATTGAGTATTTTAAAAGTGGAACAGGTAAAAAATGGATGAACCGATGAGGATTCACACAACATTCCGTGTGGGAGGTCCGGCAAGCTATTTTGTGACACCAGAGACGGAAGAAGAAGTTGCAAAAGTGATCGAGGTGTGCACACAGGAAAATGTTCCTTATTATATAGTAGGAAATGGAAGTAATCTTCTGGTATCCGATCAGGGATATGAAGGAGTGATCATCCAGATATATAAACAGATGAATCGGGTGGAAATTACAGAAAATGAGATTCACGCACAGGCGGGTGCATTGCTTTCCATGATTGCTAACCGTGCAATGGAAGCAGAACTTACAGGTTTTGAATTTGCGGCAGGAATTCCGGGAACACTCGGAGGAGCGTGTGTGATGAATGCCGGAGCATATGGCGGGGAGATGAAGGATGTACTGGAAACGGTAACCGTTCTTACCCGTGACGGGGATGTAAAAACGTTGACAAAAGATGAACTGGAACTCGGATACCGTACCAGTGTGATCGCAAAAAAAGACTATATTGTATTAAGTGCGGTAGATCAGACTTGAGAATGGAAAAAAGAAGAGATCAAAGCCGTTATGGATGACCTGAGGAAAAAAAGAATTACAAAGCAGCCGTTGGAATATCCGAGTGCAGGAAGTACATTCAAACGCCCGGAGGGATATTTCGCGGGAAAGCTGATACAGGATGCAGGACTTCGTGGATTTCAGGTCGGAGGAGCGCAGGTGTCTGAAAAACATTGTGGATTTGTAGTGAATAAGGATCAGGCAACAGCAGCAGATGTGATGAACCTGATGAACCAGGTGTCTGATAAGGTGTATGAAATGTCAGGAGTACGGCTTGAGCCGGAAGTAAAGAGACTGGGAGTGTTCTAAGATGAGATGTGTGATCGTTACCGGAATGTCCGGGGCTGGAAAAAGTACAGCACTTAAGATGCTGGAAGATATGGGATATTTTTGTGTAGATAATCTGCCGGTACCGCTGATTCCGAAGATGGCAGAACTGTTAAGCGTGCCGGGGACGGAGATCAACAAGGCTGCTCTTGGAGTAGATATCCGGAGTGGACAGAATTTTTATGAACTGAAGAAGATATTAAAAGAACTGGACCGGTCAGGAACAAGATTTGAGATCCTGTATCTGGAATCCAGTGATGATGTACTGATCAAAAGATATAAAGAGACAAGACGATTTCATCCCTTATCCGGAAAAGACGGGAGAGTGGAAGAAGGAATTAAAGAAGAAAGAAAACGACTGGAATTTTTTAAGAGAGCGTGCAGATTATCTGATTGACAGCAGTCATATGCTGACAAGAGAACTGCGTGCAGAACTGTCAAAGATTTTTGTGGAAAATAAAGAATATAAGAATCTGTATATATCCGTATTGTCATTTGGATTCAAATACGGAATACCGGCAGATGTAGACCTTGTATTTGATGTACGTTTTCTTCCTAATCCGTATTATATTGATGAACTGCGTCCGAAAAGCGGGAATGACAAAGAAGTCCGGGAGTATGTCATGGATAATGACAAGGCAAGAATGTTCCTTGCAAAACTGACGGATATGGTGGAATTCCTGATTCCGAATTATGTACAGGAAGGTAAGACACAGCTGGTGATCGGGATCGGATGTACAGGCGGAAAGCACCGGTCGGTAACGTTGGCGAATGAATTATATGAAGCATTGAGTAAGAATGATAATTATGGTATCCGTATCGAACACCGTGATATTGGAAAGGATGCTGTCACCAAAGCGAGGTAGAAAGTCAGATGTCATTCTCGGGAAAAGTAAAAGAAGAATTATTGGAACATTATGCCAGAGCAAGACACTGTGATATTGCGGAATTGTCTGCAATTGTTCATATGTGCGGAGCATTTGGAGTGGGATACAAAGGGAGTGTGCTGTCTTAAAGTACATACGGAAAATCTCGGGGTCGCAAGAAAATGCTTTACATTGTTGGAAAAAAGCGTTTAATATAAAGAATGATATCGTAGTCCGCAGAAATGCCGGGAAAGATAATTACAGTTATTACATTTATGCAAAAGGTGAAGAACTAATGGCGATCCGTGACACGATCGTACAGGCAGTCTGTTGTAAGAGAGCATATATCAGGGGAGCATTTATAGCATCGGGGTCTATGAGTGATCCAAGCAAGTCTTATCATTTTGAAATTGTCTGTAACGATATGCGTCAGGCAGAGCATCTGCGGGACATGATGAACAGTTTCGATGTAGATGCGAAGATTGTACAGCGTAAAAGAACATATGTAGTTTATCTTAAGGAAGGCTCACAGATTGTAGATATACTGAATGTGATGGAAGCCCACGTGGCTTTGATGGAACTGGAGAATGTCCGTATCATGAAAGAGATGCGTAATTCTGTGAACCGGAAAGTAAACTGTGAGACAGCTAATATTAATAAAACCGTATCTGCTGCAGTAAGGCAGATGGAGGATATTACATATATCAGAGATCAGATCGGTTTTGAGAAGCTGCCGGAGGGATTAAGAGACGTTGCCCTTAGCGTCTGGCATACCCGGAAGCGGCTTTGAAAGAGCTTGGTCAGCTAATGGCGAATCCTCTGGGAAAATCGAGGGTGAATCACAGGCTCAGGAAGTTAAGTGAAATCGCACACAGTTAAGGGAACAGCAAGGAGGAGCAGTCGTTATGATTAGAAAGCCTGTTACCATTCAGAATAATATGGACATGGAAGACCGTCCGGTGGCTCATCTCGTACAGGAAGCAAGCCAGTATGCGAGCCAGGTATATATTGTGATGGGAAGTAAAAAGATTACGCAAAGAGTATTATGGGAATGATGAGTCTGAAACTTCAGAAAGGCGAAGATGTTACAATTGTAGCAGACGGTCAGGATGAAGATGCAGCCGTAAGTGGCGTGGCAACATTTTTAGGTGCATAACAATAATACAGGGAATATCCGGATGATGTGAGATAAAGGGGCCGTTGTGATGAGAGTTACAATAGCCTCTTCATTATTAAATTAAGAATTATATGAAAGATAAGGGAGGATGCATATTTTATGAAGCGTTTGCTTTTTATCTACAATCCACATGCGGGAAAAGAACTTTTAAAACCGAAGCTTGCAGATGTGATTGATATCTTTGTGAAAGCCGGCTATGAGGTTGTGGCATATCCGACGCAGGCGTATCGTGATGCGTATAAGAAAATTAAGAAATATGATTCCAGTGAATATGATCTGATCGTGTGCAGCGGAGGAGACGGAACGCTTGACGAGGTCGTAACCGGTATGATGAAACGCGACAGGGATAAGCGGGAGCCGATCGGATATATTCCGACCGGTACAACAAATGACTTCGCAAGCAGCCTTCATATTCCGAGAGGATTACTGGAGGCGGCAGACAATGCAGTAAATGGGGAAGTATTTGCCTGTGATGCCGGAAGATTTAATGATGATATTTTTGTCTATATTGCGGCATTCGGACTGTTTACAGATGTATCTTACCAGACAAAACAGTCTATGAAGAATGTTCTGGGACATCTGGCATATGTGCTGGAAGGTGCGAAACGTCTGTTCAATATTCCTTCATATAAGGTGAAGGTGACACATGATGATGAAGTGATCGAAGATGAATTCGTATATGGAATGGTTACAAATTCCAGATCCGTCGGAGGATTCCGTAATCTGATCGGAAAACAGGTCGGATTCGATGACGGGGTTTTTTCGAAGTGACATTGATTTAAGACACCTAAGAATCCGATCGAATTGCAGGAAATCATCGCTGCATTGATGATTGAGCAGATGGATTCCAAGTATATGTATACGTTCAAGAGTGGACGGATCATGTTCGAATCTATAGAGGAGATACCATGGACGCTGGATGGGGAATTCGGCGGCGAACACGATGAAGTTGTGGTCGAGAACCTGAATAAAGAGCTTCAGATCATGGTTCCGGGAACGCATGAAGAAGATTAAAAATCCTTAAATTGTAGAAAAACCGAGAAATTTAAAAAATTGAAAAAAAGTACTTGCCTTTTTGCAGAATCCTTGCTATACTAGGCAAGTACCAAACGAATGGCTCCGTGGTCAAGCGGTCAAGACGCTAGCCTCTCACGCTGGAATCAGGGGTTCGATTCCCCTCGGAGTCACTGAGATCTGCAGATTCTTCTGCAGATCTTTTTTATCAAAGTGTTCAAAACAAGGCTGTTAAAAGTCCATTATTAATCTCATAGATATAATCTATAAGCAATCTTTTATATAAAGAAAAACAATTTCAATAAGCAGATAATAAATGATACTATGGAAGAAGTCGGAAAGGAATAGGAATTATGAAAGATCTTTTGATAGTATCTCATTGCATTTTGAATCATGCGGCAAAGGTGGAACAGGATGAAGCGGAACTGGCCGGAGAATATAAGATCCGGGAAGAGTTGCTGCAGCTTGTTTTAAAAAAAGATGTACAGTTATTTCAAATGCCCTGTCCAGAGTTTATCATGTATGGGTCTCAGAGATGGGGGCATGTAAAGAATCAGTTTCAACATCCATTTTATATTGAACAATGCCGGCAGATTCTTGAACCGGTTTTATTTCAGTTGCAAGAATATGCACAGCATGTGGAAAAATTCCGCATTTTGGGGATTGTTTCGGTAGAAGGCAGTCCAAACTGTGGATATCATCTTACCTGCGAAGGAGAATGGAAGGGTGAGATTGGAACGGATGAAAAAAAGAATACAGGACATTCAGAAATCTCTGAAAATGACAGAAAAACCGGGTGTATATATGGAGATACTGGAAGAAGAACTTCGTAAAAAAATATGAAGATTTCTATTATGACGATGCAGGAAGCAGTACAGCTGCTGAAAAACTAATGGTTGGAGAGAAGAGAGGAGAACAAAATGAAAAACAGAAAAGTCTATGTAACAACTTTTTGTGGTGTTGCAGTAGCAATGAACATTGTACTGGGAATTATCACATCGGCACTGGGTATCCCGTTATATCTGGATACACTCGGAACCGTGCTTTCTGCGGCGATTCTCGGTCCGCTGCCGGGTATCATCGTAGGAGCATTGAGCAATATTATTACAGGATTGATCTATAGTGTGTCGGATATCCCATTCTGTCTGGTAAATATGGCGGTCGGTCTGATCGTAGGTCTTGTGGCAAAAAATGGAAATTCGGAATCGTTCCTGCAGTAATTACAGGTATTGCACTTAGCTTTATCTGCCCGGCGATTGGAACACCAATCGGAATCTATGTATATGGCGGACTGAATGGATCAGTTTCGGATATGCTGGTGATGTCACTGGTGCAGGGTGGAAAAACAATTTTTCAGGCTTCCTTCCTCAGAAATGTTGCGTCAAACTTAATCGATAAGATTGGAACATGCATTATCGGATGTCTGCTCATTAAAGCAATGCCGATGAGATTTCTGAATAATTTTAAGAAAGAGGCATAAATCTCATATGATAAAGATTGAAAATCTGGTACATAAATATACAATATGGAAAGATGAAAATACAAAAAGTGAGAAGACAGTGTTAGACGGAATATCATTAGATATTCCGTCTGGTCAGTTTGTGGCAATTTTAGGACCGAATGGTTCCGGAAAGTCTACATTAGCCAGACATTTAAACGTATTGCTGCTTCCGAATGAAGGAAAAGTATGGATTGACGGAAAGGATACACAAGCAAAAGAAAGGCTTTATGAAATCAGAAGCCGGGTTGGTATGGTGTTTCAGAACCCGGACAATCAGATTATCGGCACCAGTGTAGAAGAAGATGTTGCATTTGGCCCGGAAAATAAAAATTGTAGAGCCGGAAAAAAATTAAGAAAAATTTGTAGAAGATGTTTTGCGGAAAGTAAGGTTGTGGGAGAAGAGAAAAAGCTCCGCCTTCCAAATTATCAGGCGGGCAGAAACAGAGACTGGCAACAGCGGATGCGCTGGCAGGAATCCCGGAATGTCTGGTGTTGGATGAACCGACAGCTATGCTGGATCCCTCTTCAAGAAAAGAAGTAATAAATATTGTGAAAGAATTGAATCAAAAAGAGGGAATGACGATTATCCTGATCACACATCATACGGATGAAGTTGTAGATGCGGATCGTATTATATTGATGAAGGATGGAAAAATAATCGGAGATGATACCCCGAAGAAAATATTTGCAGACCATAGCCTGTTAAAAAGTGCGAAAATGGATATTCCGCCGGTTGTAGAATTGAGTATGCGGCTGAAAAAGCAAAACATCGGATTGGATGAACCGGTTTTACACGAACAGGAAATGATCAGAAAAATTACAGAATTATATAGAAGTAAATGCGGAGGCTGGAAAGATGCTGCAAGGTAAACATATCACATTTTCTTATCCGGAGCCGGCAAAAGGGAAGACAGATGTCCTGGCAGATGTTTCGTTTGAAATCAGAGAGCACGATTTTATAGGACTGATCGGTGCATCAGGATCAGGAAAGACAACATTGATCAAGCATCTGAACGGTCTGCTGAAGGCAGAATCGGGAGAGATCCTTTTTAAAGGGGGAAAATATATACAGTCAAAAAATATCCGGTTTCAGAATTGAGCAAAAAAAGTCGGACTTGTATTTCAATATCCTGAACAACAGTTGTTTGGCAGGACGATTTTGAAAGATGTGATGTATGGTCCGCTGAATCTGGGAATGAGTGAAGAAGAGGCCGGAAAGTCAGCAAAGGAAAGCCTGGAACTGGTCGGGATTTCGGAAGAGTATTATCAGATGAGTCCGATGGAGCTTTCAGGAGGACAGAAAAGATGTGTTGCTATTGCAGGTGTATTAGCGATGCAGCCGGAAATACTGGTGTTAGACGAACCGGCAGCTGGTCTTGATCCTGAGACGAAACATGAAATATTTGAGTTGTTATGCAGGATAAGAGAGAAACGAAATAACGCAATTGTACTGGTATCACATCATATGGAAGATGTAGCGCAATTTGCTAACCGTGTATGGGTGATGTATAAAGGAAAGATTGCGATGGATGGTACTCCGGAAGAAGTGTATTCCAGAGTGGAAGAACTGAAAAAAAATGAACATTGGAATTCCGCAGATCACACATTTGACATATTTACTGATAAAAGAGGGTATACCTTTGCCACGACCGGCAATCAGTGTGGAAGAAGCAGAAAAGATGCTGGCAGAGATTTTGAAAGAGGAGAAACCATTATGATTCGGGATATTACGATTGGAAGATATTATGATTCGGAATCTGTGATTCACCGGATGGATCCGAGGACAAAATTGATGGGAGTTCTGGTATACATTATTTCGCTGTTCCTTGTGAAAAATGTCTGCTGGTATATCGGATGTCTGATAGTAATGCTTGTCCTTTATAAGGCTGCGGGAGTTCCATTTGGGTATTTGTTGAAAGGACTGAGGGGAATTTTGCTTTTGCTCTGCTTTACCTTCCTGTTCCGCATGTTGTACACGCCGGGAGATCCGGTCGTACAGGTCTGGATATTTACGATAACAAAGCAGGGAATATTAAAAGCAGTGCAGATGACAGCAAGGATTGCCCTGATGATCTCTGGGGCATCTCTTCTTTCTTATACTTCAACTCCGAAAGAACTTGCGGATGGTTTGGAAAAAGCATTTTCCGGATTGGAAAAAACAGGGATTCCTGTGCATGAAATGGCAGTCATTGTGATGATAGCGTTCAGATTCATTCCCATTATGTTAGAAGAATTAAATGTTTTGATGGATGCACAGGCGGCCAGAGGTGCAAAATTTGAAGATGGAAATATATTGGAAAAATGTAAGGGCGTCATGACGTTATTGCTTCCTTTGTTTCTGCTGACGGTACGGAGGTCATCGGATTTGGCAATGGCAATGGAAGCCAGGGGATATACAGGAAGCGGAAAAACTTCAAGAATGTATCCATTGGTATATAAAAAAGAAGACCGGGCGGGATACCTTGCGATTTTGATATATATTACCGTTTTCATAATTGCAAGGATAAGTTCCTTGTCTTTTTAGAAGTTATGATATATAATGCAAGTGAAACAAATTTGTCATAAAGAAGCAGAGATGCTTATGGCAGTAAGAATTGGAGGAATAACATATGTTAGTATCAGCAAAAGAAATGCTCGATAAGGCAGTAGCAGGTCACTACGCAGTAGGACAGTTTAACATCAATAACTTAGAGTGGACAAAATCTATTCTTCTTACAGCAGAAGAGTTAAAGTCACCAGTTATCTTAGGTGTATCTGAGGGTGCCGGAAAATACATGACCGGATTCAAGACTGTAGCAGCTATGGTTAAAGCTATGATGGAAGAACTTAATATCACAGTTCCGGTTGCATTACACCTTGACCACGGAACATACGAAGGATGTAAAAAATGTATCGATGCAGGATTCTCTTCAATCATGTTCGATGGATCTAAATATCCAATCGAAGAGAATGTGGCAAAGACAAAAGAACTGATTGCTATCTGCAGAGAAAAAGGAATGTCTATCGAAGCTGAAGTAGGATCTATCGGTGGAGAAGAAGACGGAGTTATCGGTAAAGGTGAATGTGCTGATCCTAATGAATGTAAGATGATCGCTGACCTTGGTGTTGATATGCTCGCAGCAGGTATCGGTAATATCCACGGAAAATATCCTGCAAACTGGGAAGGATTAAGCTTTGAGACTCTGGATGCTATCCAGAAACTGACTGGCGATATGCCATTAGTTCTTCACGGAGGTACAGGAATTCCGGAAGATATGATCAAGAAAGCAATCAGTCTTGGTGTTGCAAAGATTAACGTAAACACAGAGTGCCAGCTGTCATTTGCCGATGCTACACGTAAATATATTGAAGCAGGAAAAGATCTGGAAGGAAAAGGATACGATCCTCGTAAACTCCTGAAACCAGGTGCTGAAGCTATCCAGGCAACAGTTAAAGAGAAGATGGAATTATTTGGTTCAGTAGGAAAAGCTGAATAATTAAAAATTTTCACTTGCCTTTTTTGACTGGTTGAGTTATACTAACTGGCATAGGAAGAACAAAGGCGTTCCAACGAAAGTTGGATGTGCCTTTTTTTCATACTATGGTATGCACAGAAAGTGTATAAGAAGATTATATGCATACCATAGTGTGAAACTTATACTATAAATAACAATGAGAAAGGAAACGAAGAGACATGAGTGAAGCAATTAATGTAGCCAAGATATTTGGCGAAGACGTGTTCAATGATACTGTAATGCAGGAACGTCTTCCGAAAAAAGTCTATAAGGATCTGAAGAAAACAATTGAAGAAGGTAAGGAATTAGACCTTGCTACAGCAGATGTAATTGCACATGAGATGAAAGAATGGGCAATTGAGAAAGGGGCTACACACTATTCTCATTGGTTCCAGCCTCTGACAGGTGTAACCGCTGAAAAACATGATTCATTTATTTCAGCACCTCTTCCGAATGGAAAAGTACTGATGAGTTTTTTCGGGAAAAGAACTGATCAAAGGAGAACCGGATGCATCATCATTCCCATCAGGCGGACTTCGTGCAACGTTTGAAGCAAGAGGATATACAGCATGGGATTGTACATCACCGGCATTTGTAAGACATGATGCAGCAGGAGCAACACTTTGCATCCCTACAGCATTCTGTTCATACAAAGGAGAGGCACTTGACCAGAAGACTCCACTTCTTCGTTCTATGCAGGCAATCAGTGAGCAGTCACTGAGACTGTTAAGATTGTTCGGAAATACAACATCTAAGAAAGTAACACCTTCCGTAGGACCGGAGCAGGAATATTTCCTTGTAGATGCTGAAAAATTTCTTACAGAGAAAAGACCTGATCTATACAGGACGTACACTGTTCGGAGCAATGCCTCCAAAAGGTCAGGAATTAGACGATCATTATTTCGGAACCATCCGTCAGAGAATCGCAGGATTCATGAAAGATGTCAATGAAGAACTCTGGAAAGTCGGTGTTACATCTAAGACACAGCATAACGAAGTTGCACCTGCACAGCATGAACTTGCACCAATCTATGCAGAGTGTAATGTAGCGCTGGATCACAACCATATTATCATGCAGACACTGAAGAGAGTTGCATGCCAGCATGGTATGAAGTGTTTACTCCATGAGAAACCGTTCGCAGGAGTTAATGGTTCCGGTAAACATGATAACTGGTCTCTTACAACAGACGACGGAAAGAACCTGTTAGAGCCAGGCAAAACACCACATGAAAATATTCAGTTCTTACTGGTACTTACCTGTATCCTGAAAGCAGTTGACAGACACGCAGATCTTCTTCGTGAATCTGCAGCAGATCCTGGTAATGATCACAGACTCGGAGCTAACGAGGCACCACCGGCAATTATCTCTGTATTCCTCGGAGAACAGTTAGAAGATGTACTGGAACAGCTGATCAGCACAGGCGAAGCTACACATAGTCTGAAAGGCGGAAAGCTTCAGACAGGAGTTGATACACTTCCGGATCTTGCAAAAGATGCAACAGACCGTAATAGAACATCACCATTTGCATTCACAGGCAACAAATTTGAATTCCGTATGGTAGGTTCCCGTGATTCTATTTCAGGACCAAACGTAGTACTGAATACAATCGTTGCAGAGGCATTCTCTGAGGCTTGTGATGTTCTGGAAAAAGCAGACAACTTTGATGAAGCAGTACATGATCTGATCAAGCAGTATGCAACAGAGCATCAGAGAGTTGTATTTAACGGCAACGGATATTCAGATGCATGGGTAGAGGAAGCAGAAAAACGAGGACTTCCGAATATCAGATCCATGGTAGAAGCGATTCCTGCCCTGACTACAGAGAAAGCTGTAAGTATGTTTGAAAAA
>ENA-OPYU01000421-OPYU01000421.1-human-gut-metagenome-genome-assembly--contig:-NODE-421-length-17193-cov-5.848529_pt1 | contig 17193 bp, 15 predicted proteins | sample MGYA00242637_ERZ504482 | MGnify/ENA primary metagenome ERZ504482 (study PRJEB26092, sample SAMD00036237) | human gut metagenome | host: Homo sapiens | study: EMG produced TPA metagenomics assembly of...
TTCATTTCGCATCATTGGAAAAAACTCTTTATCGAAGAACGGATTTATAAGGAAGTAAAGTTCGAGCAATCCAAAAATTACAGACGCCAGCCTGCGAGTTCATTGATGAACGGCATGACTCCTTTCTATTCGCAATTTATCCGTGAAGTGACCAAAGAGGATATTCTGAAGTTATTTCGGATATCAAGATGGCCCGAATTCTGAAGTTCAACAAGGATAAAGCAGATGAAAACATAGCCCGTATCAAGGAACAGATTGAAGAAATAAACAATCATCTGGCACATATCGTAGAATATACCATTGACTGGTATCAGATGTTGAAAGATAAATATGGCAAACAATACCCCCGCCGTACAGAGTTGCGTAACTTCGATACCATTGAGGCGGCGAAGGTAGTGGAAGCTAACGAAAAACTCTATATCAACCGCGAAGAAGGCTTTATCGGCACCACCTTGAAAAAAGATGAATTTATAGCCAACTGTTCAGACATAGACGATGTGATTATCTTCTATAAAGACGGCAAATATAAAGTAGTTCGCGTAACAGACAAAATGTTTGTCGGCAAGAATGTTCTCTATGTCAATATCTTCAAGAAAAACGACAAACGTACCATATACAATGTGGTTTATCGTGATGGAAAAGAAGGGTTTCACTATATCAAACGGTTCAACATTACCTCCATCACCCGTGACCGTGAATATGATGTAACGCAAGGTACACCCGGCTCACGTATTGTTTACTTTACAGCCAATCCTAATGGAGAAGCAGAGGTTATCAAGATTACCTTAAAACCGAATCCACGTATCTAAAAAAATCATATATGAAAAAGATTTCAGTGACATCAATATCAAGGGACGCCAGTCCATGGGCAATATCCTGTCTAAATACGAAGTACATAAAATAGCCTTAAAACAACGTGGCGGCTCTACTTTGGGTGGAAGAAAAGTATGGTTTGACCGGGATGTGCTCCGCTTGAACTATGACGGACGCGGTGAATATCTGGGAGAATTCCAAAGTGACGAATTGATTTTAATAGTCCATGAAAATGGAGAATTCTATACTAGTAACTTCGATTTGAATAATCATTATGATCCGGGAATCCGCATCATTGAGAAGTTCGACGCCAACAAGGTATGGTCTGCCGCTTTATTTGATGCCGATCAGGGATATCCTTATCTGAAACGATTCACTTTTGAATCCACTTCACGCCGTCTCAATTATTTGGGCGAGAACAAGGAAAGCCGTTCTATATTGCTTACTTGTGTGGTTTATCCACGCATACAAGTCATATTCGGAGAACATGATAGTTTCCGTGATCCATTGGAAATAGATGTGGACGAATTCATCGGAATTAAGAGTTTCAAAGCGAAAGGAAAACGAATCAGTACTTACAACATTGAACAAATAAACGAGCTGGAGCCTTTACGTTTTCCCGAACCTCCCAAAGAAGAGGACGGTGCGGAAGAGGGGACTGATAAAAATGAAGAAGCTGCTGAAATTGAAGATCCGGATCATGGTAAGAGTGAAACAGATATCATTGATGAAATTACCGGCCAGATGAAACTGTTTTAAGAAATGAAAAAAATTCTCCTATTATTACTGTCCCTGTTTCTTGGTCTGCCTTCACAGGCTCAGGAAGACAGCTTACGAGCAAACCGCTACGTTATGAGGGCTACTCTTTACGGTGTCGGTTTTACAAATATATTGGACACCTATCTTTCACCGATGGAATATACCGGACCCGAAATTCGTATCCTGCGTGAAAGTATGCGCATGACCAAACTGATGAATGGCAACGTATCTGTTCAAAGTCTGTTCCAAGCCAATCTGTCCCTGACTGAGAATAAAGCAGAAACAAGTAACGAAATGTCAGGTATGGTCAATTGGAATTATGCACTGCATTACCAGTTCCGGCTGACAGAAAACTTGAAGATACTGGCGGGTCCCATGCTGGACTTGAACGGCGGATTCATCTATAACATGCGAAATTCTAATAATCCTGCCCAAGCCAAAGCATATGTCAATCTGGCGGCATCGGGTATGGTCATCTATCGGTTCCATATCGGTAACTATCCGCTGATAGCCCGTTATCAAGCCAATTTGCCTGTCATGGGGGTTATGTTTTCCCCGGAATACGGACAATCTTATTATGAGATATTCAGTTTAAAGAATGGCGGCAAGAATGTGCTGTTCACTTCCCTGCATAACCAACCTTCCTTGCGGCAATTGGTTACATTGGATTTTCCTATCCGGTCAGTCAATATGCGTTTCGGATACCTATGTGATATCCAGCAGGCGAAAGTCAATAATCTGAAAAGTCATATATGGTCACACGCCTTTATGATAGGTTTCGTGAAAAACTTCTATTTATTAAAAGGTAAGAACAAAGTGGCGATGCCCAGCCGGGTCAGCCCTTATTAATATAGAGAATGAAAAGAAATAGTTAATTTTTTTATCAGTCTGTTATTGTCTGTTGTATTATTTACTTCGTGCATCACGGAGGACGAATACGACAACTCCCCCGAAGGCAACTTCGAAGCGTTATGGCAGACTATCGACCGCCAGTATTGTTTCCTTGACTATAAAAAGCAGGAATACGGATTGGACTGGAATGAAATATATAGCCAGTACAAACAGAGAATATCAAAAGGCATGAATAATGAACAGTTATTCGAAGTTCTGGCAGATATGCTGAACGAGTTGCGTGACGGACACGTAAATCTGTCTTCCAAACTGGAGTACTCCCAATATCGTGAATGGTTTGACAGCTATCCGGCCAATTTCAGCGACAGCATCCAACGTGTCTATCTAGGTAAGGACTATGCCCAATCCTCAGGCATGAAGTATCAGGTATTCGAGGATAACATAGCCTATATTCATTGTGGCAGTTTCCAATCAGGTATCGGCGAAGGAAATCTGGACGAGATTCTAAACAAGCTGGCTATTTGCGATGGATTGATTATTGATGTGCGAAACAATTCCGGTGGTAACCTTACCACAGCCGAGAAATTAGCCGCACGTTTCACGAATGAAAAAGTGTTGGTAGGCTATATGTCCCATAAAACCGGACCGGGACACAATGATTTCTCAACTCCTAAAGCTGTTTGGCTGGAACCGTCACTAGATCGCGTACGCTGGCAAAAACAAGCGGTAGTGCTGACTAACCGCCGCTCTTTCAGCGCCACCAATGATTTTGTGAACAGAATGAAAATACTACCCAAAGTAACCATCATCGGTGACAAAACAGGTGGCGGTTCTGGTCTGCCCTTCTCTTCTGAACTGCCCAATGGCTGGTCTGTCCGCTTCTCGGCCAGTCCAATGTACGATGCGAATATGCAACATCTGGAATTTGGTATAGATCCGGACATCAAAGTCAATATGACCTCAGAGGATATGCAACGCAATGTGGATACAATTATTGAGGCTGCACGTGAATATTTACATAACCACAAAGAATAATTTCCTAAAAATCTTTGGTACTTAAGAAATATTCCTTATCTTTGCACCCGCTTACCGAAAGCAATTCGCGCGTGTGGCGTAATTGGTAGCCGCGCCAGACTTAGGATCTGGTGTCGTGAGACGTGTAGGTTCGAGTCCTATCACGCGCACAACATTCCATATAGAAACAGACAAAAACCTCGAATAGATAATTTCGAGGGTTTTTGTCTATACCTGAAGAAACGAAGGCTCAAAAATTTCAGTATTGATAACACTACCAATCACCCACTTTTATCAACTTATTGGCTTTCCGATGATAAGCAATGGGTATTGATAAAACAAGCATTTCTTTTTCTATCCCACGCCATTGTACAATCTTTTAATCACTAAATTATTCAATATGCCTTCTATTATATTTTGAGGAAAAAGAGAATACTTCATCAGTTCCCTCTCTTTTCAAATTATTCATATAGATAGAACATACGCTCCATCATACTCCATTTTCTTTAGCAAGTTCCCCTTTCCTACACTGTTGGAATATCGATACAAAGTCTTCCCATTCTTGCTGTCGAGGTAAAGTCGCGAGTTTAGCCATAGCAGATTCCCAATCAAAATCAATAGGAGTTTCGACAATCATGAACAATCGATTACCGCATATATATATTTCCATTTCTAAAATACCAACTGAACGGATCCCCTCTCTGATCTCCTGCCATGACTTCGCCTTACTATGACACTCCCGATACTTCGCTATCATCTCCGGATCATCCTTCAAATCCATTGTCTGGCAATATCTTTTTACCGGGTAGTCATATCTTTTCATTTCATATCCATTTTCTTTCATCTTATCTTAAACTTATGCCTGCTTAATTATACCCTTCATTCTGTTTCAGATTTTTATTCACATTCAAATCATTTTGAGGAATAGGAAAATATCGGTTATGTGCAGACCATGTACGTTTTTCAAACTGATAATACATATCTTCATCTACAGGAGAAGCCGTAACACCACTTCCTCTATAATTACGAGCTTGCGGATCATCCGACAATTTTACTCCGGTAAAAGTATGATTAAGTTCTTTCTCGGCAATGCCCCAACGTAACACGTCATAATATCGAAGCCCCTCGAATGCCAGTTCCACACGTCTTTCTTTACGAACCGCTTCACGAACAAGTTCCTGTGTTGCTACGTCTGTCTTTTTTATTCCAACCAATTTCACACGATCACGTATATCATTAATAGTCAGATCTAATAAGTTCTGGTCTACTGCATTCGGCTGCGATTCATTTACCGCTTCCAAATAGCTTAATAAGACCTCAGCATAACGCATTATAGGAGTATAAGTGGGAGTAGAACCTAAATTATTAGTTATAGACGGATCACAACCTTTCTTCGGACAATATCCATTAAATAAGGCAAACTTATTATAGCTATCTGCAGTATTAGCCCCCTTAAAGCAATCATAAATTATATCATTATACTTAGTTCCCTCATAACTTCCCAAAGGAGGTAAAAAAATAGAAGCATACAAACGCAAATCCCGATTAACATAAGGATCATTCTCATCATAAACCTCAGAAGTCTTAATATCCTTGCCGTCTGCACAAAAATATTCTTTCACTAATTCGTTATATGGTGAGAACTGATGCCACCCTCCATAAGCAGCTTCAGGATATAAATATTGATAACGTGAATTAGTATATAGATCCTTTATCCCCATAATACAAAATATTATCTCAGGGCTATATTCACCTCCTATTTGAAAAAGTTTCTCATAGCTGTCCTCTCCATTACGACGATCCAATTCATATATTCCCGAATCAATCACACTACGTAAAACAGTAGCAGCATCTACCCATCTCTCTTGCGCTAAGTAAAGACGACTTAAAAGTACCTTAGCTGCCCCCCTAGTAAACCGGCCATATTCCTCTGAGGAATATTGGACAGGCAACAAGTCTATAGCAGTCTTCAAGTCCTTCTCCACTTGCGAATAGACTTCAGCCTGAGGTGTTTGAGAAATAGAATTCGCTTCGTCCACCGACAGAGTTTTCAAAGGCATAGGAACATCCTTATAATAAAATGCCAAATTTAAAAAGAAATAAGCTCGTAAACACTTCACTTCGGCAGACCACTGTTCTTTTTTAGATTCTTCCATCGGACAATCCGTAATATTCTCTAGAAAAGTGTTGTACTTAGCTATTTGCGTATATGCATTTCCCCAATACCAACGTAAATTGCCATTAGTAGCCACCGTATTGGAACTAGCCATTAAAGTAGAAAAATTTTCCTTTTCTGTTCCATTTCCACCTGCAAAATCCAAATAAAGCAACCCTTGTGGCGTAGCAAAATCATCATGCGACCAACCAGTCTGGAAACGATAACATCCTGTCAATGCCAACATGGCATCCCCTTCACCAGTCCAAAAACTACCATCAGAAATTGCTGAAGGTGGCTCCTTATCTAATAAATCCGAGCAACCAGTTGTTACTAGTGATATAGCCAAAGCACATAAACAAGCCTTTGTCATTCCTAATGTATTATATATATTTTTCATAATGATTCTTAATTGAATGATTTACTTAGAACTTGAAATTAAATCCGAATGAATAAATACTATTGACCGGATAATAAGAGGGAGAATCCCCTGTTCCTATCTCATTTTCCGGATCCCAACCTTTATAGAAACTATTGAAAGAAAACAGATTTTGTCCGCTTACATAAACACGCACATTTTCCAAACCTATTTTTTTGAGTCCATGCTTTGGGGAATGTATATCCTATTTGTATATTCTTTACTCGTAAGAAACTAGCATTACGGACCCAATAATCAGAAGTTTGAAGATTAGTGTCGTTCATATTCAAAGTTTCCAATCGAGGGTATTCAGCCCATTTATCAGGATTTTCTTCCTTCCAACAAGATTCAGCCTGCCATCTCTGTATCTGTCCACCGTTGTAGAATGCATAAGCCATATAAGATCCTATCAAACGCTTATGACCTCCTAACCCTTGTAACAAAGCTGAAAAATCAAAACCTTTATAAGAAGTGGAAAGATTCAAACCATAATAAAACTTCGGGGTAGTACTTCCCAATACGGTACGATCATATTGCGCATCCACCTTACCATCGGGAACCCCGTCAGGACCACTAATATCTTTGTATTTCACATAACCAGGTTTCAATCCTGACTTACTTACCAATTGCTCAGGAGCCGCATCTATTTCCGCTTGGTCTACAAACAGTCCATCAGTTTCATATCCATATATAATACCTATCGGTTGCCCTACAATTCTGTTATTATTAATTTCTTCGGTAGCTCCGTTCGCCAATTTCTCAACTGCATTTTTTACCCATGTAAAATTAGGAGAAATACTAAACCGGAAATCACGTCCTATTTGTCCGTTATAAGTCAGATTTATTTCAATTCCTTCGTTCGAAACAGCTCCAACATTAGATTGTCCGACTTCACGTCCCATAATACTAGACACCTCAACTGGTGCTAAAATGTCCGAAGTATATTTATAAAAATAATCCAATGTTCCACTAAAACGTCCATTCAATAAACTAAAATCTAAACCAATATCCGTTATAGCCGTCTTTTCCCAAGTAATTTCCGGATTATTATAGGTTTTCATGTAAGCCCCAGACTGAAGAGTTACCGGATTTCCAAAAGGATAATCATGTCCAAGTTCATAAATCTGTTGGTAAGGATAAACACCTATATTTTGATTACCAAGTACACCATAGGAAGCACGCAATTTCAAATTATCAACTACAGCTGAAACTGCCGCATTCTTCCAAAAGTCCTCCTCAGAGATTCTCCACCCTGCAGAAACTGACGGGAAAAGTCCCCAACGATGACCGTCCGCAAAACGTGACGATCCATCATAGCGCAAATTAACCTCTAATAAATAACGATCTTTCCATGCATAATTTATACGCCCGAAAAAAAGAAAGCAACGCATATTCTTCCAATGAACTATCATTAGTAGCTGTTGATTTATCTCCAGAACCTAATTCATACAAATAATTATTAGGAAACGTATTTCTATAACCTTCCAAACCTTTATTATTAGATTGTTCCACAGAAGTACCCGCCAATAACTTAAAGGTATGATTTTTAATTTGTTTTTCATAAGTAGCTAATGCTTCAAAAGTAGTATACGTATTATTTGCAGTCCATACATTTAAAGTAGCGGGTCCCACTGTCTTACTATCATCAAAATAAGTATCAGCCCGGTAGGCTTTATCATATTTAGTCCAGTAATTCATCCCTACTTTGCCTATAAAAGAAAGTCCGTCTACAGGAGTATTCCATGTCAATTGTCCGGAAGCACTTATATTTCTACTCACATTCTGCACAAAAGATTCACTCGCCAACCACGCTTCCGGACTATAATTATCCTGATATCCAAAACTTCCATCCGACTTTTGCCCGGCATAAATAGGTCCCTGACGAACAGCATATCCTATCATTCCATCAATACTTTGTGGTTCGCCATTAGGAGCATTATATTTATTATTATAAGCATTAATATTCAAATTAAGCATCAGCCCTTTGGCGATTTCACTTTTCATAGTAAACAGTGCAGTCATTCTTTCATTAGACGTTTTTGCCGTCATTCCTTCCTGATTTCTATAACCTACTGATAAATTATAACTCGTCGTAGCATTTCCTCCTTGTATGCTAAGATTATGTTGGTGTTGAAAACCAGAACCGGATTCCAACAGCCATTTTAAGTGATTTACATTTGGATAATTATCCGGATCAGATCCATCTCTATACTTTTGAATCTGTTCAGGTAAATAAGCTTCCTGCTTACCCATATTCCGCATAGCCATATTATAATATTCCGCATATTCCCATGATGGTAAAAAATCAGGCAATTCCGTAGGCTGTTGCCAACCAAAAGAATTACTATATGTAATAGTCGTTTTACCTTGTGCACCCTTCTTTGTTTCAATCAAGATAACCCCATTAGCAGCACGATTACCATAAATAGAAGCAGAAGCTGCATCTTTCAAAAAAGAAATGCTCTGAATATCATTAGGATCTACATCATCAATGTTACCTGATAAACCATCAATCAAGACCAATGGATCTGTTCCAGCTTTTGAAAATGTACCAGTTCCACGAATTTTAACAGTTGCTCCTTGTCCGGGACGACCTGAAGTTTGTAATACACTTAAACCTGGAGCCAAACCTGCCAGTGCTTGAGCAGTACTCATAACAGGTTTACTAGCCAAGTCTTCAGCTGAAACAGCAGCTACGGCTCCCGTTAAATTCACCTTTTTCTGTGTTCCATATCCAATCACAACTACTTCTTCCAACTTTTTTGTATCTTCTTCCATTATAATACGAAGTAACTTGTCACTTTCAACCTTTACTTCTTGCGAAATATAACCTACATAACTTATCTGGAGCATGTTTCCCATTTCAGCAGACAGAGAAAATTTGCCATCCAAATCAGTAACAGTTCCATTGGAAGTACCTTTAACCAAGATACTGACCCCAATTAACGGCTCACCGGAAAAATCAGTAACCAAACCATTGACATTACTCTGTGTCTGTGCCCAAGTAGTATAGCTCAGGCAACACATCAACAAGACCGCCAAGAATCTTATTGACTGCATACATTCTAATCTGTTTTTCATTATTCTATTGATTATTGGGTTAATTTTCAAGACATAACAAGGGCTTACCGACCTAAAAAAGCCGATAAATAAACCTACTTTATGCTATATTCACTTCTTTATCTTAAATACGGGAGCAATCTTATTCAACTGTACATCAGGCATATCAATAACAACTCCTTGCGCTGTACGAGTAAAAAATACCTTTCCATAACCTAACAACTCAATTTTAGTAATTTTATCAGGGTACAACTCACTTCCCGTTGCCAGCGATTGAATGACAACTTGCTTTTCTTCCGGCCATGCAAGGACTGTAGCATAGAGATATTTCTTGGTTTGAGTAAAACGGATTTCAGATGCAGTAGCTTTAGTGTAAGCACCTTCATTGAAACCTTGAGCATTAATCTTGATATCAGCATTGGCTATCGGACCTTCTCCGAAGACTTTCCACGGACGTGTATCATAAATAGCCTCTTTATTCATACTCATCCAGTCACCAAATTCATTTAAAATGGCTTCTTCCTTTTCATCAAAAGTTCCGTCAGCCCGAAGAGGAACACTAAGCAACAAATTCCCGTTCTTACTGATCACATCCACTAATAGTTTCACTACATCGGAAGCACTCTTATACCAACCGTTCTCCGCCAATCTGGTATCATAATGCCAACCGCCTAAACAAGAACAAGTCTGCCATGGCTCTTCATAAATACTATTGGGAGATCCCCTTTCCACATCCCATACCAAAGCTTTACGTTGCTCATCGGTAAGAATTTTACCAAACATAACAGCACTGAAATCCCCCTTACGAGCAACCATGTTGTGATTATAAAAATGTGCGGCAATCTTCAAACCCGCATCACTGATAGGATAAAACGGTACACCAGTCACATCAAAATAAATCAAATCAGGATTATAACGGTTTATTGCATCAATTGTACGATCATAAAAGTTTGTCACATATTCTTGAGTAGGAATACAAACACCATTTCCCCATGCCCATTGACGGTGAATCATACCGTCAGCCCAACTTCCAGCGCTTAACGGGTGATTCTGTGCATAAAGTTTTTGAGGATCGTAGCCTTCCCACCACTTACCCTTACCATCTTCTTTAGTCAAACATCCATCATAGGGTACACCTGCCTTCTCGCCATGACGGTCGTATCGTTGAGCCGGTTCATACCAGCTCCACGCATGATCCGCATGAAAACTGATACCAAATGGAAGACCGTTTTTCTTTGCAGCTTCAGCCCAGCCCGCCAATATATCCTTCTTAGGACCTATATTCACGGAATTCCATTCCTGATATTGGCTATCCCATAAATCATAATTATCATGGTGATTACCTAAAGCGAAGAAATACTGGGCACCAATCTTCTTATAAAAGGAAACCAATTTGTCCGGATCCCATTTCTCGGCTTTAAACAAAGGCAATATATCCTTGAAGCCCACTTCAGAGGGATGGCCATAATGTTCCACATGGTGCTTATACTCGCGCGAACCTTCCAAATAGAGAGAACGCGCCATCCAGTCGCCGGACCCTTCCACACATTGCGGTCCCCAATGTGCCCAAATACCAAATTTGGCATTTCTAAACCATTCAGGAACTTTATAGTTCTGCAATGATTCCCAAGTAGGTTCGAACTCTCCTTCCTGCATTTTTTCATTTTTCTCTGAAACAGGTACCTGGTAAGTCTGAGCCTCCAAAACTCCCGCCCAAAGCAACAAAGCCGAAGCCAAAAGAAAATGTTTTGCTTTCATAGTATAATTGCTTTATATGTTTTTCAATTATCAATAGTGCAAATATACAGAGTTGAAACCAATTTATATTATCCAAATGCGCCATTATATAGGACAATATCGACTTTTACCTGAGATAATTCAAAAACGAATACCAAAACAGGTGATTTGATATGAAAATATCGATTTCCCATTGGATTATATATATACTTTTGCTTACTTTGTACGAAACTGAATCTTTCATTCTAATACCTTAAGGAATATGACACAATCAATCGACCAATTACATTTACTTATATTAAATGTAGGACTAGCCATTCACAATGCAGACTGGAACTGGAAAAACGTAAGCAGCCCTTTTACCAGGCTCTATTATATAATGGAAGGAACTGCCCAAATAATATTTCCCGACGGAATACAGGAACTAAAACCACATCATCTATATCTGGTGCCATCATTCACTACCCATAGTTATCAGTGCAATTCTCATTTCACTCATTATTATCTCCATATATATGAAGACCATCAATCAGAATCCGGCATTCTGGAAGATTGGAATTTCCCGATAGAAATACCTGCGGGCAACCTGGAATTACCACTTATTAAAAGGTTATGTGAAATAAATCCTACCATGCAGCTTCCTCAATCCGACCCGACAAGCTATGACAACAACCCCACATTAATCAGAAACATCATTAAAAATAAACAGCGTACCTTCTGTGACAAAGTCGAATCCAGAGGTATAGTATATCAACTTATTGCCTGCTTTTTAAAAGACGCCAAACCTAAAGTGGAAGTCAACGATAACCGTATCCAAAAAGTCTTGTCCCACATCCGAAAAAAATATCTATAAAACAGTAGATATAGACTCATTGGCAGCAATCTCATGCCTCTCAAAAGATCATTTTATCCGTCTTTTCAAAAAAGAAGTCGGTAACACACCGCTGCAATATATTAATCAGAAAAAAATAGAGAAAGCCCAATTAATTCTGATTACAGAGGATATTCCTGTAAAAAACATAGCTTATCTCCTTGCTTATGAAGACCATTCTTATTTCAACCGCTTATTCAAAAAAATCACAGGCGTTACTCCTCAGCAATATAGAGAACTATATAAAAAGTAACCGTCTTATTATTTTTACGCAAAGGTTTACGTACTTTTTTCAACCTCTTCCACCACATACCTAAAGGTTATTCCTCTATTTTTGATGCCGGAAATAAATCTAAAAATAAATAGAACTATGAATTACAATGAAATCGGGAAAACCGGTATGCGGGTTTCCAATCTTAGTTTCGGCGCATCTTCATTAGGAGGAGTTTTTCATGATATCCGCGAAGCAGAGGGTATCAAAGCTGTTTACACAGCAGTAGAGAATGGAATGAATTTTATTGATGTATCTCCCTACTACGGGCACTACAAGGCCGAAACCGTATTAGGCAAAGCATTGAAAGAAATCCCACGTGACAAATATTATCTCTCTACCAAAGTGGGACGCTATGGAAAAGATGGAATCAACACATGGGATTATTCCGGAAAACGTGCAACGGAAAGCGTTTATGAAAGCTTGGAAAGACTCCACATTGAATATATCGATCTGATTAATGTACACGATGTAGAGTTTTCAGACATGAATCAGGTAGTCAACGAAACATTACCTGCACTGGTAGAACTTAAAAAGAAAGGTATTGTGGGACATGTAGGTATCACAGATTTGCAATTAGAAAACTTAAAATGGGTCATTGATCACTCGGAACCAGGAACAGTAGAAAGCGTACTTAACTTCTGTCATTATTGTCTGAATGACGAGAAACTGACTGATTATCTGGATTATTTTGAATCAAAGAATATCGGCATCATCAATGCCTCCCCCCTTTCAATGGGCTTGCTCTCCCAACGTGGGTTCCTGCATGGCATCCGGCCCCCCAATCACTGGTAGAAGCCTGTCGGAAAGCTGTTCAACATTGCCTGTCCAAAAATTATCCTATAGAGAAACTGGCTATTCAATATTCTGTCAGCAATCCACGTATCGCCACCACTTTGTTCAGTTCGGCCAATCCAGATAATGTATTGAAAAATATAACATACGCTGAAGAACCCATCGATTGGAACCTTGTAAAGGAAGTACAAGAAATTATCGGAAAACAAATGCGTGTCAGTTGGGCTAATTCATAATACAAAGGAGAATAATGATGGATTTTAACATAATAGATGCACATTCCCATCTTTGGTTACGGCAAAATACGGAAGTCAACGGATTGCCTATCCGTACTTTAACCAACGGACGTTCGTTATTTATGGGAGAAGAACGTCAGATGGTTCCGCCCTTTATGATTGACGGGCGGAATAGTGCCGAGGTTTTTTCTCTCGAACATGGACTATGCACAAGTATCGGCTGCCGTAGTCACTCAGGAATTTATTGATGGCATCCAAAATGAATACCTCGCAAAAGTGGCCCATAAATACCCGGACCGTTTCTTTGTATGCGGTATGTGCGAATTTCGTAAACCCGGTTATCTGCAACAGGCCAAGGAATTAATAAGTTCTGGTTTCAAAGCAATAAAAATCCCAGCACACCGCCTTTTTCTAAAAGAAGGAAGAGTCATGCTGAACTGTGACGAAATGATGGAAATGTTCCATTACATGGAAGATAAAAACATTATCCTTTCCATTGATCTGGCTGATGGAAACACGCAAGTGCAGGAGATGAAAGAAATTATCCAGGAATGTCCGCAACTAAAAATCGCTATCGGACATTTCGGTATGGTTACAACTCCTCATTGGCAGGAACAAATAAAACTGGCCCGGCATACCCATGTCATGATAGAGTCAGGAGGCATTACCTGGTTGTTCAACAGTGAATTCTACCCGTTTGCAGGAGCGGTGAAGGCTATCAAAGAAGCAGCAGATTTGGTCGGTATGGACAAACTGATGTGGGGATCGGATTACCCGCGGACCATTACGGCCATTACTTACAAGATGTCTTACGATTTCATCCTTAAAACGACTGAAATGACACAAGAAGAGAAAGCACATTTTTTTAGGTAAAAACGCCGAAAGATTTTATGGTTTCAAAAATCTCATATCTCTTCCTTACATTAAAAACATGTCAGAATAATCAACTGACACTTATTAATCCATACCATGAAAAATAAGACCTATTATGTACCATTGATGCTCATATTCTGCCTGTTTTTCCTATGGGCTATCAGCAGCAATCTACTACCTACTATGATAAGACAGCTGATGAAAACCTGTGAGTTAAACGCTTTCGAAGCATCATTCACAGAAACAGCCTACTGGCTTGCCTATTTCATCTGTCCCATTCCCATCGCTATGTTCATGAAAAAATACAGCTACAAATCGGGAATTATTTTCGGGTTATTACTGGCAGCATGTGGTGGGTTACTGTTCTTCCCCGCTGCTATGCTGAAAGAATATTGGGCATATCTATGTATATTCTTCATCATTGCCACTGGAATGTGTTTTTTAGAAACAGCAGCCAATCCTTATGTAACCGCTTTGGGAGATCCAGAAAGTGCGCCCCGTCGATTGAATCTAGCACAATCATTCAATGGGCTGGGAGCTTTTATAGCCGCCATGTTTCTCAGCAAACTGATTCTGAGTGGCAACCACTATACCCGCAACACCCTGCCCGCTTCTTTTCCCGGTGGCTGGGAAGGTTACATTCAAACAGAAACAGACGCCATGAAACTTCCTTATCTGCTGCTAGCTATGTTACTCATTGTTATTGCCATCATCTTTATCTTCTCCAAATTACCTAAAATCAAAGAAGGAAATACGATGGAAGGAGTAGAATATAAAGGAGAAAAATTAATTGATTTCGGAGTCTTAAAACGTTCTCACCTTCGTTGGGGAGTCATTGCACAATTCTTCTACAATGGTGGTCAGACAGCCATTAACAGTTTATTTCTAGTCTACTGTTGTACCTATGCAGAACTACCTGAAAATACAGCCACCACCTTTTTCGGTCTTTATATGCTGGCTTTTTTGGCAGGAAGATGGACAGGCACACTACTCATGGTAAAATTCCGTCCACAAGACATGCTCTTGGTATATGCGCTGATTAATGTCTTGCTATGTATTGTTGTGGTTTGTTTTGGTGGTTGGACAGGTCTTTATGCCATGCTGGGCATTTCTTTTTTCATGTCTATCATGTATCCCACTCAGTTCTCGCTTGCTTTGACTGATTTAGGCAGCAACACAAAAAGCGGCTCGGCATTTCTAGTTATGGCCATCGTTGGAAATGCTTGCTTGCCCCAACTCACTGCTTATGTGATGCATCTGAACGAACACATTTATTATATAGCTTATGTTATTCCTATGATTTGTTTCCTGTTTTGTGCCTACTATGGTTGGAAAGGATACAAAGTAATTGATTAAAAACTTATAAAAATAAACAGAAGATGAAAGCAATTCAAATTACTGCTCCTTCCGAGATGAAGGTAGTAGACATTGAGAACCCCGCTCTTAAACCGGGAGAAGTTCTTGTAAAAATTAAATATGTAGGCTTTTGCGGCTCGGACCTGAATACATTTTTAGGACGTAATCCAATGGTAAAACTACCTGTCATTCCGGGACACGAAGTAGGAGCTATTATTGAAGCCATAGGCAAGGATGTACCAGAATCATTAAAACCGGGTATGAGCGTCACAGTCAATCCTTATACCAATTGCGGAAAATGTGCTTCATGCCGTAACGGCAGAGTAAATGCCTGCGAACATAACGAAACCCTGGGAGTACAGCGTAATGGTGCCATGTGTGAATATATCGCACTGCCTTGGAACAAAATAATCCCGGCAAGCCATATTTCTCCTCGTGATTGTGCACTAATCGAACCAATGAGTGTAGGTTTCCATGCAGTTTCACGAGCGCAAGTTACAGACATCGATACAGTTATGATTATTGGCTGCGGAATGATCGGTATGGGTGCTATTGTACGTTCAACTCTTCGTGGAGCTACCGTTATTGCCGTAGATTTGGACGATGAAAAATTGGAACTAGCCAAACGGGTAGGTGCTCACCACACCATCAACTCCATGACAGAGAATGTACACGAACGCTTGACAAAGATTACAGAAGGATTTGGTCCTGATGTGGTCATCGAAGCTGTCGGCAGCCCTGCAACCTATGTCATGGCAGTCAATGAAGTTGGATTTACCGGAAGGGTCGTATGCATAGGTTATGCAAAATCAGAGGTGTCTTTTCAGACTAAATATTTTGTACAGAAAGAGCTTGATATCCGAGGTTCTCGTAATGCACTACCCGCAGATTTCAGGGCAGTTATCCGCTATATGGAGCAAGGTACTTGTCCAAAGGATGAATTAATCAGCAAAGTAGCCAAACCCGAAACCGCACTACAAGCTATGGAAGAGTGGGCGAAAGCCCCCGGAAAAGTATTCCGTATATTAGTTGAATTTGACTAATAACCAGCACCCAGATACAAAGAATGTGCTCAAAGTGAATTAAATAATCATATTCTACTTTCAGCACATTCTTTCGTTGGTTAAACCCTACTTGATTGGATAATATCAATTAATATCGGACGAAGTCCGCTAACGAAACATTCCACAGCTATTACCATCAAAATAAGTCCCATCAAACGCATCATTACATTATTTCCAGTTTCGCCAAGAATAGAAACCAACCGAGTAGACGCCCGCAATATAAGATAAGTGATAAAATAAATCAAACCAATCATCCCAATCAATACCCCCTTCATAGTCCAAGTATTGGCATCATCCATTAACATTATTCCGTTAGCTATAGCACCGGGACCGCAAAGCATAGGAATAGATAATGGGGTAATTGAAATATCATTGGCATACGTTTTAATTTCTTCGTCTTTCAACTTAGTATTAGTAAAACGTGCCTGTAACATATCATATCCAATCTTCAAAATAATAAAACCGGCAGCAATACGAAAGCCATTGGTCGATATTCCAAAAAAATTTGAATAAAAATTGCCCGGAGAAAGTAAAAGCCAGAAGTGTAATAAAGGAAATGATAGTAGCGCGTTTCACAATATGACGCCGTTCTTCATCATCCATTCCTTTAGTCATAGTCAAAAATACAGGCATGGTTCCCAACGGGTTGGTTAATGTGAAAAAAGAGGTAAAGCATAGTAATGCAAATGGTAATAATGTATCCATTGACGTATTATTTTTAGGTTATGGGCAAAAGTAATCCATAATTGGGAGATGAGCAATAGTAGAGGTCATATTTCACACGTGGATGCTAAAAAAAAGCCTCCGGAACTTCTTCAAGTCCGGAGGCTTCAATCAAAAACGGCAGCTACCTACTCTCCCACTGTGACGCAGTACCATCGGCGTGACAAGGCTTAACTTCTCTGTTCGGAATGGGAAG
>ENA-OPYU01000422-OPYU01000422.1-human-gut-metagenome-genome-assembly--contig:-NODE-422-length-17157-cov-4.792308_pt1 | contig 17157 bp, 19 predicted proteins | sample MGYA00242637_ERZ504482 | MGnify/ENA primary metagenome ERZ504482 (study PRJEB26092, sample SAMD00036237) | human gut metagenome | host: Homo sapiens | study: EMG produced TPA metagenomics assembly of...
AATACGGAAGGTAAAGAAGTGGCTCCGGACTCCAATGGACCGGAATCTCTTTATTTCTTCAAGACAAGTGTGGAACCGCATATCGGTGAAGTTTCCTATTTTAAAGTAATGAGCGGTAAAGTTCATGAGGGAGACGATTTGCTGAATGCCGACCGTGGTTCGAAGGAACGTATCGCGCAAATCTATGTGGTAGCCGGTGGTAACCGTGTCAAGGTGGAAGAATTGCAGGCCGGTGATATCGGTGCTGCCGTGAAACTGAAAGACGTGAAAACCGGTAATACGCTGAACGGTAAGGATTGTGACTACAAATTCAATTTTATCAAATATCCGAACTCTAAATATACCCGTGCCATTAAGCCGGTGAATGAAGCGGATGTGGAAAAGATGATGAGTATCCTGAACCGTATGCGCGAAGAAGATCCTACCTGGGTGATTGAGCAATCAAAAGAACTGAAACAGACTTTGGTACACGGTCAGGGAGAATTCCATCTTCGTACCTTGAAATGGCGTTTGGAAAACAACGAAAAACTTCAGGTAAAATATGAAGAACCGAAGATTCCATATCGTGAAACGATTACAAAGGCTGCCCGTGCCGACTATCGTCATAAGAAACAATCCGGTGGTGCCGGTCAGTTTGGTGAAGTTCACCTGATTGTAGAACCTTATAAAGAAGGTATGCCTGTGCCCGATACGTATAAGTTCAATGGACAGGAATTTAAGATTACCGTGAGAGGTACTGAAGAATTCCATTGGAATGGGGCGTAAACTGGTATTTATTAACAGTATCGTAGGTGGTTCTATCGATGCCCGTTTCTTGCCTGCTATTATGAAAGGTATCATGTCACGCCTGGAACAAGGCCCGTTGACAGGTTCGTATGCCCGTGACGTACGTGTAATCGTATATGATGGTAAGATGCACCCGGTAGACTCAAATGAAATCTCCTTTATGCTTGCAGGACGTAATGCATTCAGTGAGGCATTTAAGAATGCTGGGCCTAAGATTCTAGAGCCAATTTATGATGTGGAAGTTTTCGTTCCTAGCGACAAAATGGGTGATGTAATGAGTGATTTGCAAGGTCGTCGTGGTATGATTATGGGTATGAGCAGTGAAAGTGGATATGAAAAACTGGTTGCGAAAGTACCTCTGAAAGAAATGTCTTCTTATTCCACTTCTTTGAGTTCCTTGACAGGTGGACGCGCTTCGTTTATTATGAAGTTTGCCAGCTATGAATTGGTTCCGACGGATGTACAAGAAAAATTAATGAAGGAATTTGAAGCTAAAGAAAATAAAGATGATTGATAAAGTGTAAGATTTCATACTTAGAGGAGACGTATTTCGTTAAAAAGTACGTCTCTTTTTATTTAAGATAACTTAAACTTTTAGGTTTGTTATTTGGTTTTGAACTTAATTTTTATTATTTTTGCAAACCAACTGGCGTAAATTTTGTTATAATAGTCAGAATCTTAGCTTAAATGACTTTTTCGGTTAATTATAGAGAATAGCCGTTTAAATTTGGTTAATCTATTATGTAATGAGATTTAGCGCTTTTAATTTTGCTGACATGAAAAAGTCTACTATTTGGGTATTAGGTATTGTAATGGGACTATCATTTCTTAGTTTATTGTATTTGCAGGTAAGCTATATTGAAGAAATGGTGAAAATGCGCAAAGGACAATTTGATGAGTCTGTTCAGCGCAGTTTAGTCCAAGCGTGTCGAAATATTGAGTTGGTGGAAACTAAAAAGTACCTTGAGGATGATGCGATTGCTACAGAAAAAGCAGCACAGTTATCCAGGGAGCAGTCCGAAGAAAAAAAGGGGGAGGGAAGTGGTAATGTGGTAGCGCATACACATGAGTACTCCATAACTTCCGATGGATTGAACGGTTACTCTACTTTTGAATTGAAGATGAGGTTCAGTGCGAATCGTCCTTCTAATATTCCTAAAGCGATTATTTCGACTGGTAAGAATATTCCTCAGACTTCAAGAGCCTTGCAGGAAATAATTAAAGACAGATATGTGTACCAACGTGCATTGTTGGACGAAGTGGTCTATAACATTTTGTATACAGCTAGTGACAAACCCTTGAACAAAAGAATCAACTTTAAACAGTTGGACTTGTTTTTAAAGACAGAATTGCTGAATAATGGCATTGATATTCCTTACCATTTTACGGTGACAGACCGTGACGGGACGGAAGTTTACCATTGCCCTGATTATACCAAAGAGGGTAGTGAGAATACATATCCGCAGGTTTTATTTAAAAATGATCCTCCGGCTCGTATGGCAACAGTAAATATTCACTTCCCTACATTGAACAGTTACATATTCAGTTCTGTTAAATTTATGATCCCGTCACTGATCTTCACATTTGTATTGCTTGTGACGTTCATTTTTACTATCTATATCATCTTCCGTCAGAAGAAGTTGACCGAGATAAAGAATGATTTCATAAATAATATGACACATGAATTCAAGACACCTATCTCTACCATATCGTTGGCAGCTCAGATGTTGAAAGATCCGGCAGTGGGAAAATCTCCTGCTATGTTCCAGCATATATCCGGAGTGATAAATGATGAAACCAAGCGTTTGCGTTTTCAAGTGGAAAAGGTGTTGCAGATGTCTATGTTCGAAAAGCAAAAAGCGACGCTGAAGATGAAAGAGGTGAATGCAAATGATTTGATAGCCGGTGTTGTCAATACTTTCACGTTGAAGGTAGAGAAATACAATGGTAAAATCACTTCGAATTTGGATGCGGTAAATCCGGATATATTTGTAGACGAGATGCATTTTACAAATGTTATTTTTAATTTGCTGGACAATGCAGTGAAATATAAAAAACAGGAAGGCGAATTGTTGTTGAATATACGTACTTGGAATGAATCGGGTAAGCTTTATATCTCTATCCAGGATAATGGAATAGGTATTAAGAAAGAAAACCTGAAGAAGATATTCGATAAATTCTATCGTGTGCATACTGGTAACCTGCACGATGTGAAAGGCTTTGGTTTGGGACTGGCTTATGTGAAAAAAAATAATTCAAGATCACAAAGGGACTATACGTGCCGAGAGTGAATTGAATGTAGGAACTAAATTTATAATTGTATTACCTTTATTGAAAAAATGAATAATATGGACGAGAAATTGCGTATCTTGTTATGCGAAGATGATGAGAATCTTGGCATGCTATTGAGAGAATATTTGCAGGCAAAAGGCTACTCGGCCGAACTTTGCCCGGATGGTGAGGCTGGCTACAAGGCTTTCCTTAAGAACAAATACGACTTATGTGTATTGGATGTGATGATGCCGAAGAAAGACGGGTTTACTTTAGCACAGGAAATTCGCCAGGCTAATGCTGAAATTCCTATTATCTTCTTGACTGCTAAAACTTTGAAAGAGGATATATTGGAAGGCTTCAAGATTGGTGCGGATGATTATATTACTAAACCGTTCAGTATGGAAGAGTTGACTTTCCGTATCGAGGCTATTTTGCGTCGTGTACGTGGTAAGAGAAACAAGGAAAGCAATATCTACAAGATTGGTCGTTTTACTTTTGATACTCAGAAACAAATTCTGGCTATCGATGGAAAACAGACTAAACTGACTACGAAAGAATCCGAATTATTGGGCTTGCTTTGTGCTCATGCTAATGAGATTCTGCAGCGTGATTTCGCATTGAAAACTATTTGGATTGATGATAATTATTTCAATGCACGAAGCATGGATGTGTATATTACTAAGTTGCGTAAACATTTGAAAGAAGATGATTCTATCGAGATTATCAATATCCACGGGAAGGGGTATAAACTGATTACTCCCGAAGTAGAATAAGAGGATATCTGATATTTAGTAGTAACATTTAGTTGCAAGTAGATGAAAAAATCAGCTCGTTCTTGAGAACGAGCTGATTTTTTGTGTAGAAATTATTGTTTAAAGTAGGTTGTAAAATTCATGTTATATTTCCGTTAAAAGCTTCATGTCTTTATAAATAGCTTATTGTCAGATGATTAAGGTGAAGAATTCGTAGCTGGAAAGCTTCAGCTGTAAAAAATCCGTAAGCAAGACAGGGGAGTATGATCCGTAGTCAGAAAGAGTTAGTATTATGACTGTTTATGTTTGTGTCGGTTGAAAGATTACTAATGTTACAGTTGAAAGATATATAATCTAACAGGCATTACATATATAAAGATTAGAAGAAAAGGACTTTTCTTTTCGGCAATCTGGAATAAAGTGAGTAAAGTCGATAAAATAAAAAGTCGGAGTTCTACCCGGACTTTTTTATTTTTGTTCTCTTATACTTTAATCAACAATGCGTTTGTTTAATACAATATAAACGATTAAACCTATAACGATAAGGGCGGCACTTCCACCTAAAACACCGTTGTCGTTAATTGCTGCACTTCCGGTGAAGAAAAACACCGACTAAAATAGCGGCGCCGATGATCATCAGTATCAGACCTAAATTCTTAAGTAAGCTTTTCATGTGTGTATTTTATTAATAGATTATATTTATTCTTGTGTACAAATTTAAAGGCATAATTCTCTTATCATGGAAATTATTTTAGGAAAAAAAGATGAAAACCTTGAAAAACTTTAGTCTTTGATGTTGGTGAATACCTTTCTTAATACATCTTGGCTGACTTTCAGTTCTTCCAATGTTAATCCTTGTAGTGCTTCTTTCAATGTCTTGTTTGCGATGAAACGTGCTTTACCTTCTAATTCTCTGCCGGTTTTGGTCAAATGAATTAAATTGGTGCGTCGATCTCTTTTGTCGGCGATGCGTACCACCAGATGCTGGCGTTCCATATTGTCTATTAAGCGGGTCATGCTGGGTTTGTCTTTAAAAGTGGCATTACATAGTTCTTGCTGTGTGACACCATCTTTTTCCCATAGAAAAGAAGGACTGTCCACTGTTCAGGGGTAATTTCTACACCATTTTGGCGAAATTCCGGCTTAGTTTCCGGTTGATGGCTGCAGATACTTTGCCATTTAATATGGCAAATATTAATTGGATATCAAAACTAAATTGTTCTATCATGGAATTATTGTTTAAACAACTTTGCAAATATACAATTCTTGGCGGATATAACTTATCTTTTACAGATAAAAATATAAAAAGGAAGATTAATTGTAAAATGAAACTATATTTTTTGAAGAAAATTGTGATAACTCTTTGTAGATTAAGATAAAATATCTACTTTTGCACTCGCATTTGAAATTTAATTTAATAATTTAATAAACGTAGTATGAATCAATACGAAACCGTTTTCATTTAACTCCCGTTTTATCTGACGTTCAGATGAAGGAAGCGGTAGAGAAATTCAAAGGTATTCTGACTGCAGAAGGTGCAGAGATTATCAATGAGGAAAACTGGGGCTTGAAAAAGCTGGCTTACCCATCCAAAAAAGTCAACTGGTTTCTATCAGTTGATAGAGTTCAAAGCAGAACCGCAGGTTATTAAAAATTGGAAATTAACTTCCGTCGTGACGAACGTGTTATCCGTTTCTTAACTTTTAAGATGGATAAATACGCTGCTGAATATGCTGCGAAGAGAAGAAGTGTTAAATCAACTAAAAAGGAGGATTAATCATGGCACAGCAACAATCAGAAATCAGATATTTAACTCCGCCCTCAGTAGACGTTAAGAAGAAAAAATACTGCCGTTTCAAAAAGAGTGGTATTAAGTACATTGATTACAAAGATCCTGAATTCTTGAAGAAATTCTTGAACGAACAGGGTAAGATCCTTCCTCGCCGTATTACAGGTACTTCTCTGAAGTTCCAACGTCGTATCGCGCAGGCTGTTAAAAGAGCACGTCACTTGGCGTTACTTCCATTTGTAACTGACATGATGAAATAATAAGGAGGAATAAGTATGGAAATAATTTTGAAAGAAGACGTAGTGAACTTAGGCTACAAAAATGATATTGTAACTGTGAAGTCTGGTTACGGTCGTAACTATCTTATTCCGACTGGTAAGGCAGTGATTGCTTCACCTTCAGCTAAGAAAATGTTGGCAGAAGAGCTGAAACAACGCGCTCACAAATTGGAAAAGATTAAGAAAGATGCTGAAGCTATGGCAGAACAGTTGAAGGATGTAACCTTGACTATTGCTACTAAAGTGAGTGCCACAGGTACTATCTTCGGCTCTGTTAGCAACATTCAAATTGCTGAAGAATTGGAAAAATTGGGTCATAAGGTTGACAGAAAGATTATCGTTGTGAAAGATGCAGTGAAAGAGATTGGTTCTTACAAAGCTATCGTTAAACTTCACAAGGAAGTTTCTGTAGAAATCCCGTTCGAAGTAGTTGCTGAATAAAATCTGTAAATACTTTAAAGTATAATGATGCTGAAAAGCCCGGTTCGTAAGAGCCGGGCTTTTTCTTTTTAATATGTTTGATTTATTAATTCAATCGTTTCTTTTATAAGTTTTTTGAGGAGTGGTAAAAGATTTTCGTCAAAAGTGTTTGGCATAGTGAGGATCAGTTGTTTGATATCATATTCTTGTATCCTAGCTACCCATACTTTATAAATATTGTTATAAGTTTTTATGAATATTATAAATGGTTAGGTGAGAGAAGTAGCGGGTTATATAATCTTGTTTGTATTTATAATAGTCTTTGTTGTCCTCAGTTACTTTTTTCTACATCCTTTTATAGGTTTGTAAAAGTTTTGAAATGAACTCTTTGTCAGGTATCTGTTGCATCAATGCTGAACTTTTCAGTACTTCTAGCACATCTTCCGAATACTCATAATCTTTTACGCAAAAAGGAGAATTGGCATTGTTTTTTAAAATAGAAGCTTTAGTTGTTTGAAGTGAATCCTGTTTTACGTTAGCAATCGGAAGAAACTGATTTCATTTAAATACGCGACTTCGGCCTGATTGATACTTTTCAAATTTTCTTCTAATTCCATTTTTATCATTTGCATACTTTCTTTTATCTGCTTTTCTTGTGAGGAATTGCTTATGAAATCAGTTCGGCAAGAGTGATAAATACTCCAGTGATAACAATAGATAATTCACGGAAATAGTTTCCCAACTTCCAGTTTTGAAGTGTTTCTTTTAGATTTGTCTTTTTCATATCCTGTTTTTGTTTGTGGTTTGAGAAACAAAAGTAGATAATTTGTATTGCAAAACGATGGAATATTGGCAGAAAAGGGAGGAGTAAAGACATAAAAAAAGTCTGTTGCGCTTTCGCACGGCAGACTTTCAATTCTCTCTAGAGTTCGTACTGAATTATTCAGCTTTAGTAGAGTCACAGCAAGCAGCTGTAGAGTCACAAGCAGCTGAATCTGCTACAACTTCTTCTACAACAGCAGCTTCTTCTACTACTGCAACTGAATCAGTTGCTTCTGTGTTGTTGTTAGCAGCTTTGTTTCCGCAAGATGCGAAAGATACAGCTGCGAAGGCTACGAACAAAAATACTAATTTTTTCATTTTCTTTGCTTTTTAAATCTGTAATACTAATGTTGCTTTCTTAAAACGATGCAAAGGTATACACTTTTTCAATACGTTGTACCAAAAAGAACAACTTTTTTTCTAGTTTTTTATGTTATACAACCTATTTTGCTGATTAGTAGCATGTTTTATAACATATTTATTCTTCAGTAATGCTGTTATATAAGAATCGTTTGATGCTTTTTTTGGGAGTTTTTTCGAACTCTGTAGGATAAAGTTGTATTTTACTAACTTGTTCATAATTTCCTACCAGTTTATTCAGATTCTTCAAGTTTTCATCCATTACTGTTTTTAGGTTTTCGGGGGTATTGAGTCCCAGACTGTCCAGACTTTCATAATCAGGATATACTAAAGCTACCAGTTTCTTGTTGCGCTCTATGATTAAACTTTCTAGAACGAATGGCATATTATTTAGTTTGGATTCTATCTCTTCAGGAAAAATATTCTGTCCATTAGAACTCAGAAGCATGGTTTTACTACGGCCTCTTATATAAATGAATCCGTTAGCATCTATTGTACCTAAATCGCCTGTTTTCAACCAACCATCTTCGGTAAATACCTCACGGGTAGCTTCTTCATTCTTATAATAACCTTTCATTACGTTTTCACCACATACCTGTATTTCTCCAGTAATGTTATAGGGATCATCCGAGTCGATACGGACTTTCATGATATCCAGTATCTTTCCGGCAGAACCAGGTATAAATTCATTCCATGGAGCATAACTGATCAGTGGGGCACATTCGGTCATTCCGTAACCGATGGTGAACGGAAATTTTATTTTGTAGAAAAAATCGGTGACTTCCGGGTTCATGGCAGCTCCACCGATAATGACTTCTTTAAAACGTCCGCCTAATGCGTCAATCAGTTTTTTGCGAATTTGTGCATAAATCTGGTTGTCTAGTAAAGGTATGTTAAGCGCCCATTTCATGCTGCGTTTGTTAATGAGCGGCTGAATTACATTCTTATAAATTTTTTCTATAACCAATGGTACTGTAATAATAAGGTTGGGTCTTACTTCCTCAAAAGCTTTCATCAATATTTTGGGAGAAGGTGTCTTTCCTAATAAGGTGACATGTGTACCGACAGCAGTAGCGGTTAGAAAATCAAAAGCACATCCGTATGCATGGGCCAAGGGAAGGAAGGAAAGTACTTTTTCTCCTTTCTTTAAAAGTTCTGTACGGATACCAAAGGTAACGTTTCCTGCCAGATTATTGCCCGTAATCATTACTCCTTTACTGAATCCGGTAGTTCCTGAAGTATAATTCAGTAACATGACCTTCTCGTTGGAGAGTTCTGTGTAATTGATATTTTCCTTATAGAAGCCTTTGGGGAAGTTCTTTCTCATAGCTGCATCAATATTCTTCATGAATTTTTGGACGGTTTCACCGTCACGTTGATGCAGGCATCTGAAATCCGTTAGAGAAAATACAGCGCGTAATCCACTTAATGCCTCTTCTTCCAAATTTTCCCAAATATTATCGCTGGTAAACAGAAATGTGGATTCAGAATGATTTACAATATGATGGACATCATTTGGCTTGAAGTCTTGTAAAATAGGAACTACAATAGCTCCGTATGTAACAGTTGCCAAATAAGCGATACACCAACGGGAGGTATTCTTACCTATAATAGATATTTTATCGCCACGGCGCAGGCTGCAATATTGGAATAATAAGTGTATCTTAGCTATTTCTTCCGCTACTTGTCCGTATGTAAACGTGGTATCTTCACCATAATCTGTGTAACAGGGCAGATCCCAGTTTTCTTTGAAGCTATTCTCATATAGCTTGATAAAGTTTTCTTTTATCATTGCACAATTTTTGATGTAATGTGCAAAAATAAGCATAATTATTGGTATTCTAAAGAATTTAAGCAGAATAATATGTACCTTTGCTCGCTAATTAGATAAAAAGGTATGATTGATACGATAATTTTTCAGGATAAAACGGCTGTTTATTATACATTAGGCTGCAAATTAAACTTTTCAGAAACTTCAACCATCGGTAAAACACTGAAAGAAGCAGGTATACGTACAGCACGTAAGGGTGAGAAAGCTGATATTTGTGTTATTAATACTTGCTCTGTGACCGAGGTTGCGGATAAGAAATGCCGTCAAGCCATTCATCGTTTGGTTAAACAGCATCCGGGTGCCTATGTAGTAGTGACGGGATGCTATGCCCAGTTAAAACCTGACCAGGTGGCTAATATAGAAGGTGTGGATGTTGTTTTGGGAGCTGAACAAAAAGGAGAGTTGATGAATTATCTCGGAAATTTGGAAAAGCATCCTCAAGGTGAGGCGATTACGACAGCTGCAAAAGACATACGTAGTTTTTCACCTTCGTGTTCTAGAGGTGACCGTACTCGTTATTTTCTGAAAGTGCAGGATGGTTGCGATTATTTCTGCTCTTATTGTACAATTCCGTTTGCTCGTGGGCGTAGCCGTAACGGACGTATTGAAGAGATTGTGGAACAGGCACGGCAGGCTGCTGCTGAGGGAGGAAAAGAAATTGTTATTACTGGGGTGAATATTGGAGACTTCGGAAAGACAACCGGTGAAAGTTTCTTTGATCTGGTAAAGGCTTTAGATCAGGTGGCAGGGATTGAACGTTATCGTATCTCGTCTATTGAACCCAACTTGTTAACGGATGAAATAATAGAATATGTGTCACGTTCACGTGCATTCATGCCGCATTTTCATATTCCTTTGCAGTCGGGCAGCGATGATGTGCTGAAATTGATGAGACGTCGATATGATACCGCATTGTTTGCTTCCAAGATACGCAAAATTAGGGAGATCATGCCGAATGCGTTTATTGGCGTGGATGTAATTGTGGGAACACGTGGTGAAACAGAGGAATATTTTGAAGATGCTTATCATTTTATTGAAGGGCTTGATGTGACGCAGTTACATGTTTTCACTTATTCGGAGCGTCCCGGTACGCAGGCCTTGAAAATAGAGTATGTAGTGAGTCCTGAGGAGAAACATCGCCGTAGTCAGAGATTGTTGGTTTTATCTGATGAGAAGACAAAGGCGTTCTATACCTCTCATATAGGAAAAGAAGCTTGGGTATTAATGGAAAAATCTAAGGTTGGCACTCCTATGCATGGATTTACTGATAATTATATCCGGGTGGAGATGGACCACGATGATCAATTGGATAATCAGTTGATTCGTGTAAGAATGGGAGGCTTTAATGAAGAGGGTACAGCGTTGAAGGGTGTTTTAGTCTGAAAAGAAATGAAAAGGGTGTCTGTTGTCATATTGAATTGGAATGGGGTAGATATGCTCCGTAAGTTTATGCCTTCTGTTATAGATAATTCAGTAGGAGAGGGGATTGAAATTTGTGTGGCTGATAATGCGTCCTCTGATGGGTCGCTTGAAATGCTTCGTACTGAATTTCCTGTAGTCCGTTTGATTGAGTTGGATCGAAATTATGGCTTTGCCGAAGGATATAACCGGGCTTTGGCGCAAGTTGATGCAGAATATGTAGTTTTACTGAATAGCGATGTGGAGGTTACTTCGCATTGGTTGGAACCTTTGTTGGATTATATGGATACCCATTCCGGAACAGTTGCCTGTCAACCTAAACTGTTAAGTTGGCATAATAAGGAATATTTCGAATATGCCGGAGCGTCGGGGGGAATTTATTGATCGATATGGATATCCTTTTTGCAGAGGGCGTATTTTTGATGTTGTTGAAAAGGACTGCGGACAGTATGATACGGTAACGGAGGTGATGTGGGTAACGGGGGCCGCTCTTTTTATCCGGTTGGCTGATTATCGTGAAGTTGGAGGGTTGGATGATCATTTTTTTGCTCACATGGAAGAAATTGACTTGTGTTGGCGTTTGCGCAGCCGGGGAAAAAAGCTTGTCTGTATTCCGCAAAGTGTGGTATATCACGTAGGAGGGGCTACGTTGAAAAAGAAATCCGAGAAAGACTTTTCTGAATTTCAGAAATAATCTGTTGATGCTTTATAAGAATTTGCCGGATAAGGAGTTAGAACATGTACTTTTTATACGTGGTATACTGGATAGAGTAGCTGCCCTTGTTTTTTATCTGAAAAAGGATAGAGCGAATGCGCGTGCTGTAATGCAGGCGAGGAGAGAATTTGAGGATATAAGATATTCTTTTGCTGCTTCTCGTATAGAAAATATAATGAAGTCTACAGATGAAATGATCCCGGAACGGACTCATTTTAGTATTCTTATGAAATATTATTTGTTGGGTAAAAAACATTTCTCTCAGTTGAAACTTTTTTAAATTGCTTCTCTTTATATTTCTTTTTATAGCATTATTCCCGTATCTTTGTTTGGTGAAATTGGATCAAAAAGAAAAGGAGCTGTAAATGAATGTTCATGAGGTGAAATCTATTGAAACAAAGTCTATTCTGTCACGTTTGAAAAGTAAAGATAATTATTGGGGTATTGCTTATAACATGAATTTGTATAGAGGGTGCCAACATGGTTGCATTTATTGTGATACACGTAGTTGTTGCTATGGTATTGGTGATATTTCTCATATTTCTGTAAAGAAGAATGCTTTGGAATTACTGGATCATGAACTGGGAACGAAACGTGGAAAAGCGACCATTGGTACAGGCTCAATGAACGATCCTTATATGCCGTTGGAAAAACAGATGAAGCTGACTGGAGGTGCGTTGGAACTTATTGCCAAACATCGTTTTCCTGTTCATGTGATAACAAAGAGTAGTCTTGTGACTCGTGATGCCGATTTATTGCAGGATATAGGGCGCACTTATGCTGCCGTTAGTTTTACTATCACTACAGCGGATGACGAGATGGCGCGAAAACTGGAGCCTAACGCACCGACCTCTTCCGAGCGTTTTAAGGCGATGAAGATATTGTCCGATCGGGGTATATATACAGGAGTGGCATTGATGCCTGTTTTGCCTTTTATAAATGATTCTATAGAAGATATTGAGGAAATAGTGGAGAAGGCTGCCGAAGCGGGAGCGTCCTATGTGCTTCCTTTGTTTGGGGTAACTTTAAGACGGGGCTCCCGTGATTATTTTTATGATAAGGTAGAGCAGATTTTTCCAAAGATGGCCAAGCGATATAAAACTTATTTTGAAGACCGTTCTGAATGCACTTCTCCTAATGCACCCTATTTGAATGAGGTCTTTTATCGCAGAATAGAAACATTAGGAATCAGTGCTACCATGAAATTCTATCATTCTGAAGGAAGAAAACAACTTTCTTTATTTTAGTAAGTAGAGCCATGAACATTGTCTGCATATTCATTATTATTGGTTTGTGTTGTTATTTGCATGATAGTATATTTGCCTTTTAAGAGGTAGGCATACAATAGGGTAAATTTTTAATTAAATGACTGGATGTTTGTCAGATAATTTTTTTCCATCGTGTATAATGTACTTCTACTCCAACATTTCTGCAATCACTTCCCATAGGCGGATTTTCTTTTGATAACCGGATGATTATTTCCTGAATAGTTGGAAATTCACTAAATAGTCTTTGCCCTATGCGTTCACAGACATGTTCTAAAAGTTTGGATGAAGCTTTCATTTCTTTTTTGACAACTGCATATATATCAGCATAACTTACGGTACCTTTCAGTTCGTCTGTTTGTGCTGCATGGGTGAAATCAGTTCTTAGTTTTAAATCAATTATAAAATTAGCTCCTACTATTGTTTCTTGTGGATCGACTCCGTGGTGAGCGAAAAACTTGGCACCTTCCAAATAAATATACATAGATGTTGCTTTCATATTTTTTCAGTTTGAAAAACAAAAGTAGAACTTTCACTTCATATCTCAAAATTAAAAATTATTGTTCTTGTTTTCTTTTTTATCTGTTTTATTGGTCTATTTTATAGTATTAACACGAAATAGAGTCGATGGCATGGGTGTTTTCATTAATTTCGCATAATATGGAAAGAAGGATTCGTAAATTAATAAGGGTAAGTGCCATTACAGTGGGAGCCTTGCTGTTTACTGCGTTTGTGGTAGTGGCTTTTGTGATTAACTATGTATTTACATCAGATAAATTAACTCCAGTAGTGTTGAATGTTGCTAATCGTTTACTGGATGCTGATTTGAAGATAGAAAGAGTCGAATTGACTTTCTTTTCTACTTTTCCTCAATTTGGGTTAAAAGTTGATGAAGGTTTTTTGGTTTCTAAGGTCTTGAACGATAGTCTTCCACAAAAAACTGATTCTTTATTGGCATTTAAAGAATGTGTGTTGACAGTAAATCCTTTGGATTATTTTTTGAAAAATAAGATTAGTGTCCATAATCTATCTTTGAAGAATGTTGCTGTTTATGCTTATCGAAATAAAACAGGTAAGGCAAATTGGGAGATTGTGAAAACTTCTTCGGATACATTGGCTGTGGAAAAAGATACTATTCCACAAAATAAATTTGATAGCGAGATAGATATCCGTCAGGTTGAATTAGAACATGTCAATTTGATTTTTGACGATCGTAATACAGAGGTTTATTCACGTATAGATGATGCTGATTTGCGCCTAAAACTGGCGTTGACAAAAGGAGCTTCTTCATTGGGAGTAGAATTTGAAAATAAAAATATTCTTTTTTTGGCAGCAAGGTGAATTATTGATTAATAAAGTAGCCGTTTTCTTGCAGACTGATATTGAGGTAGACAGGTCTACGGCATTGTGGACATTGAAAAATACAGGGTTGACTATAAATGGTATCCGGATGGATGTAAACGGTGAATTAAGACGTGATACAGTTACAAAAACGGTGGGTATGAACTTGAAATATGGATTACATGCACCTTCCATGGAAACCGTTATGAATATGATTCCCGAGGCTTATGTGAAACGTGGACAAATTTCGGCAAAAGGTGAGGTTAAAGTTAATGGAACATTGGAAGGTAATTATGGAAACAAGCAGCTTCCGGCGATATCATTGAATATAAAGATAAATGATGCATCCGCCCGATATGAAGGACTTCCTTATGGTATTGATAATTTTACGGCTGATTTTGAATCGTATATTGATTTGATGCGTCGCAACCCTTCTTTTTTGAACTTGAAAATTCTTCATTTTGAGGGAGTACATACTAAGATTCTAGCAGATGCGAAAGTGGAGGATTTATTGATAGATCCATTTATAACGCTTCATACTGAATCTACTGTTGACCTGGATGCTTTAGCTAAAACCTTTCCTTTGCAGGAAAGTGTAACTATCCGCGGTAAATTAGATGCGGGTTTAAACTTAAAATGCCGTCTCTCTTCTTTGAAAAAACAGGATATTGGGCGTATCAGGTTAGGTGGAAGATTGGCTTTAAAGGATTTTGAATTAAAAGATACTGCAAAGAATTTTAATTTTTTAGGTAATGCCGATTTAAAATTCAGTGATAGTGAAACTTTGCAAGCTGAATTGGAAATCAGAGAAATACTATTGAATAGTAGGAAATTATCTTCAGAGATAGATCGGATGAAAGCGAAGGTTGTTTCAACCAATCCTCAAGATACCACAAAGATTGTTACTTTACAATGTGAATTGGAAATGAATAAATTGCGTGCGAATATAGGAGATTCGCTCAAAATATATAGTGGCAAGACTACTGGAACTGGCGAACTTGCTCCGAAGGAACAAAATCCGGCGATGCCGATGATTAATTTTTCCATGCGTACGGATTCTCTTTTCTTTAAATGCTAACGAAACGAAATTAGCATTAGGCGTGGCAGGCATAAAAGTGAAATTAGAAAAGAAAAATGATTCGTTATGGACACCTCGGGGGATTATCGGTTTTGATAGGTTGTTGGTACGTGCTCCTGAATTTGGTTTACCTCTGCGAGTACGTAAGACAGCTGTAACAATAGATGGTCCGAGAATAACATTAAGAAATGCTTCTTTGAAAATAGGGCATTCAGATATGGTTGCTACCGGGGAGGTAATAGGATTATATCGTGCGATGGCTAAAAATGAAATTTTAAAAGCGCGTTTAGCAATATCTTCTGAGATGATTGATTGTAACCAATTGATTAATTCATTCTCTTTATCTGAAGATTCAGCATCTGTGGCGGTGACAGATACAGTGCCTCCAACAGAAATGAAGCTGTTTGTGTTGCCGGGTAATTTGGATTTTGAATTACAGACAGATTTGAAAAAAGTAGTGTTTGAACAGGTGGAATTTGAAGATGTGTGTGGAAAGGTGGATTTGAAAAATCGTACATTACATTTAAGGAATTTGGGAATGCGTGCATTAGACGCTGATATGAAGGCCGTTATGGTATACCGTGCGGATTCAGTCAGAGGAGGATATACAGGCTTTGACTTTAAAATTAGGGATATAAATATAGCTAAGCTGGTAGATTTTATACCTTCAATGGATACCATTGTACCTATGTTGAGATCTTTTAAAGGAAGGGTTCAGTTTGATGTGGCTGCAGAGGCACGTCTGGATTCAAATATGAATATTCGTATACCTACTTTACGTTCGGCCATGCATATAAAAGGGGACAGCTTAGTATTGATGGATGGTGAAACCTTTGCCGAAATATCAAAGATGTTGATGTTCAAAAATAAAAAGAAGAATGTATTTGATAGTATTTCGGTTAATATAGTTGTCAATGACGGTAGTGTTCTTGTTTATCCATTTCAAGTGTCTATAGATCGTTATAAAGCTGCTATAGGGGGAGAGCAAGGGTTGGATATGAATTTTAAATATCATATATCCATTTTGAAGTCACCCTTGCCCTTTAAGGCCGGAGTGAATATTTCCGGTAATCTGGATAAGATGAAAATACGCGTAGGTAAAGCTAAATATAAAGATGATGTGACTCCTGCTGCCATTCATAAAGTAGATAGTACGCGTATGGATTTGGGAAGGCGTATTGTGGAACGGTTTCACCGTATTGTAGGGGTGAGATAGAAAGAGAATTTACTTGGTTTATATAAAAAGCTCCTTCATGACTTTCGTGAAGGAGCTTTTCTTTTGTGTTGTTACATTATATAATAAACCATTATCCACATCTTGATGTGCCACAAGTCTTGCAGATCAAGCATCCTTCTTGATATACGAGAGTTTCGTTGCCGCAATTGGGACATTTTTGTCCTTCAGCACTAGTACCATCTGTTACATATTTTTTCAGTGCTCGTTCTACACCGTTTTTCCATGTGTTAATGTTTTCACTGTCAAGTTGCAGAGAATCTACCAGTTTGATAACACGATCAATAGGCATCCTCCAACGAAGTACACCCGAAATTAATTTTGCATAGTTCCAATATTCCTTGTTGAACTTTTCGGACAAACCTTCAATGGTTGTTTTATATCCACGTTTGTTTTCGAACTGGAAATCATATCGTTTGTTGCCTTCTTCATCAATGTTTTTGATGATGCGTCCGGTAGTGACTGATTTGGGCAATGAAATACCTTCTTCATCATCTTGCAGACCGGTAAAGATCTCGTATGGATGTCCATCCAACAAGCCTACAAATGCGACCCATTTTTCTTTGTTGTTTTGGAAGCGTACTACTTCCGCTTCCAGTACTTTGGGGCGCACTTCTACTACCGTAGGTGGTTTGCAAGGAGGAAGTTCTTCTTTTTTGTCTTTCTTGTCCTTTTTGGTAGAAAGTAAAACTCCAGAGCGAGAGCCATCACGATAAACGGTACATCCTTTACATCCTGAACGCCATGCCTCTACATACAAGCGGTTTACCAATGCTTCATCTACGTCATTGGG
>ENA-OPYU01000423-OPYU01000423.1-human-gut-metagenome-genome-assembly--contig:-NODE-423-length-17135-cov-3.733184_pt1 | contig 17135 bp, 23 predicted proteins | sample MGYA00242637_ERZ504482 | MGnify/ENA primary metagenome ERZ504482 (study PRJEB26092, sample SAMD00036237) | human gut metagenome | host: Homo sapiens | study: EMG produced TPA metagenomics assembly of...
GGGGCAGCGGGTTGCCGAGGTTCGGTTGATAGTTGGTGTAAAGGATCTGGCTCTTCTCGTCCACCACCACCAGCTTGACGGTGGTGGAGCCGGAGTCGATGCCGATATGCACCGGGCCGCACTGGGCACTGAAGGGCACGCGGGGCACACTGTGGGACATGTGGCGGGCGTGGAACGCCTCATACTCCTCCTTGCTGGCGAACAGCGGCGGCTCGCTGGCGTAGGTGGCAGTGGCAGCATACTGGTCCAGCGCATCGGCCACCTCAGACAGAACGAAAGCCTTGTCGGCATAGAGGGCAGCGCCCAGTGCCACATACAGCAGGCTGTTCTCCGGGCAGGTGCCGGTCACGTTCAGCGCTTCGTCAAAGCTTTTGCGCAGCACGCTGCTGAAGGTGAGCGGGCCGCCCAGATACAGGATATTGCCCTTGATGGGACGGCCCTGTGCAAGGCCTGCAATGGTCTGGTTGACCACAGCCTTATAAATGCTGGCAGCAATGTCCTCGGTGCGGGCACCCTGATTGATCAGGGGCTGCACGTCGCTCTTGGCAAACACGCCGCAGCGGGACGCAATGGTGTAGGTGCGCTGTGCGTTCTCTGCTGCCTTGTTCATCTCGTCGGCACCCATTTTCAGCAGGGTGGCCATCTGGTCGATAAAGGCACCGGTGCCGCCGGCACAGCTGCCGTTCATGCGCACCTCGGTACCGTTGGTCAGAAACAGGATCTTGGCATCCTCACCGCCCAGCTCGATCACGCAGTCGGTGGCAGGCACAAAGCGCTTGACCGCTACGCGGGTGGAGAACACCTCCTGCACAAAGGGCACGCCGCAGCTGTCGGCCAGACCCATGCCCGCCGAACCGGAAATGCTCAGCAACGCCTTCTGACCGTGCAGCTGCTCGGCATCGATGCGGCGCAGTAGCTCCTGCGCCTTTTCCAGAATATGGCTGTAATGCCGTTCGTATGTAGAATACAGCAGCGCATCATGTTCATCCAGCACCACACACTTGATGGTGGTACTGCCGATGTCAAGACCTACTCTCACGTTGTTTTTCCTCCTAAGGACAAATGCCGGAGGCAAAGCCCCCGGTGGACGGCAAAATCAATTTCTTTGCCAAAAATTAGTTTGTTAACGAATCATTTTGTCAATTCGCATACAAATGTATTATAATCCAATTTTGCGGCACAATCAATCAGCGTCCTTTATTTTACACAGAAAAAATAGTATTTTCCGCTCAAAAAGTTAAACATTTTGTGAACTTGTCGCTTTTTATGCGGCTGCACCGGTGTCCCGGCAAAGTTTTTTTACCTTTGCCAACAAAAAAGGACTGCCGCACAGGAGCATCTCCCCCGCAGCAGTCCTTATTCATTATTATAACGCAATCATGCAGCATGCATCACAGCTCGTCCGGGTCGCCGCGCTCCGGCATGGTACGCAGCTCCCGCACCAGCATATTGCGCAGCTGGTACTGATGCTGCTGTGCCTGTGCCGTATCGCCGCCCGTATGCAGCTCTACCGTCGGCTCCATTATGCGGTCGGTGCACAGCGGAATGGTCACCACTGCCTGTGTGCCCTTTTCCGGTGCGCGCTCCACCCGCAGGCCCCAGCCCATGCGGCGGCAGCACTCGCGGCAGAGCAGCAGGCCCAGCTTTGCGCCGCCCAGAAAGCAGCGCCGGTTCTCCAGCCATGTATCCTCGCCTGCTTCCGGCAGGCCGCAGCCATTATCCATCACCGTCAGCTGCCAGAAGCTTTCGCTGCGGCGCAGCATCAGCCGCACTTTGCCGCCCGCACTGCAGGCCCGCAAGGCATTCGAGAGCAGATGCAGGCACAGCAGTTCTGCATCATTGCGGTCCGCCATGACCCGGCAGGCTGTCCAGCCGCCATAGTCCAGCGTCAGTTCCACCCCAAGCTGCGCCTGCACCATATCGGCCTGTGCGGCGACCTGCTGCAGTAGCTGGCACAGGTCCAGCGGATAGAGCCGCGGGTCTTCCTCGGTGCGCAGAAAATCCAGCAGCGACATCACTTCGTTCACAGTGCGGTCCAGCCTTGCCGACGCAGCGCTGATATCGTTCACCGCCTGCCGGGTCTGCTGGTCGGCACCCACATGCGCAAGGTGCTGGTCCAGATATTCGCAATTGCGTCCGATCAGGCCCAGTGCATGGAAGCATGCCTGTTCCACATCCTTCTGCGGGATCGCCTGCGCGGTCAGTGCACCCGCCTCGTTCTGCCGCATCTGCTCCATACCCTTGCGCCTCCTGTGTTTTATGCTCAGTCGTCCTTCTGACGCTGAAGATAATTCTTGACAGTGTAGATCAGTTTACCAGTGGTAGGTTTCTCGTCCGCAAATCCGCTTTCGTCCTTGAAGCGCAGCCACTTGGCCGAGGGCTTTGCTTCCAGCTGGTCGATCATACGCCGGATGCCGCTGTCCACAGCAGAGACCGACACATCGTACTGCTCGCTCACCGCCTGCAGGATCTCCTTGCGGATGGCCAGCTTCTGGCTGGTGCCGTACACCACGCCCACCGCACAGGAAAGATAGTTGCAGTTCACGTCCGGCAGCTGGATGCCCCAGCCCTCATACAGTTCCTGACACTTGCGTTCCATGCGCTGGCTCTGCCGTCCCGGCAGGCGGTACAGCTCCCACAGCAGGTTCTTCAGTTCGGCATGGCCCACATAGCAGAATCCATCGCCCGATTCCAGACAAATGGCACTCGTATTCTGCCGCCTGCCCTCATCAAACAGAACAACATTCGGTTTGGGATCCATGCTGCGGATATTCATTAAAAACTCCAGCCCGCTCATATCTTCCAGCTGGCTGCAGAGGATCACAACATCAAACTGACGGCCCTGACGCAGCTGTTCCAGCAGACGGCCGCCGTTCTGGAAGCAGGTGCACTCCAACGCAGGGCTTTGCTCCTGCAGGTAGTTCTTTTCCACCCGCAGCTCCTTGCGGTCGTAGCTTCCAAGGGCGATCTGCAGCGTTTTTGCTGTGTGCTCACTCTCCACGCAACGCGCCGCCTTTCTGCCTGAGCTGTTCTGTATCGGTCAGTTCTTCTACCACATCCTGCCAGATCTCCGGCTGGACGCCATTCTCACACAGATAGCGCAGGATCCGGTAGCAGAACTCTGGTGCAGCTGCAATGTAGCAGCTTTGCATGTACTGCCGGTTCCCGGTACGGCAAAGCGTCAGGCAGCAACCGTTTTCGTTGCCTGTATCCATTGAGTATACCAGCGTATATGCTTTCTGCAACCCGTCGATTGCCGAAAACTGACGGATCATAGGTGAAAATGTACGTTCCATAATTTTTCCTCCCTTGCTACAAGGTCCTGCGACGTTTTCAAGGCATTCCTTGTTTTTCTTATCTTATTTTAAAGAGCAGAGAGGGCTGGTTCAATCCTGAAAAAGCGTCTAAAAATGTCAAAATCACATTCGTTGCGTTTTTTTGTCGTGTTTTTCTGTTCTGCGACGCATTTTATTTTGTGCTTACGGTTCATCGCAGATTTTTTGCGTCGTATTGGCAGTGTAATTCTGCTTTCACGATGCTTTTCTGTTTTATCAGGATCTTCCGCTATTAAAATAGCACGACGGCGACGCAAATTCAACCTCCACGTCAATTTTTCCTTTATTTTCCTGTTTTTCTGCCTCAAAAGCCAAAAATTACCGGTCCGGTCAAAATTTTACGTTGAAATATACACAGTTTTTTTGCATATTATTTCGGTAAAATAGAAGTGTATAACGCCTTGCTGCGGGTCCTGTATCCGGGCAGTTTATTATAATGTACAGCGGCAGCGTTCCTGCGAGGATGCGCCGGAAAGGCTCACACATGCTCCAACTCAACCACATCAAGAAAGAATACAAAACCGGCGATCTGGTGCAGAAAGCACTGGATGATGTCAGCCTGAACCTGCGGGACAACGAATTCGTCGCCATTCTCGGCCCCAGCGGTTCCGGTAAGACCACCCTGCTGAACGTCATTGGCGGTCTGGACCGCTACGACAGCGGTGATTTGATCATCAACGGCATCTCCACCAAGAAATATACCGACCGCGACTGGGACTCTTACCGCAACCACACCATTGGCTTTGTGTTCCAGAGCTATAACCTCATCCCGCACCAGACAGTGCTTTCCAATGTGGAGCTGGCGCTGACCATCTCCGGCATTTCCGGTGCCGAGCGCCGCAACCGGGCCACCAAGGCGCTGGAGCAGGTAGGTCTGGGCGACCAGCTGCACAAGCACCCCAGCGAAATGTCCGGCGGCCAGATGCAGCGTGTGGCCATTGCCCGCGCACTGGTCAACAACCCCGACATCCTGCTGGCCGACGAGCCGACCGGCGCACTGGACAGCGACACCAGCATTCAGGTGATGGAGCTGCTGAAGGAGGTGGCCAAAGACCGCCTTGTGGTCATGGTCACTCATAACCCGGAGCTTGCAGAGCAGTATGCTACCCGCATCGTCCGCCTGCGGGACGGCGTGATCCAATCGGACACCGCACCGTTTGCGCCGGATGATTCCGCTCAGGTGCCGCCGGTGCACAAAAATTCTGGGCCGTTCTTCCATGTCGCCGCTCACCGCTCTCGCGCTGAGCTTCACACTGCTCACCAAAAGGACCCGCACCCTGCTCACCGCATTTGCGGGTTCCATCGGCATCATCGGCATTGCGCTCATCCTTTCGCTCTCGGCCGGTGTGAGCAATTATATCCAGGAGATGGAACGCTCCACCCTTTCGGAATATCCGCTGCAGATCTCGACCACCGGCGTAGACCTTGCCGCCCTGCTGGACCCGGGAAGCTACACCAGCGCCGTTGCCAACAACACCAATGTGGGCGCCACCAGCGCTTCTTCCACCCCGGAGGGCATGGTCACAGTGCGCGAACTGCTGAGCCAGCTGACCGAGGATAATTCCTCCGTCAATGACCTTGCCTCCCTGAAAAAATATCTGGACAGCGACGAGTGCACCATCTCGGAGGATGCTGCTTCCATCGAGTATTCCTACGGCATCGCACCGCTGATCTACCGCCAGAACAAGGACGGCACCGTGCGCCAGATCTTCCCGGACAGCAGCCTTTCTGCGCTGAACAACACCACCTCTGCCGCCGGCATCGTCTCTTCCATGACCAATCAGAGCGTGTTTACCGAGATGGCCGAAGAGCCTTCGCTGTACGAAGATCAGTACGATGTCAAGGCAGGCCGCTGGCCGGAAAGCTACAACGAGGCCGTTCTTGTGCTGAATTCGGATGGCAGCATCAGCGATTACGCTCTTTATAATTCTGGGCATTGAGGACGACAGCGTGATGATGCGTTTTCTGCAGGAGTACGCGAAAAAACAAGAAACACACAGGCTCCCACCGGCTACGGCACCTACCCCTACGATACCTTGTGGGCCTGAAATATAGATTGTTACCAGCTCGGACTATTACGTTTATGACGAAGAACGCCAAAATCTGGCGCAACCGCTCCGACGATGAAGCGTATGTGGAGCAGCTTGTGGAAAACAGTCCGGATCTGACCATCGTGGGCGTAGTGCAGCCCCGCGCAGATGCCAGCTCCACCATTCTGCCCATAGGCGTTGCCTATACCCATGCACTCACCTACTACGCCATCGACCATGCAGCCGAAAGTGAAGTGGTAAAGCAGCAGCTTGCCGACCCGGAAGTGAACGTGCTGACCGGCGAGCGCTTTGATGCCGACCAGCGCGAAACCGATCTTGACATTTCTTCCCTGTTCTCTGTGGATACCGATATGCTGAAGGATGCCTTCCAGTTCGATGCAAGCAAGCTGCAGTTCGACCTGAGCGGTGCATTTGATCTGCAGGATGGCAGCTTTGACTTTTCCTCCATCCTTGATCCGTCCGCATTCCAGCTGGATCTGAGCGATCTGGACCTGAGCGACATCGACATGAGTGATGTGGAGCTGCCGGACATGGACGCGCTGGATCTGAGCCAGCTGTTTGCCGATATGGACCTGTCCGTCTCGGAGGATGCGCTGCAGAGCCTGATGAAGAAGATCATGAATGGCTATAAGCGCTATATCATCGGCAACGGCATCTTGAATCTGGATAAGATCGGTTTCTCTTCCTATATGGAGAGCGACCAGTTCAAACAGCTTCTGTCCGAATCCATGGGCGACCTGCTGGACACCACCGGCCTGCAGGAGCAGTTCACCGCTTCGCTTCAGCAGAACCTGCAGGGCATCATGACGAGCTATCTGCAAAGCTACTCGGAACAGCTGAGCCAGAAGCTGGGCGAAGCTCTGCAGACCAAACTCACCGCTGCCATTCAGACCCAGATGAGCACCGTGATGCAGCAGCTGATGACCCATCTGACCACTCAATTCAGCCAGCAGATCCAGTCCGCCATCCAGAACAACATCGCTCAGCTCAGCAGTCAGGTGGAAGATGCCCTGAAGATCGACCCCACTGTGTTCCAGAGTGCCGTGCAGGTGAACATGAGCACCGACGACCTTGTGGATCTGGTCAAGATGAACCTGCAGTCCAGCACCACCTCCTACAGCAGTGTTCTTGGTGCACTGGGCTATTCGGATTATGCCAAGCCCGGCAGCATCTGGATCTACCCCAAGAGCTTTGAGGCCAAGAACCGTATCGTGGACAGCCTGAACGCCTACAACGCCGCCATGCGTGCGCAGGGCGAAGAGGACAAGGTGATCGTATTCTCGGATACGGTCGGCACCCTGATGAGCGCCGTGACCAAGATCGTGGATATGGTCAGCAATGTGCTGGTGGCCTTTGTTGCCATCTCGCTGGCGGTTTCTTCCATCATGATCGGTGTCATCACCTATATCAGCGTGCTGGAACGCCGCAAGGAGATCGGTATTCTGCGTGCCATCGGTGCATCCAAGCACAATGTCTCCGAGGTGTTCAATGCCGAGACCTTCATTATCGGAATGTGCTCCGGCGTGATCGGCGTGGGCCTGTGCCTGCTGCTGCTGATCCCTGGCAACATGCTCATCCACTCCATTGCAGGAACCACCAGCGTCACCGCTGTGCTGCCGCCCAAGGCTGCACTGGTCCTGATCGTTCTGGCTACCCTGCTCACGATCCTTGGCGGTCTGATTCCCGCCCGCAGCGCAGCCAAGTGCAACCCCGTCACCGCCCTGCGTTCTGAGTAATTTTCTTTCTCGACAAGCAAAAGGAGTCGCTGCATCACGCAGCGGCTCCTTTTTTGGATGTCCGGTGCTTTATCTCAATTTCTCGTGTAATTCCTCATGCAGTTCCTCGCGCTCTTCCTTCAGTTCCTGCTTGAGAGTCCGGTCGATCTCCCGTGTCTCCTGCCGGATCTCAGCCAGATCCTTTTCGATCGCAGGGTTTTCTTCGATTTCTTCCCGGATGAACATGAGCGCAAAGCTTACCAGCAGCAGCCCGCAGGAGATCCAGATGGTCTTTCCTGCCAGCCGCGCTGCGCCCATGCTTCCAATACCGGCACCCACCGCGAACAACAGAATGATGCCAAAATAACGCATCATCCGGTCCTTAACTTTCGGTTCATGGGTCTTGCTCCAGATGCAGAATGCTTCCACACCGCTGCGCAGGTCACCAATGCACATGGTGCTGGCAAATGCATAGCCGTTCACCTTGCGGAACGCCTGCACCTGCATTGCGCAGGAGAAGGAAACGATGGCGTTTGCCAGCAGATTCTGCTCCTGCGGTAAAAAAACCTACAATGAACAGCAGAAGCACTTCGCCCAGCACCACCAGCTGCCGCCAGTGAAGCCGCTGCATGTTGCAAAAGCTCTCCCGCATCTTTTCTGCCACCAGTACGCCCAGCGCAAAAGCACACAGAGGAACCAGATAGTGCAGCACCCGATCCCACTGACCATCCATGATGTTGGAACTCAGCAGCACGATGTTGCCGGTCTGTGCATTTGCAAACACCTTACCGCGGAACAGATACGTATAGGCATCCTGCAGCCCGCCCGAAAGCGAAAGGAACACCGCCGTCAGGAAGGACTCTGACATCTGCCCATGATGTTTTGTTTTCATATTACCTTTTTCCCTCTTTTCGTACCCTATTATAATATATTTTTACAGCTTGGTCCATATCAGTTTTACATATCCGGCATGTGTATCCTTGCGCTCTGCCAGCGCCAAAAATACGGCCCGCACTTTGCATTCCCTCACAGGTTGTGTTAGAATAAGAAAAAAGCTTTTCCAAAGGAGAACTTCCTTATGCCGAATATTGTCGAGATCACAGACCTTTCCGCACCGGAGCTGGCTGTCTATGCCCGCCTGACACAGGCGCAGCTGCGCAATCGTCTGGAACCGGAAAAAGGCATCTTTATTGCCGAAAGCCCCAAGGTGATCGCCCGCGCGCTGGATGCCGGATACACACCGCTCTCCCTGCTCATGGAGCGCAAAACAGATCACCGGCCCGGCTGCCGATATCCTGACCCGTTGCGGGGATGCCCCGGTGTACACAGCCGACCGCGAGACCCTTGCCAGCCTGACCGGCTTCGAGTTGACCCGCGGCGTGCTGTGCGCCTTCCGCCGCCCGCTGCCGCGCAGCGTGGAAGAGGTCTGCCGCAATGCCCGCCGGGTGGCCGTTCTGGAGGGCATTGTGGACTCCACCAATGTGGGAGCGATCTTCCGCAGCGCCGCTGCACTGAACATGGATGCCGTGCTCGTTACTCCTTCCTGCTGCGACCCGCTGTGCCGCCGTGCCGTGCGTGTGAGCATGGGCACCGTGTTTCAGGTGCCCTGGGCGCAGATCGGCACCTGCCCTGCCGACTGGCCGGAAAACGGCATTGCTCAGCTGCACAGTCTTGGCTTCAAGACTGCTGCCATGGCTCTGAGCGACCGCTCCGTAAGCATTGACGACAGCGCTCTTTCCGCCGAGCCGAAGCTCGCCATCGTGCTGGGCACAGAGGGTGACGGCCTTGCCCACAGCACCATTGCCGCCTGTGACTACACCGTAAAATCCCTATGTCCCACGGCGTGGATTCCCTGAACGTTGCCGCTGCCAGCGCTGTTGCTTTCTGGCAGCTAGGCAACCGCTGAGCGATGCTTTCTGGCCCTGCCCAAAATACTTGACAAATTTCCCGAACAGAGTTACACTTACAGGGTCATCACATGGGCCTATAGCTCAGTTGGGAGAGCAAGCGTATCGCTTTTGTGCCCACAGAGTTGTGGGCTTTAGAATGGGAGTATAACGGTTGGTCGCCCAACCGAGTCACGCCCCTAAATATGGGCCTATAGCTCAGCTGGGAGAGCGTTCGGTTCGCATCCGAGAGGTCAAGGGTTCGAATCCCTCTAGGTCCACCAATTTGCCGCATCGTTTTGTACGATGCGGCGTTTTTTCATGCCTAAAAAAGCTTTGGCAGACCGTGCCGGGCTCCGAACCCTGAAGTCGGATGCGAACCGGGTGGGGTCATCCATGTACTTTTTGAAAATCCATCGGTTTCACGCTTCTTTCTTTGCATTTTACACAGTGCTGCGGGCAAGCGCATCACTTTTATAGCCCAGCACTGCGCCAATCACAGAGGCAAAGATAGCGTAATAGGCACCTTCCCACAAGAATGTTTTATAAAGGCTTGCGGCACTCATGCCAATAGCCCGCTGCATACCAATTTCATTGACACGTGTATGGATGTTGCTGTAAACGGTGTTTATGATATTCAATATGTCATTGCTATTGTTGTCCCAATAGGAATCCACCAGCTTGCCCGTCAAATCGGAAATCTGCTGGCTGAGCCTTTCATGGTAAACGCCGTACTCTCTGGCAAGCATTTCCGACACAGGCTGCACCAAATCGGGGCCGAGCTGCCATACCTCCGGGTCGCGAGAATTGCGGCGCACCCCGGTGTCGCTCACATCGAAAACATAGTGCAGGCACGGTACGCTGCTGGACTGGTCTAACAGGGCGATTCCTTTAGAACCTCTGCGCACATAGCGGTTCATGCGGTTATTCCAAATGTCGAAGCTGGCGCAGGCGGTGGCATCAGGCCGCTGGGCGTAGATCATCAACTGGTCTGCAAAACTGTACTTGTACAGCCGGGATGCAGTGGTCAGGTAGTCCGTCCAGTTTTCCCAATATCGGGTCAGTTCCTTTGCCGTTTGCTGGGCGAGGTTAAGGTATTCTTGCGTTTTGTTTGGCATTTTGGCCTCCTTTCAGCTCTGTGGTAAACAAAAAAGCGAGCGGCCTTTTCAGGTCACTCGCTTATGGAATCTATGGTAGTTTATGGCGCACTTCGGCCTTCCGGTCTTGCTGCCTGCGGGCTGATACGCCGTCTGCATAAGAGCGACACCTTTGTGCTGGCTGTAGACCTGCCCAGCGGCATCAACACGGATACCGGGGAGGTTGCCGAGGGTGCTGCCCATGCAGATTTGACCGTAACCTTCGACAGTTATAAGCCTTTGCATATGGCAGAAGCTTCTGCGCCGCTGTGCGGAAAAATCATCTGTGCTGACATTGGCATCCGGGATGAATGGCACCCGGAGTTTTGACGAAGGCTTGCCGCTGCGGAAAAATACCGGGAAACAAAAAATGCCCCCGGAGGGCTTGTTGCGGCTCTCCGGGGCATCTTATGTGCGTTGTGCCTTGGCGCACACGACCGGCGTTTTACTCGATTGCAATCAGATTCGGGTTCTCAGGCAAAGCCTTCGTCTGCTGAGGAGCAGGCAGCTCGACGTGCAGGACGCCATCCTCGAACTTTGCGTGGATGTCTTCCTTCTTCACATCGCCCACGTAGAAACTGCGTGCGCAGGTGCCGGAGAAGGATTCGTGCCGCAGATAGCGGCCCTTCTTATCCTTTTCGTCATTACTGTGGCTGCGCACTGCCTGAATGGTCAGGTAGCCGTCGTTCAGATCCATCTGAACGTCTTCCTTCTTGCAGCCCGGCAGGTCAACAGCTACTTCATAACCGTTGTCCGTCTGTTTGACATCGGTCTTCATCATGTTTGCACCACGCTTACCAAAGGTATCACGAGCCTCACGGTTCATCATACGTTCCAGTGCAGCGTCATTCCAGAACGGATCGAAGAAATCATCGAACAGGTTTTCATGGAAAACAGTCGGCATAAGCATAAACCATTCCTCCAATCCCGGCGTTCGGGTCGGGGCAAAAAATCTGAAGCGTCCACTCGGAAGAGCTTTCCGGGGAGTCTTGCGGCTCTCCTTTTTCCCTTCCTCCTGAGCACGCCACTGTTATAGCACTGCATTTTAGCACTGTCAATAGTAGAGTGCTAATATTCACCAAAAAAATAATACTTTTGCAACAATATCTTGTATCTGTCTTTTCCCCATTACCACAATGAGACAAAAATCAACACCGGGAGATGGAATCGCACACCGTTTCTTTCGGCTATCCATTTTGGCGCAAAAAGCTAGGATTCAGTTGTTTTCCTGCTGCTTTGTATGATTTTTGCCATCGTTTTGCAGCCGCTTTTCCAGTGCGGACTGCTTGGCAAGAATGGCGTTTACTTTATCGTACAGGTCCTCGATCATGATCTCGGTCTTCAGGTTGACTTTATAGTCATTTTCCGCTCTGCGGCGGTCTTTTTCCTCCTGACGGTTCTGGCTCATCATGATCAACGGTGCCTGAATTGCCGCCACACAGGACAGTACCAGATTCAGCAGAATAAACGGATACGGGTCAAACGCTTTGGCAGCCAGCACCGTGTTGACCACCATCCAAAGAATCAGAACACCGGTAAAGGAAAAGATAAACGCCCAGCTTCCGGCAAATTTTGCAATGGAATCTGCTGCACGCTGCCCCAGCGTATACTTTTCTTTTTCGCTTTCAGGACTGACGGAAATCTTACTGTCTGCCAGCAGATTCAGCACTTCCTCATCGGTCATGTCGTGCCGGATGTCCTTGAGCACTTCTTTTAATAGTTTTCTGTTTTCCTTCATTAACGGTCACTCCTCTCTCATGGATGTTCTTGGGTGGTAAACGGGAATTTATCAGTATCTCTTTTTGCATGTTTTGGGTATCGTTGCTTCATAACTCATATCAAGCAACATTTTGATTTTGTCATCTGATACGCTGCCATCCAGTGCAACAGTAATCCAGCTATCCTTGCTCATGTGATACGCCGGGAAGAAGCCGGGTTCCTCTCGTAGTGTGCCAATCAGAATTGGGTCACATTTGAAATCGACCACTTTCAGCATTTCTTCGCCTTGCAGCCCCAGCTTGTTCTTTGGTACATCCATAATCAGAGCAAACCACTTCCGATTATTACAATGCCGGAACACCTCATAATTCGGATATTTGAGCCACGGATAATCTGTCTCGGCGTTATATGTCTGATTCTAATTCTGCGCGTTTCATAACCTCACCTCTACAACTTCTAGCTTTCTGCATGTTACTATATAGTTTTGATTACCTGTTCTTCTGCATTTTGGCCGAGGGATAATCTCTTCGTTGAAAAAATAATTGACCACGATAGGCGGATCGTTGAACGGGCGTTTGATGGAATCATCATCCCGGACATACAGTAGCCCTTCCTCTTGGCAAAACTGCCGCATCTGCGCATCCAGCATTGACCAGTAGCTGCGTTCTTTTTTATTGTAAATGGTATCGTACAGCGGCAGCAGGTCTGGATGATTTTTCCGTTATATAGTCAAAAATCGTTTTCTTATAACCGCCCCGCAAGTTTAGGTTTTCCAGCCAGACCAAATTACATTGATTCTTCGCCCGGTGGATGATGGAGGGCAGGTCGGTGAGGCCGGGGAAAATCGGCGAGATAAAGCAGGTGGTGCGCACACCAGCATCATGGAATGCTTTCATAGCGGCCAGCCGCCGCTCAATGCTCACTGCATTGTCCATATCAGCGCGAAAATCTTCGTCCAGTGTGTTTGATCGACCAGGATACCCGCGCATTGGGGAATGTTTTAATGAGGTCAAGGTCACGCAGCACCAGGTCAGACTTGGTAGCAATACTGAGGCTACATTCGCTGCCCTGCATCTGCTCCAAAATGGCGCGGGTGCGGCAGACGGTTTCCTCCAGCGGCTGATATGGGTCGGTCACGTAACAGAGAAACAGTTCTTTCCCTGCATACCGCTCCGGGTGTTTGATTTCCGGCCAAAATTTAACGTCTATGAACTCTCCCCAGGGCTCCGGGTGATTGGTAAAACGCTTCATAAAAGATGCGTAGCAATATTTGCAGCCGTGGCCACAGCCCACATAAGGATTGACCGAATAATCACTCACAGGCAAATTGGATTTTGTGAGGACGCTTTTTACTTCAACGTTTCAGAAGATTGGCTCCATTGTATGTATGCTCCTTTGATTTTGCTTATTTTTCACGGGACAGTTTCATCATATCCTTCATATCGGCAAAACCGATTGTTGATACAGCGGCCTGCCTTTGTTTGAGGTTTCAAGATAAATTTTTGAAATATGCCGCTGACGAGCCTGCTCTACAAGCCACCTGACGATTCTGTTCCCTATGCCGTGTCCGCGAAACTGCGGCCGGGTATAAATGTTCATCAGGTAGGCACATTTCCCGTTTAGATTGTCCGGTGAGGGCATCTCATGATAGAGGCATATCCCGCCGCAGCCGACGATTTCCTCCCCTACGTAGGCAAAGCAGGCAATATGTCCGCCCTGCGGCAGTTCTGTTTGATAGTAGCGGCGATTTTCCGATTCCAGCTCTGTTACAGACCGCTCCGAGGGGATGGAGAATACCTCATGCAAGACTTCCATTCGCCATTGCATCAATACATTCAGGTCCTGGATCGTGGCCTGCCGGATCTGAATCTCCATTATAATGCCCCCGCTTTCATTACCACCGGCAGTTTCGACACATCCGGCTTACCGTTGACATTCAAAGGAATCTGCTTCATCTTCACAAAGAACTCTGGGATCATAAAGGAAGTCAAATTTTCAGACAGTTCTTTTTTTACTTCCGAGACTTCAGCTTATTGTCGGAAGGCACCACATAGGCGGTCATATAGGACAGTCCATCCTCGTCTGTAAAAGCCCGGACAATAGCCTGCTGCACATCCTTGCACCGATAGAGCCGGGACTCCACCTCGGCAAGTTCCACCCGCTTGCCGTAAATCATGATCTGGTCGTCCTTGCGGTGCAGGAATGCAATGTTGCCATCCGGCAGGATATAGCCCAAATCGCCGCTGCGGTACATGGTGCTACCGTCCGGCTGCCGCTCAAAAGCTCTGTTTTCCTCGGCATGGTCGCCAATGTAGCCCAGAGATACACCGCCGCCATAAATGCAAATCTCACCCGTCTGCCCTTTGGCAACCTCGTTGCCAGACTGATCCAGAATCCTGATTTGCGCACCTAGTACAGGATGACCGATGGGATAGGTACCGTCCTCCAGCACAGTTCCACTATTACAACGGTAATAGGAGGCGCAGACCGTTGTCTCGGAGGGGGCCGTAGGTGTTGTAAACCTCTGCTTTGTTCAGCAGGTGATCCACATAAACGCCCCGCAACACATCGCCGCCGCTGATAAGCAGCCGCAGAGAGGACGGAATGACAGACAGGTGGTTCATTTCTGCCAGCAGATACGGAAAGCCGCTGATCATAGTCACATGGTGGCGTTCCACAAAAGCCATCAATGCATGGATGTCGGCCTTATCCTCGTCAGCGGGGATGGCCAGAGCGGCACCATTCAGCAGACTGGTGAACACTTCCTCCACAAAGATGTCAAAAGAACAGACGGAATATTGCAGCATGACATCACCGGGGCCGGGATGGAACTCGTTGGCAAAGGCACGGACATAATGGCAAACATTGCGGTTGGTGACACAGACACCTTTGGGCCGCCCGGTGGTACCTGACGTATACAGCACATAGGCGGGGCGTTCCGGGTCTTCGATGGCGTTGCGCTTCCAGGAGGGCGTCTCCACGCCGCAGATCTCACAATCTGTATAGCGGATGGGGAAACTGCTCAGTTTGGGCGCAAAGGCGTGTTCCGTCAGCACAAAATCCACCTGTGCCTCGGTCATCATGTCATGGATGCGCCCGGTGGGAAAATCCGGCTCGGCTGGGACATATCGGCCGCCGCATTTGAGTACCGCCAGAATCGAGGCAATCATCTCGGTTCGGTGACGCATGACGATGCCGATGCTGTGTACTTCCTGCGGAAAGCTGCACGTGATCATATCCACCATGTTGGACAGCTCTCCAAAAGTCATGGTGCGGTCGTTTTCAATGATAGCCGGGGCATTTTCATGTTCTTTAACTACCTTCTGAAAAAGCGAATAGATCGTATCCATCGTTTTATCTCCTTGTCGGTTTATCTATTTAATATCCAGTGAATGCCAGCCGCTGTGCGCTTGTTGCACGCCTGATAGTGGCTGCCACTGTTCAGTACGAAGGTGGTTTCGATGCCTTTCCCGTGGCACAGTGTTTCTATCTCCTGCGTATTCTGCTGCACAACGTTCAAAATCGGATTATCGGTGGAGCTCTCCTTGTCTCCGAGAGAAAAATACAGACAGTCAGGTTTGCGCTTCATCTCATGGGAGCACACATATTCCATGATGCCCTCAAACCAGAAGGAACCTGACATACTCGCTGCGCGGGCAAACACATCCGTTTGGTAGAGAGCGTAGAGGGCGAACAGCCCGGCCAGCGAGTAACCGGCGAGGCCCCGCCAGGCGGGCGCACCGGGAAGGAGCGCTTCCGCTTCCGGCATAATTTCATCCAGAAGCAGTTTCAGGTAATCATCCGCACCCCCGGTGCAGGGCGTATCGTGTTTAGAGATCGGCCCCATATACCACGGTGTCATGTCATGATCCCATTTCAGCTTACTGACCGCCACCAGACTGAAATCTGGGCAGCCGAGCGCCATCAGGTTTTTATACACACTGTTAACGGCATTGGAAAAGGTGTTGAGATAGATAACTGGGCTGCCCGGCTTTGCGCTTGGGTATATGTCCACTCTTTTTTGTTCTATGGTTAAAGAAGTCACCTTGTTGCCTCCTCTCTTGACGATTCATTGTATAAATATTGTACGGTATCCGAAAACGAAAGCAAGTACGCAGAAAGTTCGTACATAGTATCAAACTACTGACCAAGGCTATAAACAGGAGGAAGTAGCCGTTGGCGATGTTGTCTGTCTATATGTTACGGCCCCGGTTTCCGCTGTTCTATATCGGTGCGAAGCTACAGAAGTCAATATTCCTTACCATTATGATGATGGCAACGTACATATGAACCATGTGATGAGATTGAAAAAGCTGGATCAGTACAACCCGTCTTTTCTCCCGTTTGAGAAGCTGAAAGCCTATGGGATTGGTGCGGTACGTGGGCCACGAAGAATGCCTCACAGTCTGATTTGCGAACTGGAAAGGAATCGGTATGAGCAGTGATATTTGGAATCCCTGGCATGGCTGCCGCAAATACAGTGAGGGCTGTGACCACTGCTATATGTACTATCTGGACAATGAACGGGGCAAATCAGGCGGGGAAATTTATAAAGTCAAGACAAATTCCGATTTGTCGAGTTCAGTATACCACACCAAATGGCATTGTGAAAGAGAGTATGTATGCCGCCCGCAGGCGGCAAAGATCAGTCCAGTGGAAATTCCAGTTCGGCAAACTCTGCATCGGTCAGCAGTTTCAGCTTTCCGATAACACCCTCCGACAGTTCTCGCAGGGCGGTTTCGTCGGGCATCAGGTAGCACTGCATCAGCCGCAACTCGTGGATAAGCCCCAGTCGGGTGCCGGAGCTGTAGAGCATTATCAGCATGAGTTCTTCGTGGTTAAAGTTCATGTTCAGCCCTCGCTTTCCGGCAGGCGGTGGGATTGCACTCCGGGGCATCGCACTTTTCCTTGAGATTCATCAGTACCGAATGGCGTTCCGGCTGCTTGTCCAGAAACCCCTGTAAATCTTTGAAGCCGATGCTGTCCACATAATGCACAGACACCTCGCCATTGCGTTTGAGTGCGATCACATCGCTGACCGACAGGCTGTGCCCCTCAAAATCCTGCGGACGGGAGAGGTTGAACATCTGAAATAGTTCTTCCAAAATCTCGTTGTTCGGCACATCCTGCCACATGGCGGGCAAATCAGCATAGTAGGTGACCTCATAATGCTCCGGGTCTGGCGTTTTGCCCCGACGATGCAGTTCCCGCATGGAAGCAAATCTTTCATCGAGGATTTTTTCGTCATGCCGCAGCTGCATCACCATATAAACATCGCACCCTGCGTTCAGAA
>ENA-OPYU01000425-OPYU01000425.1-human-gut-metagenome-genome-assembly--contig:-NODE-425-length-17115-cov-3.163468_pt1 | contig 17115 bp, 18 predicted proteins | sample MGYA00242637_ERZ504482 | MGnify/ENA primary metagenome ERZ504482 (study PRJEB26092, sample SAMD00036237) | human gut metagenome | host: Homo sapiens | study: EMG produced TPA metagenomics assembly of...
TAGATATCTTCATTAAGCACTGGATTTCCTTCTGCATCTTTTGTATAGGTTTCACCTTCTACACCCCACAGAGATAATGTCTGTCCTTCATCAGAATACCATAACCAGTCAATGAAACGAAGCATTTTAATAAATCCATCTTCACCCAGCTCATCTAGTGCATTCTTTGTAATAACAATACCATTTTCCAGACGGCCTGCATAGCTTGACAGTTTCATCTGTCCTTCCGGACCACCTGGTGTAGTCAGGAAGTATAAATCTGCTCCTTCTACCTGCATTCTGTTTGCAGCCTGGATATCTGCTACCTGCTGATAGTTTACTGTAAGCACATAGGATTCTCCTCTGTAGAATTTTGCCTGTGCCTGTGCGCTGTCCTGTGTAAAGGTTTCTGGATCCAGAATACCATCTTCATACATTCTGTTCCACATTCTTAAGTATTCTCTGTACTCTTCTGTGGTATCTGCGAAGTAGAATTCTTCTTTTTCTTCATCAAACTTCATACCATCTTTTAATCCCCAGTCACCACCATCTGCTGAATTACCGCCGGTTACACCGTATACGCTTGCAGAAAGGTTCATGGCACAGCCTAACTGATACTGATCAGACCATACATATTCTGCACCTGTATATTCTTTTACTTTTTGCAAAGCTTCATAGAAATCATCATAAGTCCAGCTTGCTTCTGTAGACATATCTACACCTGCTGCTTCAAAAACGTCTTTACGAATCAGGTAAGAATATCCTCCTGCTGTGGTTTCCCACATACCTGGCAGACGGTAATATTTACCATCGGCTGCCATGGTTGTCTTTAAGTCTTCCTCCATACCCCAGTCTTCTACACACTTCATGTAGTTTGGCATATATTGTACCCAGTCACTGATAGGAACAATCTGTCCGCTATCTTCAAATGGTTTTGAGTCATATACTTTTGGTACAATGTATGGAGCACTTCCGCTGTTTACAGATGCTGTGATTTTGTCATTATAGTCTGTTCTTGCTACGGTTGTCAGATCAAACTTTACATTGGTTTTCTCTTCAATAGCACTCCAGATTCTCCAATCATCCTTATATGGATAATTCTCATGATCTGAAAACATCATGGAATAAGTGACCGGTTCATCAGAATGGAATGTTTTACCTGCACCATATTCATAATCAATGTCCTTATCTGCTTCCTCTACAGATTTTGTTGGTTTTGCATCTTCATCGGAGCCTTTTCCTCCTCCGCAAGCTGCCAGAGATGTTCCGGCCATTGCCAGAACAAGAGTTAATGCAATTGCTCTTTTCTTCATTTTATTTCCTCCCTTAAAAATTTATTATCTGGCACTGCCCTCTTGGCAGCACCTAAGATACATCATCCTTTGACTGCACCGATGGTCATACCCTGTACAAAATATCTCTGCACAAATGGATATACACATACAATTGGCAGTGTTGTAAGAACCATGGTTGCAGATTTCAGAGTTGCCTGCACACTGCTGGCTTCTGCTGAAGAACCGATTTCCGTATTGTTTGCCCCTTCTACTAACTGTCTTACCCACAGGGCGATAGGCCATTTATCTTTTGTTTCCAAGTACATCATAGGACCAAACCATTCATTCCACATACCTACCAGATAGAACAGGCACATAGTAGCAATAATTGGCTTGGACAATGGAATAATAATTTTCAAAAAGATTCCATAAGTACCCATACCGTCAATAGACGCAGCCTCTTCCAGTTCTTCCGGCAATCCGGCAAAGAAGGACTTCATAACCAACAGATTAAAGGTGCTGATTGCTCCCGGAAGTACAATAGCAAGCATACTATCCTGGAATCCCAACCACTGGGTAATCAAAATATAGTTTGGAATCAATCCGCCTGTAAAGTACATGGTAAATACTACAAACGGTGTTAAAAACTTGTTCAATCTCAGCTTTGGCTTAGATAACGGATAAGCCAAAAGCGCAGTACACACTACAGAAATCACAGTACCGATTATAGAATACAAAATCGTGTTTCCATAATAACGAAAGAAAGAATCATCCCTCAAAATATACTATAGGTATCTAATGTAAAAGTCAATTGGGAAAAAATGTAACTTTTCCTGCACTTACCGCTGCTTCACTGCTGAAAGACTGAGCAACAAGATATACAAATGGATATAATGTGATAAAAATAATCGCAATCATAAAAATGGTATTAAAAACCTGGAAAACCCGGTATCCTTTTGATGGTTTTATATTCATTTTACTCTCTCCCTCCTACCACAGTGATGTCTCAGTAAATTTCTTGGACAGGAAGTTTGCGGCTGAAACAAGAATCAGGCCGATTACACCTTCAAACAATCCTACAGCGGCTGCGTAGCTGAAACTTCCATTTGTAATACCCATACGGTATACTAAAGTACCAATAATATCTGCACGGCTCTGTGTCATTGGATTGTATAACAGCAAGATTTTCTGCATGTTTCCTGAAGTTACAATACCACCAATATCCATGATTAACAGTGTCATAATCGTAGGCAAAATACCTGGAATAGTAACATATAAAGCCTGTTTAAATTTACCTGCACCATCCATTTCTGCTGCCTCATACAATTCCGTATTAATTCCTGTCATAGCTGTCAGATAAAGAATAGTACCCCATCCCAAAGCCTGCCATACGCCTGACAGAATATATATGGCATCAAACCATCCAGGCTCTGCCATAAAGGCAATTTTTTCTCCTCCCAGAGAAGCAATCAACTGGTTGATTGGACCATTAGAAGCCAATAACTCTTTCACCATACCACATAATACTACCAGTGATATAAAATGGGGCAGGTAGGAAATAGTCTGCACTGTTTTTTTACCAGTATTTCTTTCTGATTTCATTAAGCAATAAAGCAAAATCAAGTTGCCGGAAACGCACCAGCAAATATCCAATACTCAGACGAAGAGTATTCCAAGAAAGCCTTCCAAAAATTCCGGATCCGTTAAAAACTGTTCAAAATAACGGAACCCAACCCAATAATCACCAAAGATATTCGGGCCTCCTCGGTATCGCCGAAAGGCAATCAGGTTGCCGAACACGGGGATATATTTGAAGATTATGTAATATAGGATTGGAATCAACATAAAGGAGTAGAGCTTCCATTCCTTTTTTCACATGATGCAACAAAGAATCCTTTTTGTTCTTGACTTTCATTGGTTTTGCTTCTTTTGTTTTTGTCATGTCTTCACCACTTTCTCTTTCATATTTTCCTTTTTCAGATTAGTAAATCTTCCTATTTTGTTCATCCGGAATCATACTTTTCCTGTAAAAATAGGAATTAATCTGGTCTCGCCATTCTTTTGAATGTCCTTTCTGATGTTCCAGACGCTTCTGCACTCTTTGGAATACCTTTGAAGGAATCTTCGCTTCCAGAGACTCCCATAAAGTTGCCATCTCTTCTACATCCTCTGCACCCTCAAAAATTGTGTATCATAGATATGCTGAATCAGCGTCTTTCCTGTTTTTAACGGATAAGTATACGGTATGTAATGGAAGAATAACAATAATTCTTCCGGACATGTTTCAATATTGTCATACATGGATGCATTTGGCTCCCTGTACTGCTGGGTATATCCAGTTCCTTCATGTCCTCGTTCTACCCCCATTCCCAGGTGATCCGCCCTGTGGTAAGTTCCCCATCTGTCATACTCATAACCATCTACATTTGGTCCGTAATGATAATTAGGATTTACCATCCATCCGATTCCCAAGGGAGAGGTATATTTCTCATAAGCAGGCCAGGACATCATGAGAATTTTTTGCTATTTTTTCCCAGTACCTCTTTATCCTGTCCAAAGGTACAGTAAATCCATTCCTGTGCAATCTCTTCTGCACTAAGGGATGTATCAAAACTCAATCTTCCGAAACCATAGAAATTAGCCGCTGCTAAATCGTGCCCTGTCCAGTTTTCGTCATTTCCTGTATTGGCAACTGCTGCCATTCCGCAGTTATGATTTCCCATCGTTCTTCCTGTTACAATATCTTCTACTGTATCCAGTTCCTTGTTACAATAGGTATGAAAACCTAAAATTTCTTTAAACATGGGAATCAGGTAGCACACATGTCTCTGTTGCCCTGTATATTCCTGTGCAATCTGAACTTCCAGCATTTCATTTGTATGTTCCATTCCTCCAAGCAATGGAGAAATTGGCTCTCTTACCTGAAAATCCATAGGACCATTTTTTACCTGTAAAATAACATTATCGAAAAATTGTCCGTCTAAAGGCTTGAAATTATCGTATCCAGATCTTGCTCTATCTGTTTTTCTATCTCTCCAGTCCTGCTGGCAGTTATACACAAAACAGCGCCAGATAATTAACCCGTCGTAAGGCTTCACAGCCTCTGCCAACATATTGGCTCCATCTGCATGAGTCCTTCCGTAAGTAAAAGGTCCTGGTCTACCCTCTGAATCCGCTTTTACCAGAAATCCTCCCAGATTTGGAAGTCTGGTATATAATTCTTTCATTTTTTCCTTCCACCAGGTTTTTACATCTTCACTGCATGGGTCGGCATGATCCAATCCTCCAAGTTCCATAGGTGCAGCAAAATTCAAACTGAGAAATAATCGAATTCCATAGGAAGCAAAAATATCACTCATTTCCTTTAGTTCCTTCTGGAACACTTCATCAATCAACCATGTGGCCCGTTCTTTTACGTTTACATTGTTGATAACCACTCCATTGATACCTACAGACGCTGCCAACCTTGCATAAGCTCTGGTTCTGTCATTCACCAAAATTTCGTTTTTTTGGAAAAAGAAGGACTCTCCTGAGTATCCACGCTCAATGGAACCATCCATATTGTCCCAGTGATTCAGCATTCGCAAGGGAGAATCCGGTACTTTCTTCACAGGTAATTCTAACTCTTTACTTGCGCACTGTAACATTCTTGCCAAATGGAATACTCCGTATAAAATTCCCGCTTCACCGCCAGAGGTAATAAAGAGTTTCCCGTCTTCCTGATAAATTTCATAGCCTTCTTTTCCTACTTGATGATTCTCATCCAGAAGCAACAACACTCCTGCTTCTTTCTGGCACTGAGTTTCTATCATAGAACATCCCAGGATTTCCTGCGCTGCTATTCGCAATTCCTGCACCGCACTTTTTTGCTATCGTTCCTTGGAAATTGCTGTAAACTGAATTTGTACTCCAGAGCACCGCTAATTGTTGGTTTCGCCTGTAAGTCAGCCATGCTTTTTCAAATTCCATAAGTTCTTTCCTCTTTTCTTGTGCATATTTCGCTCTTTTCTTAGAAATCGCTTTATGCCCTTGTGCATATTTGTTCTTTGTAGTATCTATTATAGGTTGATTTTTTTCGGCTTGCCTGTCTATTATTGCCGGGAATTATGTAATATTGCGTAATGTTTTTTGTGCTTATAGATTTCTTTGTATACTCTGCACCAAAAGAGGGCACTTGCACGAAATATACTTCGGGAATATGAATAGCATTTTCATACAATTGCTCTCTATATTTTATTTTGCTGTTGCGTTCTGCCCTATCTGTTGATATAATTATGACATAATTAACACAAAAGTGTTGCCATAACGGTAGGCGGTTAGTCCTTCAACAGAGGGACTGTGACCCTCTGATTACATAGAAACCCACAAGGGAATCCACTGGAAAGGAGGGCTAAGCCAATGAGTATTGTAGATTTTATTGCAGTAGTAAGCTTCGGCTTAACCTGTTTTAGCATCGGATACGCATTCGGTAAGGATAATCATAAGACACAAAAATAGCCGCCCACATCCAACCAACTGAAGCGACTATTTTTGCTTTATATATTTGGATTAACCGTCTATCGGCAACACTCTTTTTTCTATAATCATATTACCATTGTTCTTATTACATGTCAAGAAACTGAAACCAGCGAAAGTCAAAGTTACTTCCCGGCAGGAAAATAAAGTTCACATCTTTGATTCCGCATATGTTATCCAGAGTAAATTCCTGTATTTCTTCTCCCAGGATAAACTCCAGCATATGGCGTTCTTCCACTTCCTGCTCCTTGTCTTCCTGGGTAAATTGCAGGATAATAGTATTTTTCTCAAGTGGTGTACTGCCGCAGATACGAAGCTTTCTGCATCCTTCTTCTCCAAAGTCCATTCCCGTGAATTTCAAAGTCACATTGTTTCCGATTTTCCGGATAATGTCCCCATCTCTTTGGAAACTGTCTCCATAGAGATAATCACATTCTCCTGCCGGAATCTGCTGCCATGCCCGGTTATACTGTTTGAAGGAGAAGCCCTTTAAATGAACTTTATCCCAAAGCACAAAGCACAGACTGCTGATTCCCCGGATTCTTTTGTTCAGCTTATACACGACTGTCTGATATACATTCCATTTTTTTAGGCATCTGATACACAAATTTTCCAAGAGACACACCACCCTCATCTGGCATTCCCTCATAAATTTCTAATTCATAAGGATCATCCGTAAGAGCAAAAATCGGAAGAATAATTTCATCTGACCCATAAGCGCCGAAATCAATATCACGGAATCCAACATGGGTTTCTCCGCCTCTTGCTGTTGCTACACCATGTTCGATTTCCATTCCCTACCTCACCCTTGCTGTAATCATATAGGCCTGCACTGACAAACTCATATGGATTGGTAAATGCTGTTCCAAGACCAGTAATCATAAACTCCAACTGAGAAATAATCCTTACTTTCTCTGTTCCGCATTTGGACATGCAACGCAAGCGGAACTGTCCGTCACTTTTTGCTGTACCTTACCTTTTGTCCCTCAGGCTCAATTTCAGCAATCTTCAGTGGTATTCCAGCATCGTCTACAACACTCCAGAAAACCTCCTGATCCCAGGCTGTACTTGGGCAAAGCTTCGCGCTTACCTCTGTTTCTAGATTTCCCTCGTGTAAATGAAGACCCTTGCTGCTGGTCATGCAGATTTTCCGAACCGGAATTTCCTGTGAAAATAATTTTTCTTCTTCTCCTGCCAGATAAGCTATTGAACTGATTCCTTCACGTACCTCAGATAACTCCACTGGAATTTCCAGGTACACGTCCTCCATCCCAGGAGAGCTTACTCTTATTCTTAAATTTCCAGGTTCTGTCCCTGCTTTAAATACTGCTAGAAGTTTTCCACTGAACAGTCTTCTACAAGACTTTTTATACTCCTCTGTATCCGTACTGTCTCCATTATCTGTTCCAACTAATGCACCTGCTCCTTCTGTCTGAATCAGAACTCGGTTATTAGCATTTTCCACAGGATAACCATTTTCATCTTCCATGGAAATTTCCAGAAACAGTAAATCTTCCCCATTTGCCCGCAGACTTTGTTTTTGAGGTTTCAGAAGAATACGTTTTGCCTCTCCAAAAGAATAACGCACCTCCTCTGCCACAATTCTTCCACTTTCATCACAGGCCACTGCCCTGATTTCTCCTTCTTTATAAGGAAGCTGCCAATGTCCGGTAAGTTCCATTCCATTTTCGTGATCAATGGTAAAAGTCCCCTGACTCTTTCCATTAAAAAACACTTCTACTACCGGTGCATTGGAGCATACTCTTAAATCTATAAACTGACCTTCATTAAAGTCCCAGTAAGGGAAAATATGTACCATAGGAGCTTTCTTATAATCCGTCCAAGCTGCTTGATAAATATAGTAAGAATCTTTTGGAAAATCCTGCTGTATCTATCTGTCCAAAATAAGAATTCCTAGTGTGATAAGGAGTTGGTTCTCCTATGTAATCAAAACCCGTCCAGATAAATTGTCCACAGGAATAAGGATGATCTCTCTCTGCCAAAAATACATGCTTCTGTTACGATTTTTGCCCCCCCAGCTTGTGGTAGAATTTCCAAGAGAAGAACACTGTTCATCCTCATCTGCCAGTACAGACTGCTGGTAAGGGAAATGATAAATTCCGCGGCTCTGAACAATAGAACCCGTTTCACTTCCATAAATCATCCAATCTGGATGCTTTTCATGGTGTTCTTCATAATAATTTTCTCCATAATTATAACCAATAAGCTTTATAACATCCGCACATTTCTGAGTATTTTCCCATGGCATATAATTGGATCCCAAAGTAACCGCAGCATTTTTCAAAGAATCATATCTACGTACTTCTGCTATAAGTTTTTTCCATCCATTCTTTTCCTTTTGTGCTGCTCACATGGGTATCATAAATCTCATTTCCAATGCTCCACATAATCAGGCTTGGATGATTTCTGTCTCTACGAATCCAGCTCTCTACATCTTTTTGATACCACTGAGGGAAAAATCTTGCATAATCATAGGGATTCTTAGGTGATTCCCAGCAGTCAAAGGCCTCGGATACTACTAAAATACCCATCTCATCTGTAAGTTCCATAAGATCCTGAGCAGGCATATTATGGGCGGTTCGGATGGCATTAACCCCCATTTTTTTCAAAATTTCCAGTTTTCGTCTCATTGCCTGGCTATGATAAGCAGCTCCCAGACACCCTAAATCATGATGCTCGCAAACACCGTTTAACTTCAGTTTCCTTCCATTTAAAGAAAAACCTGTTTCCGGAGAAAAGTCCAGAGTTCGAAATCCAACTGTTTGAACTTCCCTTTGCAAAATTTCTTGATCTTTTTTCAAAGTAACTGCTAATTCATAGCAAAATGGATGTTCTACATCCCATATTTTAGGATTATTAATACTGCTTTTGAAATATTCTCCCGTTTCTAATGGCTCTCTGTTCCCAGTTAACGGTTCCCAGATTTCACTTCCTTTTTCTCGCAAAGCGTATTCCACATAGAGATCTTGTCCTTCTACTTCCGTATGAATTGAAATGCTCCATTCTTCTGTTGTCTCTTTTTTTCGCTGAAAAATAAATTCCATCTGCAACAAAATGTTCCACAGGTGTTCTACGAATCCATACATTACGATAAATTCCAGCTCCGGAAATACCATCTGCTGTTTGGAGCTTGAAAATCTGCTGATACCAAAATTTCATTTTCACCGTTTACAAGATTTTCTGTGATTTCTGTCTCAAAAGCAGAATACCCATACTTCCATTCCCTTACCTTTTTTCCATTTACATAAACTTTGCTATCCATGTAAATACCGTCAAACCTTAAAAACACAAGTTCCTTCTCTTGCTTACTCCAGACAAACCTCTTTCGATACCATCCTGTACTGTCTTCATACAAATTTCCAGTCTGATATATAAGCCAATCATGGGGCAGCCCCACTGGTTCAAACTCTTTCTGTTTCTCCATGATTGCCTCATAAGTAGTATGTAACGGCTGTTTTGTAAATTCCCATCCGTCATTAAATAACGTTTTCATACTTTCTCCTCCTCGTTTCCCCTGAAATTTCCAATTCAAAAGGCTCGGCCAAAAGTCCTGCCTGATTACACAAAAGTTTTCTGCCTGGTGTACAACTCCAAGCATATCGAACACGTCTAATTTCTTGTCTTTCTCCACAATGCAAAAAGACCTTGTCTTTCTCTATGCGTGCTTCCGCCTTTTGGAAAACCCCAGCACCAGTATCTACTTCAAATCCTGCAGGTGTTTCTCCTTCCAGTACCTTCAACTCTCCACCGTCTCCTGTAACAAATTTCAGCACCAGTTTTCTTGACTCTTCATCCCAAAATGCAGTTTTCACTTTCGGTCCCTGGTAGGATATCTTTTTCCCATATACTAAATATTCCAGGGCAAGCCCAGCTCTTCTCGCTGCTTCTTTTTTATTTAAAGGATGTAAATCATTATCTTCTCCAATATCCAGATTTACAGTCACTGCTACATCCGGTAACCGAACTGCTTTGCTCTGGGCTCTCCGAATAAGAGGCCAGGCTTCTCCCGGAGCAATATCAATCCCACAATTGGGCAACTGTACAATGACAAAGGGCAGGCTCTTCTGCTTCCAGTGTTTTCTCCAGTCCAAGATTAAAGACTGTAACAGGCTTTCATACTGCTCCGGATGTCTGTCATTGGATTCCCCTTGATACCAAGCCACACCTTTCACGGAATATGGGATACATGGAGCTACCATTCCCTGAAACAAACATGCGGGCTTGCGATTTAGAAACTCCTGTATTGGAGCTGGATCTGATGTTGCTTTTATCTCATATTTCCACTGACCATCTAACAGAATTTTCTTCCCCTGTTCCAACACTAAGTCATGATTTTTTCCAGAGGTTATTCTTCCATCTCCTTCCTGACACACCAGGCGAATAGCAATGTGATTTTCTCCTGTTTTTAACACGCCTTTGGGAATCGGATAACGTCTTGGCGGATAGCGATAACCAGTTTCTCCTACCAATACTCCATTAATAAACACCTTGTCACTATCTACCAATGTCCCAAAACGCAAAAGTCCAGTCTCCTCCTCTGCACCTTCTGGCATCTGAAAGGTTCTGGAAAGACATATCACCCCGCAAAATCCAGGTAATCCCTGCTCTTTTAAACATCCTGGGATCTGGATAACGCCTTGTTTCCCTGCTGTTGTACTTGCTTCTTGTATCTCTAAATTTTTATGCCACTCCCAGATATCTTTCTCATACTTCTCTACAATCTTTGTACGTAATTCTTCATCTTCATACTTTATGGCAGTTTCCAAAAGTTCCGGATAATCCTTCAAACCTTCTCTACTTATCCATGCTTCTGCCGGTGTTCCTCCAAGACTTAAATTCAAAATCCCAATAGGAACTCTCCTTTTTTCATATAAATATTTCCCCAGAAAATAAGACATAGCAGAAGCTTCTTCCAAATATTCCTTCCCACAGGTATGCCAGGCTGCCTCTCTATGCTCCTGCAGGGTCTGCTGAAATTCCGGATTCTCCATGACCTTATAGATATGAACCCCCTCACAACCTCCATTTTCAAATTCCTCCGGATAACGCACAGCTACCCGACGCATAGGAAGCTCCATATTTGACTGTCCTGCACACACAAACACATCTCCTACAAATACCTGATAAACTTGAGCGTTTCCCTTTGTTTCTTCCTGAATCGTCAGCGCATATGGTCCGCCTGGAAGCAGTCTTGGAAGTTCCAGCTCAAATCGTCCACTGTGACTGATTTTCCCAAAAATCTGCTGTTCCTGAATACAAACACTTACCTGCATCCCAGGTTCTCCAAATCCCCATATTTTGGTTCCTTCTCCTTGCTGCAACACGCAACCATCCTGAAATAATTTTGGCAGTTTCATGTTTTCCTATCCCCCATCCTTTCGCATGTTTTTCTTTTTTCTTATAAAATACCCATTGTAGTCATCTTATCCTTTCCTCCTTATTTTCACTTCTTAAATCTTGCCTTCTTCCTTGCATTTGTTGCGATGTTTTCAGCACAAAAAAGAACCAGAGCGGTCTGCCTCCAGACTGTGCTCTGATTCTGATTTCATTCTACAATTTTACCCTTCTCCTGTATCCTTTGGGCAAATATAAAGTTTATTTCTGTATTCACTAGGCGAACACCCTTTGATAGATTTAAAAGTTCTGTTAAATGCACTAATGGATGAAAATCCCGAATTCATAGCAATATCCGTAATACTCAGCACTGTGGTGTACAAAAGCTCCTCTGCTTTCGTAATCCGCTTCTCATTCAGATATTCATAAAATGTCATGTCCATACATTGTTTGAAAATTCTGGTAAAATGGAATTTGGAAAAACCACTGATAGATGCTACCTGCTCTAGTGTAATATTTTCCTGATAATGGTGATTAATATAACTGCAGGCATTTAATACGGTTTCCATATATTCCTTTTGTTTCACAGTGGTGTTTCCCTCTTGCCCTTTGGTTCTGTCATACATTCCCTCTGTAGCTCTACGTCCAAGGGCTGCAAACACATTAATTAAATCTGCATAAATCATTGCCTCACAAAAAGGTTGCTTTTCCTTATATTCCTCAATGATCCGATCCATCCGTTCCTTCACATAAACATAAATCCCACTATCTTCCTCCGCTTTTCTAAGACAGGTGATTGGCGGTAACAAAGTTAGCAGTGTTTCCATTTCCTTTAATGAATGTAGTAAGGAAATATTAAACTGCAAAATAACCCGCTCTCCTGTGGGCGGCGCTTCCAAAGAATGAAGTACACTGGTATTCAAAATGATAATGTCTCCCTCACCCAAATCATACACATCATTTCCTGAAATCACCCTGTACCCCTCCCGGATAGGCATAATTATTTCAATACCTGCATGCCAGTGTTCCGGATAATCTTCATATTCTATATTATGATACAATCTAAGTCCCAGAGAATCTCCATAATTAATGGTTTCATGTATTCCATCTAATATCTCAATCATAGTAATTCCTTATTTCTTCTTTGTTGCTTTTTCAATTTCCTCTGCAATTTTCTTTTAATACCATTCATCCGCTGGTAAGTTTCTCCCAAACTTTCCTGGGTTTTATTGATAATGTTCACATATTCTGTAATTTTAAACTGGGCTTCTGAAACAGCCTCCCTTACTGCTTCATAATCCTCTTTACAGCCAGCTCGATTTTCTGCATCTTTCCAATTCTCCCGAAGGACCTGATTCTCCGCGCGAAGACTGTAAAATTTTCTTTCGTCCAGTTTCTCCTTTAATTATTTTGTTTTTGCTCCTGGCTTCCCTGTCTCTCTGTTCCTCTGTCATTTTGGTACTGCATCCGCACCTGCTCCAGCTCTTTGTGACAGTATCCAGATTCTCGTTTAAATTTGTATCTCCTGTTCCAGATTTTCAAATTTTGGCATGCTGCTCTCCCTCCAGCTGGGCGGCCTCACTTTTCTCCTGCTGTAGCAAGGTTTCCAGTTCCTGCACCTTCATTCTCAACCTGCCAATTTCATCTTCATAGGTTTTCTTCATGTGGAACATCTCATCATTTAAAATTTTCCACATATTCCATTACTTCGTCTTTCCGATACCCTCCCACTGAGGTACGGAATGTAAGTTCATTCTCCATGTTTTCTCCCCTTAGTCAAATACTTAAAATGTCTCCCCTGTGTTCCATAAAATTGCCCCATATTCTGTTTCTCATCCAATTCTCCCGAAGGACTGCGTACAATTCCGCATTGGTGGCATGTACATAAGGCCCTGTCCAGAAAATCCCCAAAAGTCCGCAGGTAAATGTAGCAGCAAACCACCATCCAAGAAAGGATACATCTAAAATCCAAGCGTCCACTTTCTGTCCCCTCATCATTTCCCTGGATATGGCAAAAGCATCTCTAGCTGAAATATCCGGCTGATCTGCCAAAAATATAAGGCACCATACGGTATTCATAGGTCTTCACAATACCTGGAATAATGAAAAGAAACGTCCAAAGAACGATCTTCACGTCCCTAAGAAACATAATCCACACCGCATTGGTGTAATGCCCACTTTGAAATCCATGGAACACTTTGGATACTGGCGCCCGATATTCTCTGTTTTCCACAAAAAACCGACAGCAACCAACAGTGAACACGTTTCCTGCAAATATGGCAATCAGCAAAGTCATCCAGCTCACAGTAACCGTAATTCCTTCTGGAATATACATCTCAAAATCTTCCAGTTGACTCAAGGTGCCCGCATCCAACCCCAGAACGAGGCTTATCAAAAAAGCTGCCAACACACAGGCTCCATAATTTTTTCTCATGGAATCTTTGGCAAAATTTTTCAGGTCTATTCTGTTCCAAACCATGCAATTCCCTCCCTTATGTTTTTTCTATTTCCATCTTATCACGCATTGAGGAAATCTTCCAGAAAAAAACTCTACCTTCTTAAAAAAAAGTAATTTTTTTCAAAAAAATGTGTTGACATTTTCAATTTTCTATCATATAATCTTTTTTGTTGTGAGGCACAACAGTAAATAACATGTGCGTTTAGCTCAGCTGGATAGAGCGTTTGGCTACGGACCAAAAGGTCGGGGGTTCGAATCCTCTAACGCACGTATTTGAAGCGGAAATCTTTTTTGGGGATTTCCGCTTTTTTCGTTTCTGTTTAAATATTTATCTGTGATGAAAGGACTTGTATATCTTATGTCAACTTCAATCCAATTAAAACAAATGCTTGCTTCCATAAATCGAAAGAGTTATCCTGCCTACAAAAGTTTAAAAGGCAGTTATGATTTTGGCACCCATGTGCTGATCATTGATCACGTACAGGGCGACCCTTTTGCCTCTCCGTCTCATCTAAGCGTACGGGTAAGCGGCAGACAGGCTGGTTTTCCTGACTTCTGCTTTGCCTCCTCAGATACCAGGATTACCCTCCAGGATCTGATTCTCCGTAAATTCGAGGAACAAATCCGCTCTTACAGCTTTCGTGCCAAAGGTTCCGGCAAAAGCGGTCTAATCACTTCTACTGTCTGCGGTCAGGAAATCCTGGAGCGTACTGCCTGCGAAATCACAGCAAAAGAAGTCATTCTCCGATTCTGTGTCGGTTTTCCTGCAAACGGGAAAGAACCATTAACGCACAAGAACTGGAAAAAATCCTTTTTGATTTTCTTCCTGTCTGTGTGAAAAAGGCTCTTTATTATAAAAATTTAAACCCAAAGGAAGTAGAGCCGCAATCTTTCTGGCGGAAGACCAGGCATACATCCGCAGGGAATTAAAAAACGCAATCTGGCAGCCTTTGTTGCTGACAACGCCATTCTTCCAAGACAGAGCGGTGTTTCCCAGAAACCTATGAAAAACAGTGTCCCCTTTTCCTCTCCTGCTTCTCTGCGGGTAGAAATGCAGCTTCCCCATAAAGGTACCATAACAGGAATGGGGATTCCCGTGGGCATCACCCTCATTGCCGGAGGAGGATACCATGGCAAATCCACTCTGTTAAATGCACTGGAGGCAGGCGTGTATAACCACATCCAGGGAGATGGCAGAGAGTATGTAATTACAGATGACACTGCTTTAAAGCTCCGCTCCGAAGACGGAAGATTTATCAAGGATGTAGATATTTCCATGTTCATCAATGACCTGCCGAATAAAAAAGACACCCACTGCTTCTCCACCCTGGATGCCAGCGGAAGCACCTCCCAGGCTGCCGGGATTGCAGAAGGTATAGAGGCAGGCATCCAGCTTCTTTTGCTGGATGAAGATACCTCTGCCACCAATTTTATGGTACGGGACACTTTCATGCAGCAGGTTATCAGCCGGGAAAAAGAACCCATCACTCCATTTCTGGAGCGTGCAGGAGATTTATTTAAACAGGCAGGCATTTCCACGATTCTGGTAGCCGGAAGTTCCGGGGCGTTTTTCCACATTGCAGATACCATTATCCAGATGGACAACTATCATGCTCTGGATATCACGAAAAAGGTAAAAGCTATGTGCAAAGATTTCCCACTGACAGCATCAGATGCATCCCCCTTTCACCTGCCACAGGCAAAGCGGATCATGTCCGCCCCGCCTGTGAAACGCGATGCTTACAAAGAACTGAAGTTAAAAACTCATAGCAAAGACTCTTTTTCTATTGGAAAAGAAACCGTGGATCTGCGTTATATCGAACAGCTTGCTGACCAGGAACAGACCGCTGCTCTTGGGGAATTGCTGAAATATGCAAAAGAACATCTCATTGACAACAAAAAGACTGTTTCACAGATCGTAGAAGCACTGGAAACAAAGCTGGAAACCCAGGGACTTGGCAGTGTATGCAGCTCCTCTTACACACCCTGCGGCCTTGCACGGCCAAGAAAACAGGAAATTTACTCCTGCTTTAACCGGTATCGCAGATAAATCCACAAAAGAAGCTATGAGAACCCACACATCCTGGTTCTCACAGCTTCTTTTTTATCTCCTTATACACTTCCCGGAATCTTTTCGCACTTTGAAAATCCGCTCTCTGACCGTACCTGGCATCCAGATAAATCTGGCGTAACTCCTGACACTGTCCGCAAATCTGAGGATTCCTCTCATGGTTTTCCTGCAAGTCCCTGCTGGTAGTACTGGCTTTAATAGAAATCCCTGTTTCCTGGCACAGTTTCATGTAATTCCGGTATTCCTTGCGAATCTGACGCACCCAGAAGGAATCTGATTTCCCTGTCTTGTGCTGCGTAGGTTTCATACCAGTCTGTTCAACAGAAAACCCCATAATTTCTCCCTGGTCTTCATTTTTTGTAGCTGGCAAGCCAGCGGAAAAACAAATAAATCCCAGCCGCCACAAATAAAACTACCACTACACGTACTATAGAAAAAAATCAGGTTTCCTCCACTTTCCGGACTTTCCAATGCCGGTTTCCATAGCTCCTCTCCTGATTTTAATGCCTGTGCCAAAGGCTCTGCAATCTGTCTGGAAATAGAAAAGAGGGACAAAAACCAAAGGATTCCCTCCAGAAGCATCCCAATCAGAAATCCCATGATCCTTACCAGAATCAAAAGAGGCGGTAAGAGAATCTGCTGATAAAGCCATTGGCAAACAACAGCACCTCCACGGATAACAGATGGACTGCTCAGTACAAAAAACAGCAAAAAAGAACAGGCCTGTTGCAATCATATTTTCGCTCTGAAACTTTCTGCCAAGATACACCTTGGGCTCATGGCGTAGGGAACGAAGAAGCAGAATCAGTCCTGCGGCTGTGCAGACAGCCAATGGCAAGGTAATCTGTGCAAAAAAATTTTCCACTGTCCCAGCAGCAGAAGAAAACCGCCCAAAATCAATGCAGCTTTCCAAAATGCCTGAAACAGATCCGCCTGCCTGCTCCAAAACAGTGGATAGTCTCCTTTTTTATTATCATGGTAGCCACATAGGCAGCACCCGGAAACAAAACCACCAGTTCTGCCAAGCAGCCTGCCGCTCCCACAAAAGAAAGTGCAAGAAGCGGCAAAAGAAAAAACCTCTTTTTCCCTTTTTCTCTGTATATAAAAGAAATGCCGTAAATCAGGCTGAGGATTCCAAGCCCCAAGATGCTTCTTGGTAAAATTTGTGTATCCATTCTGCCTATTCTCTGCAACAAATAGGAAGCGGCTGCTCCTGCAAACATTCCGAAAAAAGACAAGTCTGCAAACATGCGAAGACTATGCATCCAGATCATGTTCAGCACCTCCCCTTTCACATCCGAAAAAGCATCAACATTCCATTCCCAAACATCTTTTCTATCTTCCGAAGTTGCCCGCATTCCCGAAAATCCTCGTGGAAAGGAGTAATAATCATCACGCCTCTCGAAATATCCTGTCCCAAAAGTTCCAGCAGTTTTTCCTTGGAAAATGCCGGATGATACAGA
>ENA-OPYU01000426-OPYU01000426.1-human-gut-metagenome-genome-assembly--contig:-NODE-426-length-17103-cov-4.333117_pt1 | contig 17103 bp, 16 predicted proteins | sample MGYA00242637_ERZ504482 | MGnify/ENA primary metagenome ERZ504482 (study PRJEB26092, sample SAMD00036237) | human gut metagenome | host: Homo sapiens | study: EMG produced TPA metagenomics assembly of...
TGTGCGTCACAATTTGTGGGAGATTTCGCCCGGATGAGGGCGCCGTAGCGGGCTACGGCAACCGAATTCGGGTGAAATATACCGCAAAGTGGGGCGTGCAGATTGCGGGAATGATTTTTTCAAACACGCTCTAAGCCAATCGATGTTCTGACAGACTCCAAAAGGATGCTCCCTTTCCCGGGAAGAAAAGGAGGTGCACTTGCAGCAGGCACCTCCATAATAGTATTATATGTATTTTTCAAAGATTCATTCACTTCGCAAGTTTTTCGCTTTTTTTCGTAACGCAGCACCGGCAGTAATTAGACGCCGATAAGATCCAGAGAAAAGCAGGAATGATAATAGCAAGAACGCCCGTATTCCATACCATATGAAGCAGCATGGCTACCAATGTGCAAAAAGGAAGTACCTTTCCAGTCAGCAGATAAGTCTTATAGCTTGCTTCGTAAATTTCTTCCTTCTCTGCTTCGTCACAGCTTGCAAGCCACTGCTCCTGAAAGTTTATAGAAGTAGGATCACCTTTCTTATCCGGATAAATTCTCTGAACCAGCTTTATATAGCGAATCTGCCACATACCAAAATATCCAACCATTCCCACAAACACAACCAGTCCTGCTAAGAACATCCATATCTCACCGTCACTCTGGCTCTCAATATATTTCATAGAGTATCCTGGTGAAATAAGCAGCATCATAAGAACAGTTCCCACTGTACTCGCAATCATCCCCCAGCTGGAGGACACTTCAATATGATACTGCAATTCATGATATTCTTCATCCTCTGCATCCTGTATCTGGCTTCCCATTCTCTTCATCTTTCCAAAATGGATCTCACAGATCATAATACAGATCGCACCGCAGATACATTCCAGCAGCACTGTATGATCACGTACAGCCAAAAGAAATGCATTCATCCCATGCCCAATAGCTGCTATAGAATTCTCCCCAGTGTATGATGTAACAAAGCCAAAAATTCCTCCAACAACACCACCAGCCAGCATAATCAGTACCATTTTTAAATAGGAATTCATTTTCTTCTTAGATTTTCCCTTATTCATCTTCTCCATCCTCCGTATAAGTAAAAATATCTTCCACTGTCACCTGACAGATCTTCGCCAGCTTCAAAGCCAGCGTCACTGAAGGTGAATAGTCTCCCCTCTCAATCAGGCTGATCGTCTGTCTGGACACACCAGCTAGTTTCCCCATGTCCGCCTGATTGATTCCAAGCCTGGCACGATATTCCTTCAATCGATTCTCCAGCGCCATTTCAAAGGCTCCTTTCTCATTCGTAGTGTATTCACTTTTTTGAAATGACTTATTTCATTGTCATTATGACAAGTTTATTTGTCATTCCTTGTATTTGCATAATATCATTGACAACTTTACTTGTCAACAGGTTTTTTATATTTTCCCAAAACAACCTTGCAATCCTGTTATATCTCTACTGAAAACCGCTTTTCCAGTCTTTCTTCTGACATTATGCAAAAATATTTTCGAAATTTTCTATATTTTCCATCTATTCAACAGCTCTCACAATTGATATAATATTTTCAACAAATATGACAGCCGGGCTGGCATGTCAACTTGAAAGGAGAATCACAATGGCAGACGAAAAGAACATTGGTACCCCAGCAGAAGAGGAAATCGAGATCATCACCCTCACCGACGAAAACGGGGAAGACATGGATTTTGAGTTCCTGGACCTTGTTGAGTATGAAGGAAAGCGCTACGCAGTTCTTCTCCCACCTGTAGAGGACGTGGAAGGTGAGGACGAGAACGAAGATGAAGAAGTACTGATTCTTCAGGTTGAGGACGACGGAAATGAAGAAAACGAGAGCTATGTTTTCGTTGATGACGATGACATTCTCACCGCTGTTTTTGACATTTTCAAGAGAAATTTAAAGACGAATTCGACTTCGCAGAAGAGTAAATTCACAAAAAGCTTTTAAGCAGCTGTACTCTATACAGTGTAAAAAGTTCCATCCCCCAACTTTTGACAAGATGTATGTCAGGATTTATGGGCGATTGCCGGAATAATTTTTTAAAACAGAATCTTGAGCAATAGAAAAAAGGTACCTGAAAACCATTTCAAAGTACCTTTTTTCTGTCATTTATTCTCATTTATAGCTTAAAATCAACCTACAATGCATTTTTTTAGTGAATCCTTTTTTAATTTTCACCTATTTTTTCACCAAAACTCCAGCCCTGATTTACGCCAGACATTCATCCAAAATCTCCGCCATTTCATCGATATCCGCCTTGGTAATCACAAGCGGAGGCACAATACGAAGCACGTCGCTTCCTGCAGAAATAACCAGCAGTTTCTTCTCCAGAGCCTTCTTAACAATCTCTCCTACAGGTCGTCCTGCAATGACGATTCCCTGCATGAATCCCATACCTCTTCTTGCTGCAGCACACTCATGTTTTTCCACAAGTTCATCCAGTTTTTTTTTCAAGATATGGGGTTAATTCCTGTACATGAGTAAGGATCATATCCTTCTCATAAATGTCAAAAACCTTGCTTACAGCCGCACATACAAACGGATTTCCGCCATAAGTTGTACCATGGTCTCCCGGCTTCAAAGAAGCCTGTGCAACCTTCTTACTCAACACAAATGCACCAACAGGAACACCGCATCCAAGCGCTTTTGCACAGGTCATAATATCCGGCTGTACACCGTATGCCTGCCATGCAAAATAATATCCGGAACGTCCCATTCCGCACTGGATTTCATCCAGAATAAGGAGAATATCTTTCTCATCACACAGTGCGCGAACGCCCTCCAGAAACTCTCTTTCCGCTGGATAAATACCGCCTTCTCCCTGTACAGTCTCCATAATAATTGCACATGTTTATCTGTAACCTGGGCTTTTACACTCTCAAGATCATTGAAATCAGCAAATTTCACACCACCCATGAGCGGCTCAAAAGGCTCACGGTAATGTGCATTTCCAGTGACAGAAAGTGCTCCAATAGATCTGCCATGGAAAGAATGATTCATGGCAATGATCTCATGATCTGCATGTCCGTCACGTTCATAAGCATACTTTTTCGCAGCCTTTAATGCACCTTCAATAGCCTCTGTACCACTGTTTGTAAAGAAAGCCTTGTCCATGCGGCTTGCATTTACCAGCTTTGCGCCAGCTTCGATAATTGGCTCATTGTAATACAAATTAGAAATATGAGTCAGCTTATCAATCTGTTCTTTCAGTGCTTCATCATATCCAGGATAATGATATCCAAGCGAATTTACAGCAATTCCTGCTGCAAAATCCAGATATTTGGAGCCTTCAGAATCAAAAAGGTGCACACCCTCTCCACGTTCAAAAACAACAGGAAAACGATTATATGTATGAAGAATACTGGACTCCGCTTCTTCCATCTGATTATTCATGTTCATGGTAATATTTCTCTCCATCCTCTCTTAAAATAGCAGTTCCGATACCTTTGTTTGTAAAGATTTCCAACAGTAAACTATGAGGAATTCTTCCATCAAGAATATGAACCCGGTTAACACCATGCTCAATTGCTTCAATACAGTTATTCAGCTTCGGAATCATTCCGCCGCCAACATATCCATCCTCGATCAGTTTTCTGGCATCCTGAATATGAAGCTCAGAAATCAGAGATGACGGATCATCTTTATCCCTATAAACTCCCTCAATATCAGAAAGAAATGCAAGCTTCTCTGCATGTACAGCCTCTGCAATTGCGCAGGCTGCATCATCTGCATTAATGTTATAGCTGTCATAATTATCATCAAATCCGATTGGAAAAACAATCGGAAGAAAATCTTTTTCCAGCAGATCATAAAGAATTTTCGGGTTTACTTCTGTAATATCCCCTACAAATCCAATATCCTCTCCATTGGAATATTTCTTCTTACATTTCAGCAATCCACCGTCTTTTCCACTGATACCAACAGCCTGTACGCCAAGAGATTCCACATGGGAAACAAGTTCTTTGTTTACTTTGGCAAGGACCATTTCTGCTATTTCCATTGTCTGGGAATCTGTTACCCGAAGACCATTGATAAACTTAGCCTCCATGCCTACTTTTCCAACCCATTTGCTGATTTCCTTGCCGCCACCATGTACGATAATTGGCTTAAATCCAACCAGTTTCAGGAGAACTGCATCCTTAATTACATTCGCCTTCAATTTTTCATCCAGCATAGCACTTCCGCCATACTTTATTACAACAATTTTACGGTTAAAACGCTGTATGTATGGAAGCGCCTCAATCAGTACCTCTGCCTTATCAAGATATTTCTGATTTACCATTTTTTCTCTTAACCTTTCTTTCCTATATCTTTATGTTACAAAAGTCCTACAACTGCATGCCTTTCAGTCTTCCTCTGGCATCTAATTTACACACTCTCAAGCTTTAATATCAAGAACGATAATCTGCATTAATTTTCACATAATCATAAGTAAGATCACAGCCCCATGCAGTTGCTTTTGCGTCACCCATCTTCACATCTGCAATAGCTGTTACCTCATCCTCAGACAGGATTCTGGTTGCCTCTGCTTCATCATATCCTGTTGAAACACCGTTCTCAATAATCTTTAATTTTCCTGCGCGGCTCTCAAAATACAGGTCAACTTTTTCCGGATCAAACTGCACTCCAGAGTATCCCATAGCGCACAAAATCCGTCCCCAGTTTGCATCGTGACCATAAATTGCAGCCTTTGTAAGAGAAGAAGTTACTACGGATTTGCTAAGCGTAACTGCATCTTCTTTTGTCTTAGCGCCCACAATTTTCACTTCAAAAAAGTGCAGTCGCACCCTCTCCGTCACCTGCAATTTTCTTTGATAAACAGGTATTAATATAATTCAAAGCCTCCATAAATTTATCAAAATCAGCACCCTCTTCTGTGATTTCAGGGTTGCCTGCCATGCCGTTTGCAAGGAGCAGAACAGTGTCATTTGTGGAAGTATCGCCATCTACAGAAACCATATTAAAGGTATCTTTAATATTTGCACTTAGTGCTTTTTGAAGCATTTCCTTGGAAATTGCAGCATCTGTTGTGACAAATCCAAGCATGGTACACATATTAGGATGGATCATTCCGGATCCCTTGCACATACCGCCAACTGTTACTGTTTTTTCCACCAATTTCGATCTGTACAGCAACCTCCTTTTTTTACGGTATCTGTAGTCATGATAGCCTTGGCTGCCTCTGTTCCGGCCTCTAAAGAACCGTCAAGCTTCGGAGCCATAGCCTTTACACCATTTACAATTCTATCAATCGGAATCTGCATTCCAATCACGCCTGTAGATGCAACCAGCACGCTAGCTGCAGGGATTCCAAGTATCTCAGAAGCTGCATCAGCAGTCGCCTTACAATAGCCATATCCTTCTGCTCCGGTACATGCATTTGCAATACCGCTGTTGCAGATCACAGCCTGTGCAGATGGGTGATTATAGACCACATTCTGATCCCATTTTACCGGAGCTGCCTTCACCACATTTGTTGTAAAAGTGCCAGCTGCAACACATGGAACTTCACTGTAAACCATGGCCATATCTGTACGGCCTTTGTATTTAATTTCTGCTGCTGCCGCAGCTGCTTTAAACCCCTTTGCTGCGGTAACACCACCTGTAATTATTTCCATATTGATACTCCTCCTTTGCCCGATCAGGCAAATTATATGTTTATTTTTCAATGTAACTCAGTCCTGAAATCAGGCCCGGAGCCTGTCTCCAATTTCACTTTTACGGATACATCGGAACCTGTAATAATCCTTCCGCTTCATCAAACCCAAACATCAGATTCATATTCTGAACTGCCTGTCCGGCAGCACCTTTTACCAGGTTGTCAATAGCTCCCATCATGATGATTCTGTGGGTTCTCGGATCGATCTTGAAATTCACATCCACGTAATTACTGCCCTCTACCCACTTTGTCTGCGGACACACATCCTTATCCAGAACCCTCACAAATGTCTCATTCTCATAGCATGCATCATAAGCAGCTTTTACTTCTTCGTAGGTCACATCCTTTGTCAGGGAAGCGTATGCTGTAACCAGAATGCCTCTGTTCATTGGAACAAGATGCGGGGTAAAATTAATGGTCACTTCCTGTCCGCAGGCATATCCTAACTGGTCTTCGATCTCTGGTGTATGTCTGTGTGTGGCAACACCGTAAGCCTTGATATTTCATTTACTTCACAATAAAGATTATCAACCTTAGCCCCTCTTCCAGCACCCGTCGTTCCGGATTTAGCATCAATAATAATCGTGTTCGGATCAATCATTCCGGCCTTTAACAATGGGTAAATAGAAAGTGTAGAACAAGTTGGATAGCATCCCGGATTCGCGATCAGACGGGCTTTTTGATGTCCTCACGGTTAATCTCACATAATCCGTACACAGCTTCATCAATAAACTGAGGGGATTTGTGCTCAATTCCGTACCATTTTTCATATTTCTTCACATCTTTAATACGGAAGTCTGCACTTAAATCAATTACTTTCGCTCTGGAAAGGATTCCCTCATTTACAAGAGAAGCACAGAGCCCCTGCGGTGTTGCAGTGAAAATCACATCAACCTCATCTGCCAGAGCTTCCATGTTATCGTCCATACATTTTGCATCTACCAGCTTAAAAAAGTTCTGATAAATTCCTGCATATTTTTTATCAATGTAGCTTCTGGATCCATACCATGCTACTTCCACATTTTTATGTCCCAGAAGGAGACGTACAATTTCATTTCCCGCATAACCGGTTGCTCCAATAATTCCAGCTTTTATCATTTTAGTGTCCTCCATTATTATGGTGTCAAAAGCATGCTTTTTCAAACAGGCTCTAGAACTCATACTTGTTACTCTGTTCACTGGCAACAATGTCCGTTTTATGAACGGAGTGAACAGTAACATGTGCTTTATAAACAATGATGAATGAATTATACATCTTCTTTGCATATTATGCAATAGTCATTTTTTACCTTATTTCCATTCAATCTATCTTTTTTGTGCATTTCAACGCGTATTTACCTATTATATGATGCATTTTTATGCAAATGTTTTATAAATTTTTTTCAAATTTACTATTGCATATTTATGAGTATTGTTGTATATTATTCTTTGTGAATAACGTACAGAACGTAAGAGCTGTTATCACGATGAATATTTATTCAAAATTTAATATGCTTTATAACCCTATCTGTTTCAGAGGGATAAAAGAAAAGAGGTAAATATTATGAAAGAAAAAGTTGTACTTGCATATTCAGGCGGACTTGATACCACAGCATTGATTCCGTGGCTGAAAGAAACATTTGATTATGATGTTGTCTGCTGCTGCGTTAACTGCGGACAGGGAAATGAGCTGGACGGACTTGAGGAAAGAGCAAAGCTTTCCGGAGCTTCCAAATTATATATTGAGGATATCGTAGATGACTTCTGCGACAACTATATTATGCCGTGTGTTGAGGCAGGTGCTGTATATGAGCACAAATATCTTCTTGGTACTTCCATGGCACGTCCTGCTATTGCCAAGAAACTGGTTGAGATCGCAAGAAAAGAGAACGCTGTTGCAATCTGTCACGGCGCAACTGGTAAAGGAAATGACCAGATCCGTTTTGAGCTTGGAATCAAAGCTCTTGCACCAGACATCAAGATCATTGCTCCATGGCGTATGACAGACGTTTGGACCATGCAGTCCCGTGAAGACGAGATCGCGTTCTGCCAGGCTCATGGTATCAACCTTCCATTCGATGCAAAACACAGCTACAGCCGTGACCGTAACCTGTGGCACATCAGCCATGAGGGACTTGAACTTGAGGATCCGGCGCAGGCTCCAAACTATGATGATATGTTAGTACTCAGCGTAACGCCTGAGAAAGCTCCGGATAAAGAGACCGAAATCACCATGACATTTGAGGCAGGTGTTCCAAAGACCTTAAATGGAAAGGCAATGAAAGTTTCCGAGATCATCACAGAACTGAACAAGCTTGGCGGCGAGAACGGAATCGGCATTATCGATATCGTTGAGAACCGTGTTGTAGGTATGAAATCCCGTGGTGTTTATGAGACTCCTGGTGGAACAATCCTTATGGAAGCACATGAACAGCTTGAGGAGCTGATCCTTGATCGTGAAACTCTGGAAACCAAGAAGAAACTTGGCAGCCAGCTGGCTCAGGTTGTTTACGAAGGAAAATGGTTCACACCACTTCGTGAGGCAATCCAGGCATTCGTAGAGTCCACACAGAAATATGTAACTGGTGAAGTAAAATTCAAACTTTACAAAGGCAACATCATCAAAGCCGGAACCACTTCTCCATACAGCCTTTACAATGAATCTCTTGCTTCCTTCACAACAGGTGATATGTACGATCACCATGATGCAGACGGATTCATCACTCTGTTCGGTCTGCCGCTGAAAGTTCGTGCAATGAAGCTTGCAGAAGTAGAAAGTCAGAAACAGACCAACGACTGATCTTCATAAAAATAAGCGAAAAATATCTCCGGAAGTTCTTAATCCTCCCGGAGATGCTTTTTTTGCAGCGTTTTTGTTTATGTAAACCAATTATTTTCCAGCGCTTATTTATTTAGCAACCAGCGCTCATTAAAAATTTTCTCAACTAAATTTTTACCTTCTTCTGCTCCAGCCTCTCAGACACCCATTCCTTAAACAATGTATAAATTACAGACACCAACGGAATAAAAATCAGCATTCCCACAATTCCCATAAGATTTCCGCCCAGAGTCACTGCAACCAGTACCCAGATTGCCGGCAGTCCCACAGAGTTTCCAACTACGTGAGGATAGATCAGATTTCCCTCAATCTGCTGCAGGATCAAGAACAATATAAGAAATGCCAAAGCTTTCAGAGGACTTACCATCAAAATCAGGAAAAATCCCACCCAGCATCCAATAATTCCGCCAAACACAGGAATCAGCGCCGTAAAACTGATCAGCACTCCGATCAGCATTGCATATGGAAATCTTCCGATCGTCATGGAAACAAAGAACATGCTTCCCAGGATCACCGCCTCTATGCACTGCCCGGTAATAAAGCTTGAAAACACCTTACTTGCCAGTGTACAAACATGTCCCAGATATTCCACTGTTTTCACAGGTAAGATCGCATAAGCTGCTTTCAGGACCTGCCTGCCCAGCTTCTCTTTCTGAAGGAGCACATAACAGGAAAACACAAAACCAATTGCAAAATTCATAGCCATGCTCACCAGTCCCATAGTCACGGTAATAGTGGAGGATACCAGATTGTCCGCCCCACTTCTCAAAACGCTCACAATAGAATCAATAATTTTCTGCGGATCAATTTCTATGGTAGATGCCCATTTCACAATTTCAGAATCACTCTGGAAGGTATCTGTCAGCCATTTCTGAACTAACGGAATATCTTCTTCCACCTTTTTCACAACATTTACCAGAGTTCTTCCAAGCTCCGGTGCCACAATCAGTACTACAACGAGAATCGCCAGCACCACCAGAACAATGGAAAAGAGCAGGCTCACCGGTCTTGCAAATTTTGCTGCTGCACGTCCCCTCCTGTCTTCTTTTTCCTTTGCTTTTCCAAAAACATGCCGCTCAATAAATGCCATAGGTACATTCAGCACAAACGCCATAGCTCCACCCAACACAAATGGCAGAAGAAGTCCCCACACAATTTTCACATACTTCAGCACCACATCCAGATTCTGCACTCCCAGATACAGAAGCACTGAAAAAGCGATCAGCCACCTTATCTTTTTCATATTTTCCTTATTTAGTTCCACTATTTTCAACCTCCTCCTTTCTTTCTCAGTACACTTTTGTTCTGCATATCTTACCACAAAATCCACTTTTTGACCAGTTATCCCTTTCTTTTTCCCACCTCTTTTAATTCAACGTGTTACTGTTCCCTCCGTGACCAGTAACACGCTTCGCGATGCAAAAGAATCATGCTTTGCATGATTTCGCGCCGCAATTCTCGGGTTTTCTGTGAACTTTATTGACACTTTTCCGCGTTAACGCTATAATATTGATTAAATATCGTTTGCTCTAGAGCGTGTTTGAAAAAGGCTTTCTGCAAGATGTGCGTCACAACTTGTGGAAGATTTTTTTATAATTATATTGTGGGTTTTTCCCCGGCGAAAAGGAGGTATCTTCACTAAATGAAACAGATATCAGGCAATAAGCTGCTGGTAAAAGCACTGAAAAGAAGAAGGTGTTGAGTACGTTTTCGGTTATCCCGGAGCATGTACCATTGATATCAGCGATGAATTATACAAACAGGATGATGTCACCGTAATCCTTCCACGTCACGAGCAGGCACTGGTTCACGCAGCCGATGCTTACGCACGTACCACTGGAAAAGTTGGCGTATGTCTTGTAACAAGCGGTCCTGGTGCTACCAACCTTGTCACAGGCCTTGCTACAGCCAATTACGACAGCGTTCCTCTGGTGTGCTTCACCGGTCAGGTAGCACGTCATCTGATTGGAAACGATGCATTCCAGGAAGTTGATATTGTAGGAATTACCCGCAGTATTACCAAGTATGGAGTCACTGTACGCAACCGTGAAGATCTTGGACGTATCATCAAGGAAGCCTTCTATATTGCACGTACCGGACGCCCTGGACCGGTTCTCATTGACCTGCCCAAGGATGTAATGGCTGAACTGGGCAGTGCAGAATATCCAAAGAGCGTAAATATCCGCGGCTACAAGCCAAACACCAGTGTCCACATCGGACAGCTGAAACGTGCGATCAAAACACTTTCCAAGGCAAAGAAGCCTCTCTTCCTGGCAGGCGGCGGAATCAATATTTCCCATGCCAATAAGGTATTCCAGGAAGTAGTGGAAAAGACCGGTGTTCCGGTTGTAACTACTATTATGGGACGAGGTGCAATCCCTACCAACCATCCGCTTTTTATCGGAAACCTTGGCATGCACGGTGCCTATGCAGCCAATATGGCTGTAAGCAACTGTGACGTACTTTTTTCCATTGGAACACGTTTTAACGACCGAATCACAGGAAAGCTTCATGAATTTGCCCCTAATGCCCAGATTATCCATATTGACATTGACACGGCCTCTATTTCCAGAAACATCCAGGTAGATATTCCAATCGTTGCAGATGCAAAAGATGCCCTTGCAAAAATGTCCGAATACGTTTCCGACTATGCCAGCAAAAAATGGAACAGTGAGATAAACAGCTGGAAGCAGGAACATCCTCTTGTAATGCGTCCAAATGACAGATTAAGTCCGGTTGACATCATTAACCAGATCAACTGCCAGTTTGAAGAAGCCATCATTGTCACGGATGTCGGACAACACCAGATGCTGGTTTCCCAGTATGCTGAGATCACACCAGGCAAACAGCTTGTTATGTCCGGAGGACTTGGCACCATGGGATACGGTTTTCCCGGTGGTGTAGGCGCAAAGATCGGTAATCCGGACAAACCGGTTATTGTTATTTCCGGCGACGGTGGAATGCAGATGAATATTCAGGAATTTGCCACAGCTGTTCTGGAAGAGCTTCCACTGATCCTTTGTGTATTTAATAACGAATATCTTGGTATGGTTCGTCAGTGGCAGAAGCTTTTCTATGGCAAACGCTACAGCATGACCAATCTTCGCTCCGGTGCCCTTTCCCGCCGTACAAATGGCGAGGAATACCCGAAATATACACCGGATTTTGTAAAGCTGGCAGAAAGCTACGGTGCCAAAGGGATCCGGGTTTTCAATAAAAATGAGGTTGCCGCAGCCTTTGAAGAAGCAAAGAAAAATACCAAAGTTCCGACTCTGATCGAGTTCATCATTGATCCTGAAGAAATGGTTTATCCGATGGTAAAGCCTGGCGGAACACTGGAAGATTTAATTATGGATTGTTAATTAACAGGAGGTTTATCCAATGGCAGATAAAGGCATGCAAAAAAAGATGGATTTCCCTCTACGTAGAAAACCAGGTAGGTGTTCTGTCCAAGATTTCCGGACTTTTCTCCGGCAAAAGCTATAACCTGGACAGCCTCACCGTTGGTACTACAGAGGATCCTACCGTTTCCCGAATGACCATCGGAACTGTAAGCGACGATGAAACGTTCGAACAGATCAAGAAACAGCTGAACCGAATGGTAGAAGTCATCAAAGTTATTGATTTCACCAATATGTTCGTCCGCATGAAAGAGATTCTTTACATCAAGGTTTTTAACTGCTCTTCTGAGGACAAAGTTGAATTATTCCAGATTGCTGAGACTTTCAAAGCCAGAGTCATTGATTACGGTAAAGACAGCCTGCTTCTGGAATTCGTACAGACAGCGACCAAAAATGATGCAGTTGTCAAACTGATCAAAGAAGAATTCGGCCGCATCGAAGTAGTCCGAGGTGGAAGTGTAGGAATTGAATCCATCAGCATGATGGAAAGATAATTTAAACGATGATGCCCCTCCTGTTAAAGGAGGGCATTTTTGTAAATTTACGAGGGATAATTCATTATGAAAAAACAACAAATACCATTAAAAAATTCACTGCTTCTCCTTTTGACAGCAACGATCTGGGGAATCGCCTTTGTAGCACAAAGTGAGGGCGGTGAAGCTGTCGGCCCTCTCACTTTCAATGCCACAAGAAACATTATCGGTTCTCTGGTGCTGATCCCGGTTATTTTACTGCTCAATAAAATAAATCCACAGAGCAATTCAGCTGATTTCACAGAATCCGACAGACAGCCAATGGCATCCAGCGGTTCAAATCCATTTTCCCGCAACAAAACCTTAATTGCCGGCGGCATAATCTGCGGTATCTGCCTGTGTCTTGCTTCCAACTTCCAACAGTTTGGTATCCAGTACACCTCCGTTGGAAAAGCAGGTTTTCTCACTGCATGCTACATTATCATCGTCCCGATCCTTGGACTTTTTATGAAAAAGAAATGCAGTCCTTTTATCTGGGTTGCGGTTGTAATGGCACTGATTGGTCTCTATCTGCTTTGCATCACAGACGGCTTTTCCATTGGAAAGGGAGACTTTCTGGTCCTGATCTGTGCTTTCCTGTTTTCCCTGCACATTCTGGTCATTGACTACTTTTCACCAAAGACAGATGGAGTAAAAATGTCTTGCATCCAGTTTCTGGTCTGCGGAATCCTCACTGCTATCCCAGCCATAATTCTGGAGCATCCCAGTCTTTCTTCATTCAATGGTGCCTGGGGCGCTACTCTCTATGCCGGCGTTATGTCCTGCGGTGTCGCCTACACCCTCCAGATCGTGGGCCAGAAAAAATATAAACCCAACCGTAGCCTCCCTGATTCTCAGTCTGGAATCCTGCATCTCTGTCCTCGCCGGCTGGATTATCTTAGGACAGAAATTAAGCACCCGGGAAATCATCGGTTGTGTGGTAATGTTCGGGGCTATCGTTCTTGCCCAGCTACCGCAGAAAGAAACTGCCAGTGAAAAATAACACGCTCTAAATCTTCCAAAACCCAAAGTAAGAGGTAACGCTTGAACCTTCCAAACGTTACCTCTTACTTATTTACCCCATATCACCCATTATACAGCTGATAATATTTACCTTTCTGCGCAATTAACTCATCATGAGAGCCTCTCTCAATAACACGTCCCTGCTCCAGAACCATAATACAGTCACTGTTTCTGACTGTGGATAACCTATGTGCAATTGCAAATGTAGTTCTGCCTTCCATCAGCTTATCCATACCATCCTGTACAAGCTTCTCTGTACGGGTATCAATAGAGCTGGTAGCCTCATCCAGGATCAGAACCGGCGGATCTGCTACTGCCGCCCTGGCGATTGCAAGCAGCTGTCTCTGTCCCTGGCTTAAATTAGCACCATTATTGCGAAGCATAGTATGATAACCATCCGGCAGTCTTCGGATAAAACCATCCGCATTCGCCAGCCTGGCAGCTGCAATAACTTCCTCATCTGTGGCATCCAGTTTTCCATAACGGATATTCTCCATAACGGTAGCAGTAAACAGATTAGTATCCTGAAGAACGATACCCATGGAACGTCTCAGATCACCCTTTTTGATCTTATTTATATTGATGCCATCATAACGGATCTTACCATCCTGAATATCATAGAAACGATTCAGAAGATTGGTAATTGTCGTCTTACCGGCACCCGTGGAGCCGACAAATGCAATTTTCTGTCCTGGCTTCGCATACATCTTCACATCGTGAAGCACGATCTTGTCATCACGATATCCGAAGTCAACGCCATCCAGAACAATATCACCTTTCAATTCGATATAATCTGTTTTGCCAGTGGCTTTGTGAAAATGCTTCCATGCCCAGCGTCCTGTACGTTTCTCGGACTCAACCAGCTTACCATTCTCTTCTTTCACATTTACCAGGGTCACATATCCGTCATCTACCTCCGGCTTCTCGTCCAGAAGGTCGAAGATACGCTTCGCTCCGGCAAGTGCCATAACAATACTGTTAAACTGCTGGCTTACCTGATTGATCGGCTGGCTGAAGCTCTTGTTAAAAGTAAGAAAACTTGCCAGGCCGCCAAGAGTAAATCCACCCACACCATTTACTGCCAGCACGCCGCCAACAATGGCACACAGCACATAGCTGATATTCCCAATCTGTGCACAGGTAGGCATCAGCACGTTTGCAAATTTATTGGCATTATTCGCGCTCTCAAACAGCTGGTCATTCAGCTCATTAAACTTCTCAAGGCTTTCTTCCTCATGGCAGAATACCTTTACAACCTTCTGGCCTTCCATCATTTCCTCGATGTAACCATTTACAATACCAAGATTCTTCTGCTGCTCCATGAAATACTTGCCGCTGAGTCCTGCAAGATTTTTACTTGCCACCAGCATCACTCCAACCATGACCAGAGTCACGATGGTAAGAGGCACATTCAAAATAATCATACTTACCAATACACTGACAATGGTAATCACACTGGAAATCAGCTGTGGAATACTCTGGCTGATCATCTGGCGCAGTGTATCAATATCATTGGTGTAGATAGACATGATATCGCCATGTGCATGTGTATCAAAATATTTAACAGGAAGTGTTTCCATGCGCTCAAACATCTCATTTCGAAGATTGCGTAGGGTGCCCTGACTGACATAGATCATCAGACGGTTGTACGTATATGTGCACGCCACCCCAATTGCATAAAAACAGGCTACACGAAGAATTGCCATTGCAAGAGGATGGAAATCCGGAGTCTCAGATTGAAGCATAGGCATGATATACTGGTCAATCAAAGTCTTCATAAACATGGTTCCCTGCACATTGGCAAGAACACTTACCACAATGCCGATCACAACTACAATAATATGGATCCTGTAGTTCTTAAAAATATACCCCATCAGTCTTCCAAGCATCTTGCCCGGATTCTCTACCATAGGGCCTGAACGGAAGGCTGCCCCGCTGCGGCCTGGCTTCTTTATCGGTCTTTCATTGCTCATGCCTGCTCACCTCCTCTATTCTCATCAAAATCTCCACCACCCTTTATCTGTGAATTATAAACCTCCTGATAAATGGCATTGGTTTTCATCAGTTCCTCATGAGTTCCAAATCCGCTGATTTTTCCCTCATCCATGACAATGATCCTGTCCGCACTCTGAATACTGGAAATACGCTGTGCAATGATCAGCTTGGTAGTATCCGGAATTTCTTCTGCAAAAGCTCTTCTGATACGTGCATCTGTGGCAGTATCTACCGCACTTGTGGAATCATCCAGAATCAGTACTTTGGGTTTCTTAAGAAGAGCTCTGGCGATACACAGACGCTGTTTCTGACCGCCGGAAACATTGGTTCCGCCCTGCTCAATATAAGTATTGTATTTGTCCGGCATTTTCTCAATGAAGTCATCCGCACAGGAAAGCTGACACGCTCTGCGGCACTCTTTCTCCGAAGCCTCTTTATTTCCCCAGCGCAGATTCTCCAGAATGGTACCGGAAAACAGCACATTCTTCTGAAGTACAACTGCTACCTGGTTACGCAGACTATCCATATGGTAGTCACGCACATCCACGCCGCCAACTTTCACTGATCCGGAGCTCACATCATAAAGACGGCTGATCAGGTTTACCAGACTGGACTTGGCACTTCCGGTTCCACCGATAATACCAATAGTTTCTCCTGCGCGGATAGAAAGATTGATATCCTTCAGCACCGGCTCCTTACTGTCCTTCTTATAGCTGAAATCCACATGATCAAATTCAATACTTCCGTCTGCAACTTCCATAACCGGATCCTGCGGATCATGAAGATCTGCTGTTTCATTGATAACCTCAGTTACACGCTCTGCACTTGCTGCGCTCATGGTGACCATAACAAATACCATGGAAAGCATCATAAGGCTCATAAGAATATTCATACAATATGTAAGAAGACTCATCAATTCACCTGTAGTCAGACTGCCGCCAACGATCATGTTCGCACCAAGCCAGCTGATTCCAAGAATACATGCATAGACTGTAAACTGCATAACCGGCATATTCATAACTACCAGCTTCTCAGCTCTTACAAACATTTCGTAAACTTTATTGCAGGCTTTCTGAAACTTAGTGGTCTCATATTCCTCACGTACATAAGCCTTCACAACGCGGACTGCGCTGATATTCTCCTGCACGCTGGCATTTAAATCGTCATATTTCTCAAATACTTCCCGGAAATACTTAGTCGCCTTTTTCATAATAAATACGAGAAAACATCCAAGAAAAATAACAGCAATCAGGTAAATGCTGGCAACCCTTGCATTGATCATAAACGCCATCGCCATGGCACAGATCAGACTGGCCGGGGCACGGGTACACATACGCAGGATCATCTGGTATGCATTCTGCAGGTTGGTCACGTCTGTAGTCAGACGTGTGATCAGACTTGCAGTACTGAACTTGTCAATGTTTGAAAATGAAAATGTCTGAATGTTAGTATACATTGCTTTACGAAGATTACGGGCAAAACCGGAGGATGCGTATGCTCCGTATTTTCCCCCAAAGAATACCGGTAACAAGTCCTGCAACAGCAAGAAGCGCCATAATGGCACCCTTTCTGTAAAGATAACTGATATTACCGGCTTCCACACCGTTGTCGATCATATCTGCCATTACAAGAGGAATCATTGTCTCCACCGACACCTCCAGTATCATAAATACCGGTGTGAGGAAGGAGGCCTTCTT
>ENA-OPYU01000427-OPYU01000427.1-human-gut-metagenome-genome-assembly--contig:-NODE-427-length-17074-cov-3.670620_pt1 | contig 17074 bp, 13 predicted proteins | sample MGYA00242637_ERZ504482 | MGnify/ENA primary metagenome ERZ504482 (study PRJEB26092, sample SAMD00036237) | human gut metagenome | host: Homo sapiens | study: EMG produced TPA metagenomics assembly of...
AAACTTTTTGCTGACGAATGTGAAGCCGAATCCAAGAGCGGAAGATTGTGACGAAATGGCAGAGTTTGCGAAAAAGAATCATGTTGATGCACTGATCGCGTTAGGCGGGGGATCTGCGATGGATCAGGCGAAAGCTGTCGGCGCGGTTGTCACGAACGGAAAATCCACTGTAGAGTGGGGAGATACGGAATTGGATACAAATATACTTCCGCTGATCTGCATTCCGTCTACTTCGGGAACAGGAGCAGAAGTGACATGGTGTGCCGTTATAACAGATACAGAAAGACAGTACAAAATGACAGTCGGAGATCCTGTTCATATGATTCCTGTCTTAGCGATCTGTGATCCTGAAATTACGATCGGACTGCCGAAATCTTTAACTGCGGCATGCGGTGTCGACGCTTTAACACATTGTATCGAAGCGTATACGGTTCAGTTACATCAGCCGATCACAGATGCTCTGGCGCTGAAAGGGATTTCTATGATCGCAGAGAATCTGGAAAAAGCATACGAGAACGGCGAAGACAGAGAAGCAAGAAGAAACATGATGATCGCAAGTACGATCGGCGGTATGGCGTTCATTTCTTCAAATGTCGGAGCGGTACATGCTTTTGCCGAGACAGTAGGCGCTTGGTTTGATACGCCGCACGGTGTGGCAAATTCACTGTTTCTGCCATATATCATGGAATTTAATATTCCGGCATGTCCTGAGCGGTTTGCAGATATTGCGGATGCAATGGGAATCGAAAGAGAAGAAAGTATGTCTGACGAGCAATACGCATTGAAAGCGGTAGAATATGTGAAAGCTTTGAACAGAAAATTAAACATTCCTACAATTAAAGAAATCAAAGGAATCACGGAAGAGAGATTTGAGGCGATCGCGGAAAGATCTGCTAACAATGTTTTATCTAAATGACAATGACCAGAAAAATTACGAAAGAAGATTACTTGGAGCTGTTAAAAAAAGCTTACAATGAATAATGAGGATATGAGATTATGAGAAAAATTAAAAAGATTGTAGATTTATCATGGGAATTTACTGCCGAAACACCGATATACCCGGGAGATCCGGAACCGTCTGTTACAGTTGCTACTACACTGGAAAACGAAGGTTACAATCTATCTACATTGGTAATGGGAACACAGACCGGTACTCATGTAGATGCGCCGTATCATTTTTCAAACAGCGGTGAAACGATCGATAATATGGAATTAGATTTCTTCATTGGGAGAAGCTGTTGTTGTAAGAGTAACGGATAAAAAGGCTGACGAAGCAATTACATTAGAAGATATCGAACCGTATAAAGAAGAAATTGTGAAGGAAAAATCGTTCTTTTTAATACAAACTGGTATAAAACAAGAGGTACAGATGAATTTTTCCACCATCCATATGTAAACGGAGATGTAGCAAAATATTTAGTTGATAATGGGGTTCGCTTTATCGGAATTGATACGATCAATGCGGATCAGACTGGTGGAACGGAATTTCCGGTACACGATCTGTTCTCTGAAAAAAGATTGATGATCGGAGAAAACTGGGCATTTTTTGATCAGATCGATTTTGAACGTCCGTATGTTATCGCACTGCCGATGAAACTTATAGGATGCGACGGTTCGCCTGTAAGAGCGATCGCGGTACAGTGGGAGGAAGAATAATGGATGCGAAAAAAATCTGGAGTTATGCCAGAAGGCTGCTCGCAATTATCCCTTCTATTTTCATCTGTGCTCTTGGAGTAGCGCTTTTGGTTTGGCCGGAATGGGGATGTGATCCGCTGACAACATTTGAGATTGGGTTATCAAATGTATTTCACGTTCAGTTTGGTACTGTTGCTCTTGTGTTTGAAGGAATCATGTTTTTTGTATTTTTCTTTGTAAGAAGAGATTTGGTACATTTAGGAACTCTTGCATGGTGCTTTTTAATAGGACCTTTTGAAAATTTCTGGTTAGACGTTCTTGCACCGATGCTGCCGACAGCTCCGGAAATGAGTGTCGGACTGAAAATAGCGTGTATTTTAATAGGTTCGATCATTATTATTTTGACATTGGCTTATTATATCCCGATCGGTTTAGGATATCAGACATCCGATATATTTGCGTTTATGGCGGCTGATCTTGTTAAAAAGAGTTACGGAATCGGTCTGATCATATCTTATGCAATCTTATTTGTAATCGGAGTGGCGTTAGGATCGTCATGGGGAATCGGAACATTGATCGCAGTTGTTGCATACGGACCGATCATAGACAGGCTGATGGGGATTATTGAGCCGTTCTCATTTGCTGTGGCAGGAATGAAAAAAGAAAATAAGAAAGGCAAGTAAGATGAAAAGGATGTCACCTGCAAGGGCGATAGCATATGGACTGCCCGGCTTGGCAACGCTTTTTACATTTACCATGTTTACGACATATGGCTTGTATTTTTTTACAAATATTGTCGGATTGTCAGGAAAATTCGCGGGTCTGATCATGACGATCGGAACTTTATGGGATGCTGTTACAGATCCTTTGGTCGGAATCATCTCAGATAACCGCGATCCCCGTAAAGGGAGAAGAAGACCGTTTTTATTAGTATGTGCGATTCCGTTTGGAATTGTAACGTGGCTACTGTTTACGGCATGGGATTTTGTTGAAATTCAGCAGAAAATTTATTTTATTATAGTTGCTTTGTTATTTTATACATTTCAGACTTTGATCGACGTTCCGTATACTTCCTTAAGCGGCGAAGTTACCGATAACTATGACCTGCGAAGTAAGCTGGCTACAATAAGAACGTTTTGGGCGATCATCGGAGTGGCAATCGGCGGCGGGATCATGGCATATACCGATTTTTTAGAGCCTGTTGTCGGCGGCAGCAGACAAGCTTGGTCCGTATGTTTTGCAATTTTTCGGCATTATCTGTACGCTTAGTATCTGGATCGGTTATAAGGCGAGTGAAGGATACGAAAATAAAGATATTATTACAAAAAAATTCTTATTCCATAAAAGAAATGCTGGAAGGTCCTCTTCGGAACAAGCCGTTTCTTCATTTAACGATTGCGTTTATATTTGCAATTTTGGCACAGGCGATTTTTCTCGGAGTATTGGTATATTATCTGAGATATAACCTGAACCTGAACGACACGCAGGTATCCCTTGTGAATATCATTATGTGGATCGTAGCGTTGTTTTGGGTTTTCCCGATAGATCATTGGTCTACGAAATATTCAAAAGTTGTTTCATGGACGATTTCTATGGGAATCTGGCTTTTGTGTATGATCGTGTTCCCTTTGTTCTTCTTAAAGCCGGGTTCAACCGCAGCGCCGATCATTATGACGAGCATTCTCGTAGTTGGGTTAAACGCACTGTATCAGGTTATTTATGCCATGATTTCTGACTGCGTAGAAGTCGATGAATTGATGAGCGGTGAAAGACGGGAAGGGTTGTTTTATTCTATGGCAACCGTATCCCAGAAATTAGCCGCTGCGTCCGGCGTCAGTGTTTTAGGGATGATTATAGATTATGTCGGATATAATCCGGCGGTATCCGTGCAAAGTATGCAGACAGTTCAAGGGTTTCATAATATATTTGTAATAGGAACTTCTGTCTGTCTGCTGCTGTCCATTGTGACAATGGCAACAAACCCTCTGACGGAAAAAACGTTATTCCGAAGTGTTGGAAGTCGTGCGCTTGAAAAGGGCAGGGAAAGAGATTGCTTTAGATGAATTTAAAGATTTATTGTTTATAAAAAAGAACCGAAAATAATATAACATATGAAAACTCTCTTTTTGCATTTTATATAAGGAAGGAAATGCATATGACCTTCCTGTGTTGAGGTGGGAAAGAGAGTTTTTATATTTTAAGGGAGATGTGTGGGGACTGTGATACAGGTTTTAAATTTTGTAAAGAAAAATGTAAAAAAAGCTGAAAATATACAAAATTCACATTTCGTATAAGTGAAAAGTGGAATAGTAGGAAAAAATAAATTATTTTACATAAATTGAGGGCGAAAACTTGACAATTTTTCATCGGGGGGGGTATAATTTTACTGTAGTATAAAAATAGAACAGAGGAAAGAATTCAGCGATCAAAGCTTTTAAATGCCTACATAGTCAGATATGTGGGCATTTGTTATGTTAAAAAATATAATACCTACCTGAGAGGTATTATATAAAAAGAGATTTATATATTGTAAGTATGATGGCGGCATTCTTTCACATGGAGGTCGATTTTTTTATTTTGTATATAACTTATGAGGAGGCGGACTATGCAGCTTAACGTGACAACAGATTATGCGATCAGAACTGTTTTATATCTGGGGCAATGTCAAAAAGATTGCTTCCGCTACAGAGATATCGAATGAAATGGGAATTCCAAGAGGATATCTTGAGAAAGTGCTTTCAAACTGAAAAAGGCAGAATATATTTCCGCAGATCTGGGAGCCAGAGGCGGATATCGACTTAATAAGACTTTAAAAGATATTACATTGGGAGATGTGATACGCCTTATGGAAAGCACGACAAAAATAAACCGATGTCTGGAGGATGATGCTTATTGTAGTCGAAAGGCGGTAGATTTTTGTGCGGTGCGAAGATATTACGCAAAAGTTCAGGAAAAATTTAGAGACCCAATTTTCAGTATTTCATTGAAAGAAATTTTGGAACAAGAGGGAGCGTGAAAAAAAGACAGTGAAGAATAGAGACATAAAAAATTATTTAAGTGGAAAATATGGAAAAAGGGAACTGCATGTCTGTTGGTATTTTCTGTATTGCTGCAGACGGTGACTGTTTCGGCGCAGGGAATAGCGAAAGGGCCGCCGATCGATATGCAGCTCATACAGCAGCTGCAGGAAGCAAAAATGCCGATGCAGTCAGACGTGTCAGAAGAAGGACAGATCGTTCAGTCGTCGGGTGAGCAGTCAGAGCTGACAGAGAATGGACAGACAGATCAGCCGTCAGGCAATCAGTCAGGTTCGATGGAAAACGGGCAGACAGGTCAGCCGTCAGGCGATCAGTCAGGTTCGATGGAAAACGGACAGACAGATCAGCCGTCAGGCGATCAGTCAGGTTCGGCAGAAAACGGACAGGCAGTTCAGCCGTCAGGAGATCAGTCAGGTTCGGCAGAAAACGGACAGACAGATCCGTCATCGGATCAGCAGTCAGAAGACGCAGATTTATATGAAAACGGCATTATTAAGATTTACAACATCGAACAGCTTCAGGCGATCGGTACAGGAAGTTCTGTACGGATGAACGATACAGAGAAAAAACTGTTCGGCACAGGCGAAGAAGTTGTTGACGGCGGAAATGCGGTTACATATGCGTCAGATGCGGATTACATGCTGATGAATGAAATCCCGCTGACTGCGAAAACGATGTGGACTTTGCCGGAGGGATTTACCGGAACATTTGCAGAAGCTCCGAAAGAGGATGCTCCGTTGTATGATAAAGAAAGCGATACGGTTTATGTTTACAATAACTATCAGCTTCTCTTGATCGCTTCGGAAAATTCGGCGGAAGAACCGATCATGTCTTATGATATGATCCCTGAAAAAGTGGGAATAGGTCAGCTTCTGTATAAAGACGGAACTTTGGCAGATGAGAGCGCGGAAGCGGCGCAGGAATATCTGACTTACAGCAAAGAACATAATTATGTGTTAAGTCCGTCCTTTACAGAACAGATGCCGGAACTAAAGGCGGAAAAGATTAAGAAAGAAGCAACGGTTCAGGCAGATGCGGGACAGCTTGGAGGGCGTGAGTATCTTGGTCAGGTTTATACCAAAGTTGAAGGAGAGCCATATATACTTATCGGAAACGAATGGCAGCTTAGAGCAATCGGACAAGATGCGAAGCCTAAAGAAAAAGGCAATCAGTATATGCAAGTAACCCCAATGCTGTATGTGAAATCCATAGTAGACCTGCCTTGGCCGTGGGATGATAAAATAACATATACCCCATATTATCCCGGCGATGCCGACTTCAATCTAAAACAAGGTGAGGCTTTGGGAGAAAGTGGAATTGAACAAAAAGATTTCATCTATTTTTCAGAAGCAAATACAAACAAAACAGAAGGTTTGATGAATATCGAATATGATAAAGAAGGATTAGTTGGATTCTTGCTTGGACCACTGGGAGAGCTGCTTGGTGACATTTTACATGCACTGTTAGGACCTTTGTTTGATATACCGATATTAGGGGATCTTTTAGCAGGTCTTATCGGTGAGCGGACAGATGATATTGTTATCGTGGATAAGGAATTTAATCAAAACAACGTTCAAAGTTATCCTTCTCTATCAGAAGCAAGCAATGAATTAAAATCGCTAAAATATTCTCCGGATGCCAATTATATTATTTTTCGAGATATTGATTTATTGCAGGGAGAATATTCCGACGGAAAAGAGGATGACTGGACACCGCTTCACTTTTCGGGAAAAATTGGAAGGACGCCTGAATATGCAGGAGGGCAGCGTGCCTACCATTAGTAATATTCAAGTGAATCAGACAGGGGAACTGGATATCCAAAAAGACAGCGGAATTGGATTTTTCGGAACGATCTCTAATGAAATGAAAAAAAGGTGGGAATGGTGGTTTCGAGTCTGCGGGGAAGGCGGGAGTAAAAAATCCTCCATTTAGATCAAGTTACAGTTAATAATCAATCTGTGACAGTAAATAATGATCCAAAATCATTAGTAGAAGGATTGTTGGAAGTGCTGGGTGGATTGTTGGGTGGAATTCTGGATCTGATAAGTGGAATCCTTGAAGGACTGGTTCCGGTAATCGGAAACTTAAAACTGGGAGATGTCATTAAAGACTTATTGACATTAAAGCAAAGCAGTCCGGATATGTTTGCGACCGGAAGCTTTGCAGGACGTATTGTAGGGGATGTTTCTGTTGAAAACTGTACGGTAACCAACGCTTCTGTAACGAATGTAAAAGGAATGACAGGAGGATTTGTCGGATATACATCAGGAGAAGCAACCTATATTCTCGGAAATGTGACAGCGGGAGTCGTAGAGCTATTATCAACCTTGCTGAATATTCTTCCGGGCGTGGGACTGGGAGATTTGATTACGATTCTTTTGAAAAAGTGATGTTCCTCTTGGACAGTTATTGCCGAATGGCTATTATAAGCCACTGATCCAAAACAGCAGTGTTTCTCTTTCAGAGGGATCGATCGGAACGACAGGAACGGGGAAAGAAACTGTCAATTACAACGGCGGATTTGTGGGAAGCCAGACAGGAACAGATATAAATAACTGTTCTGTAACCGGTTTGAATCAGGTAGTGGCAGATATCGGAGCCGGAGGCTTTGCCGGAATCGAAAAAGATGCACAGGTTAAAGGATTATTAAGTGATCTGGGAGCGGAAATCAAAACGTTTGATATTCGTTCTACACAGAGAAATTGTCATGTAGACGCAAGCGACCTTTCAGTTACGGCGACAGATAGTTATGCCGGAGGTTTTAATGGCGTAATGGCAAATAGTAGCAGCATCGAATCAAATGTTTCGGGAGTGAAACTGGTTAAAGCCAATCAATATGCCGGAGGTTTTGCGGGAAGAGCTACGTTGGGCTATGGAATGGCCGTAGGTTCAAACGATGAACAAAATGATACTTTATTGCAATCTGTATCAAAACTACTGGAACAGTTACTTGCTTCGGGAAATGAAGAAGAACTAGGTGTGCTTCTTTCCTTAAGCGGTGCACAGCCTTCTGAAATAAAAGGAAGTTCTGTCAGTGGAACAAACTTTAGTGTTCAGGCAGCGGCAGATTATGCCGGCGGTCTGATCGGACAGGGAGACGGCGTACAGATCACATCCTCTGGAACTGAGAAAAATACGATACAAGGGGTAAGTTTTGTAAAAGCAAATAATTATGCAGGCGGAATTTCAGGAGCAGTTACTGTAGCTGATGCGGTCGGCGTATTGAACGATACACTGGGAATCGGAAGTTATCTTTCGTTTACTGTATCGAATGTAGATCTAGGTGGTAATGATCTTCAAATCGAAGCATCGAATAAGTATGCTTCCGGCGGAGCAGGTTTAATGCTTGGAGGAACAGCAGAGCAGATTAAAATTGAAGGTATTCAATCTGTGACTGCCGGAAATTATGCCGCCGGGTTTGCCGGACGGGCAGGAACAGGCAGTCTTGCAAAAGAAGGCGGTCTGGATCTTCTGGGCCTGGGATTGATTAAAGTTGACAGCTTACTTAGTCTGGTTGATGGTGTTGCCACAAAAGTTTCCAATGTATCTGTGAGCGGAACAGAGAACGGCGCAGTCATCAAAGCCAGTGGACAGGTTGAGATAACGGAAGGCGAATCTATTCTTGCCGGAGGCTTTATTTCCGAAGCAGAAGGGGTACAAATTGCAGATTCACATGTGACAAATCTGAAGGCAGTTTATGCAGAAGCTGCAAAAGATAAAGAAGGTTATGCCGGAGGCTTTGTGGGAAGAAGCCACACAGGCGGGCTGGCAGGTCTGGCCCAGGAAGACAAAGACGGAGCATTGAAACTTCCCGGAATTGTAAATGTCAGCGGGCTGTTGGATTTAGTTCCGTATTTGATACCTCAATATACAAATACTACCGTTACATTTTGCTCAGCTAATGAAGAACCTCAGGTCAAGGCTGATTATGCCGGCGGATTTTTTGGAGAAATGCAAAGCGGTAAGGTCGATAACAGTACAAGGACAGAGGCTTATGCAGTTTATGGTCTGGAAAAAGTCAAGGGTGAATCTCACGCCGGAGGCTTTGCCGGAAAAGTTGACGCAGGGGCAACGGCTTCTTCAAATGGACTGAATCTTCTTGGTGGTATTTTAAACCTTGATATCGGTCAGCTGCTCGATGTACTTCAAGTTTACATCCCGATCATTCAATCGGCGGGCGTGAAGTCGACAGAAAAAGGATTTACTGTAGAAGCGACGGATACAGACAGCTATGCGGGAGGTTATCTTGGATATGGCGGCGGTGTGCAGATTAAAGATTCGGATGTGACATCCTTAAAGCATACAAAGGTGACGCCGCCGGGCGATAGTCTGGAATCTGCAAATGGAGACAGCTATTTCGGAACGGATTCACAATATGCAGTCAAAGGTGGAAAATACGCCGGAGGTTATGCAGGATGTGTGGATATTGATTCCGCGGCAGCAGTCGGAGGCGGATTAAAGCTTCTTGGGAACATCGAGCTGACGAATCTTTTGAAGGCGCTGGATGTAGTGGCGTCTACCATTGAAAACTCCGATGTCAACGGATGTGTCGGCGGTTATTCCGTACTGGCAGATGGCAGAGATGATAAGAATCAGAAGTTAGGAAAAGCAGGTGGATTTATCGGAGAAATGTCCGGTACCATCATCAAAAACAGTGATGCGAATTTTATTCAACTATATTATCGGACGCGAGGCAGCCGGAGGTTATGCCGGTATCATGGAACCGGGAAATGTTGCTTCCGTAATCGAAGATGCCGGTATTTTAGATGGACTGTTAAATGTAACAGATAGTCTTGCCAGTCTGGTGCAGTCTTTCATTCCGATTATAGAAGACAGTCAGACGCAGCAGCGTGCCTTGCGGCGGCGCGGTTCGTGCCGACGGCATCACTGACACCCAGTGTGTGAGAGGTCTTGCCGGAGGCTATGTAGGTTATAACCATGGTGGAAGAATTAAAGGATATGCGGCAGAAGGCGGCGGGAAGGAATGTGCCACGATTCGTATTCGTTCAGTCTACGGCGGCGAGTTTGCCGGAGGATTTACCGGATTGATGGAAACGGCGGATCTGGCAGGAACAGGAAACTTACAGCTTCTGTTTGGCTTACTGAAAACAAGTAATGTGTTAAGTCTTCTCGGAGCTGTTTATCCGACAGAAACGAACACAGCCGTTTACGGACCGCTTAGAAAAGTGGATATGGACACATGGAACAAGTGGGCGGAGGCTGTCGGCAACAACGGTGTTTTACGGAGATCAGTTCACAAGTACACCTGTTGAGAATGAAGAACAGTTACAGGCATTAATCACACAATATGCCTATGGTTACAATGTTAAGGCGGGCAGAACGAGCGTCGGCAGACAGGATATGGAAGCAGGCGTAGCCGGAGGCTACGTCGGACGCATGAAAGCAGGAGTGGTTACCAATGCTCATGCATGGGATGCGAAATCTGTGATGGCATACAAGAGCGCCGGAGGATTTGCCGGAGAAATGAAAACCGGCGGCGTTGCAGAAGTCGGAAAAGTAGAGTTGATTGGTTTGGATATTGCAAATTCTATCAGCGCCGTGCAGACTTTCGTTCCGGTTATAAGAAATTCGGATATTACAGGTTTCCAGTCAGGAATGACGGTGAAGGCAACAGGAATCCCGGTTAAGGATTCAACCTTGAAAATAGAAAAAGTCGGTTATGCCGGAGGGTATGTCGGTCATATGGTTGGCGGACAGATCTGGGGCAACTGGTCTGAAAAAGCGAATACGTACAGTGCAACAGATGCCGTACCTGATCCGAATAATAAGCGATGCTTCGTGGCTAATTTGAGAAAAGTGGAAGGTACGAAAGCAATCGGCGGATTTGCAGGACAGATCGATCCGGCAAGCGCAGCGAATTTAGACACGGCAAGCAGTGAAGGATTACTTGGCGGATTGCTTCAGTATCTGATAGGAACTCCGGGAGATCTTGCACGGTTATTAGATGCAACTATTTCTACAGTGCGAGGCGCAGATGTCAAAGCGTGGGATGACTGGGGAATCATTATCAACGGCGCTTATACAAACGGTACAGGCAATACAGCCTATGCAAAGGCGGCGGGCGGTTTCGCAGGAGAGATCAACGGAGCTGTTATCGGAGAAATGAATGAGTCAGAAAGCGGCGTTCATGTGTCGAATGTCAGAAGTGTGACAGGAGGAGAATACGCCGGAGGATTTGTCGGCCTTGCAGATGTATCTGCAATATTGCAAGTTAGCAATGGGAATACAAGTATATTGAGCGCCCTATTGACTCTTGGAGGAACAAGCGTATTAGATACGTTTAGAAGTTATGTTTATCATTCCGATGTGTCCGGTTCTGCAGAAGCAGGACTGGAAGTACAGGCAAGAGACAGTAAAAAATCAGAATATGTCAACGATCCTGTTTATTCGGGTTCAGCCGGAGGATTCGGAGGCGCATTGCTTAACGGTTCTGTCAAAGATTCCAAAGTGACAAATCTTCGCAAGGTCAACGGTATGAACTACACCGGAGGATTTATCGGACATCTCGGAAAGAGCGGTACGGTCGATTTGGACAATTTAGGTGCGTTGGGTGATTTATTAAGCGCAGGTGCAGGTGTAATGGATGTATTCGGTTCTCATGTAGACCGATGCAGTGTCGAAGGTGTCAACGAAGGCTTTACTGTACACAGTAATAATACGTAGACCAGAAAAATTAAAATTCAGAAAAATCGCCGGAGGATTTACCGGATATGCAGATCTTGGAAGATTGTCAGAAAATAAAGTCACCGGGTTAAAACAGGTGACAAGCGGTCAGATCGCCGGAGGGTTCGCAGGAAAGACAACCTTTGCTTATCTTGCAAATATTAATCTGGATTCCGAGTTGGTTAAAGGATTAGTGACGGTTGTGAATCAGATTTTGAAGGCGCTTTGGTTAGATGACTTCAAAAAGGTCAGGTAATTAAAATTGATTTAGGCATTATTGAAATTGATGCTTTATATGATGGGAAACTGGTATCTCTGAATCTGCTTGGACTGGATATTAAGGTTGGCTTAGCAGAGGATAAGAGTCTTGCGACCATCTATATCGGAGACAGTAAGATTGAGATCAACTGCTCAGAGAGCGGTACGATCGATGAAGAAAGCCTGAAAAATGAAATCAATATTTCACTCATAAAGGCAAACCGTACAAAGATTGATAAATGTACAGTGACAGGTATTGCAGACGGCTATGACGTCTATGGAGGCGGCGCCGGAAACAATGCCAACGGCACAGGTCAATACGGTATTGCCGGAGGTTTCGTCGGATGGAATAACGAAGGCTTACTTGAGAACAACAACATGTTCTTTGCAGACGTTATCCGAGGTGCAAAGGATCTGACCGGACCGTTTACCGGAAAGTCAAGTCTGAACTCCAACTGGGAATTTAACGATGTGAAAGGCATTGAAGGCAATGAAAACTATTACCGGATCTATCGTAATGGTGATACCGCATATGAGAAGCTGTTTGGTAAATCGGGCAAGGAACTTCAGCACAACTACGAAACATCTGATGCATGGAAGAATGTATATACAATCCGGCATATGACGAAAGACAAAGTTGTGAAGTTTACCGATCTGAAAGACGCTATGATGAGCGGCAGCGCAGGGCAAATACCTGTCAATGTTTATCAGGAGGACGGCGCGATGGCTGTTCTGATGAACAATACGGCAAGCAGCCCGACAGAACCGGGTGGCAATGAGGAAGCGCCGGATGTTCAAGACCCGTGTAAGGATCTTATTGAACTTCGTCTGAAAAAGGTTTGGAAAAGGGACGAGGAAAAAGATCGTCCGAATGAGGTCATCTTTAACATTACAAGAAGCTATGAAAAAGACGGAAAACCGGTTGTAGATACAAACTTCAATAAAGAAGTTATTTTGACAAAAAAAGATGCACAAACATCGGACATATGGGAAAAGGTTCTTACGGGAGCTGAATATACAGCATATCATGTTGGCACGGATGGAAAGAAATATTATTACACATATCATGTCAGCGAGATGAAAGTGGACGGATATACAACAGAAATAACTTACAAAGGCGATCGTCAATACAGTATTACGGTGACAAATACGAAAAACTGGTTTGACAGCCTTCTTCCGGAAACAGGAGGAATGGGAAAAGCTTTGCTCTACACGTTAGGTGTTCTGCTTCTTTGCTTAGTGACAGCTACGGAATACAGGAAGAGAAAAAGCACAAGAAGTCAGAGTAGCTATAAATAATAAAGAACAAAAAGAAAAGGAGACACAAAGAATGAGAAAAGTCAAAAAAACTCAATCTAAAAAAGATGATGGCAGTTGATGTTTTAGCAGCCATCATGACACTGGCAATGGCAACAACTGACCTTTTTGCCGCAGACAGAATAAAAACAGGAAATTTGACAGTAAACGTCAATGAAGGAAACACGTTAAAGGGTCAGACAATTAAAGTCTATAAGCTCTTTGATTTGAGTGTAAGCGATACACATTATGCTTATACAGTCAATGCGGACTATAAAAATGCAATCGCAACAGCTTTAGGATTATCGAAGGAAGCAACAAGTGAACAATTATATAACAAACTTGCTGAGTATAAGGAAAATCCTTCAGGAATTCAGAAATTCGCAAATGACTTTACAGCAGCTGCATTGAAAGCAGGAACGGCAGAAACTGGAACTTCCGGAAAAAATTACAAGTGCAGAGAAGAGTTATACATTCAATAATTTAGCATACGGTTATTATCTTGTATATCAGACAGGAACAAAGGAGATTCAGTCATCTCTCGTATCTGTGGATAAAGATAGCAAAACAATTACTTTAAAAGGTAAAGCGCCGAGCATTGAAAAAGAGGCAGACAAAACAACAGTTGAAATTGGACAGGTTGTAACTTATACAATTACAGGAACAATTCCGGATACAACAGGATATGCGCAGTATACATATAAAATCCACGATACATTGACAGAAGGTCTTGATTTTGTAGAAGATACAATGGGGAAACTGCCAACAGAAAAAAATATGAGGTATCCGTTCAGATTGAAGGAGAGCAAGACTCAGTAATAAAAGAAGCAGATATTGATCCGGATAATGCCAGAAAGATGACATTGGATTTATCACAGTGGATTAGAGAGAATCAGACACATAAAGGAAAGACTTTTACAGTTACTTACTATGCAAAAGTTAATGCTGATGCCGTAGTACAGACAAACAACAGCGCTCACTTAGAGTATGGTAACGATCCGGATAACATAACTACAACAACACCGGACGTAGTAACAACACCAACTTATCCGGTACAGATTCACAAATTAATCAAAGATCAGCAGAATAGCTACCTTGCGGGTGCAATATTCCGTCTTTATAGAAGCGAAGAGGATGCAAACAATAATCAGAATGCAATCGCAGTTACAGGTTCTAACGGTACTTACACAGTAGACCCGGTACAGGTCGGCGATAATAAGATGTACGATATGGAATCTATCGGTGACGGGACAACAGTAGGCACAGGAATGAACTTAAAGTTAAACGGTCTTGCGGAAGGAAGCTACTGGTTAGTGGAGACACAGGCTCCGGACGGTTACAACAAGTTGACAGCTCCGGTTAAAATTACAATTACAAAATCTGATACTACGAATGTGGATGACTGGACAATCAAGCAAAATGATGGGGTGGTGGATGATAAAATCATCGACATTGAGAATACTACAGGAACACTTCTTCCGGAAACAGGTGGAATGGGTACTGTAATTTTCACAGTGATTGCAGTTGTGATGATTCTCGGTATTGCGGTAAGCTTCGTGATCAGCAGAAGAAAACGTGCTTAATCATTTATAATTCAGACATATGGATGAGAGGGCTGCCTTCGGGCAGTCTTCCCATTCGTTATAACAGCAGGGAGAATGAAATAAAGATGCGCAGAAAAAAGACAGAGAAAAAATCAATTTTATATTGGGGATATTTTTCGCGTGATAGGATTGATTATTGCATTCTCCGTACTGTTATATCCGACAGTCAGCAACTATCTTTATGAAAAGAACGGCTCAAAAGTGATTTCGGCTTATGATGAAAACGCAGTGCGGTTAAGCGAAAGTGACAAGCGTGAAATGCTCGAGGCAGCAAGACAGTATAACGAAGAGCTTTTGGGGAAATATTGAGTTATTAGATCCTTTTTCCATCTATAAAGAAAGAGGTAGACGAGAGATATCAAAGCCTGTAAATGTAAACGGGTCGGGAATGATCGGATATATCCGTATTCCTAAGATTAATGCAGAACTTCCGATTTATCACGGAACAGAAGAAAAGGTGCTTCAGTCGGGGGTAGGCCATTTTGAGGGGACGTCTTTACCGATAGGCGGGGAAAATGTACCCATGCAGTTTAACCGGCATCGGGGACTCCTTCTAAGTTGTTGTTTACGGATCTGGATAATTTGGAAAAAGGAGATATCTTCTATATTAAAGTTCTCGGTGAAACATTTGCCTATCAAGTGGATCAGATACTTACTGTGCTGCCGGAAAATACAAAGGAGCTTACGATCGTACCGGGAAAAGATTATGTTACATTAGTTACTTGTACACCCTATGCGGTGAATACACACAGGCTTCTTGTAAAGGGGGTATAGGATTCCTTATGAAGAGGCAGTGGAAAAAGTTCCGGATGAAAAAATCGCAATAGGATTACCGTTCCAGATGAAAGTTTTATTTATAGGACTTTTCATTTTGTTTCTTATTTTGTTCTTTTGCGGTGTTGCTGCGTATGTGAAAAAGAGAAAGAAAAAGAGAGAAAAAACACGGAGGGAAGATCATGTTTCAAATGAAAAATAGATGGAAAAATATTCTTGTAGGTTGTTTGACTGTATTCGGAATACTGATTCCAAGTTTATCCTGCAGGGCGGAAAATGTAGGCTCTATCCAGATTGAATATCATGGAAGGACACAGGAAAATGAAGAGGTTGTATTTGCGAATGCGGATTTTTCTGATTTTTTTGTCGGAAAGATGGAGGATGGAAAGTGGACGCTTGCAGGAGATTTCGGTAATGCGGGAGTTTCTCTGGAAGGAATCGAATCTTCTGAAAAAAACGAACAGGCAAAGCAGTTATACAACTATGCGGTTCGGCAAAGTATACAGGGAAACGCTTTGAAAACGGACGAGAATGGAATCGCAATGATCGGCGGATTAGAACAGGGATTGTATTTGATTGCCCAGACAAAGGTGTGGACCGATGAGAAGCAGGGCAGTTATCAGGCATCGCCGTATCTGATCAGTATTCCGGAAGAAATAGACGGCAGCTATATATGGGATGTTGTAACGAAACCAAAAAGCGAGTGGATCACGGAAGCGCCGCAGCATCCTGAAATGCCGGATAAAAATACGGAAACGGAGAAGACGGAAGGAGCGAAAACAGGAGATACAAGCTCGGCGGCTTTGTCATTGCTTTTACTGATATTCAGTTCGGGAGCGTTTATAATTCTATGTAGAAAAAGAAGAATATACAGGAAGGACTGACATAATATCCGGCATTTGAATGTTAATTGTTTAATATAAGCTGACTGTGTTATAATAGGATATAAAAAAGGAAAGGCTGTTTCTTTTGAGAGGAGCAGAAAGGGTGAATAACATGGGAAGTAAATATGCAGGAACAGAGACGGAAAAAAACTTAAGAAACGCTTTCTCGGGAGAGTCGGAGGCGCGCAATAAATACACGTATTTTGCGTCTGTGGCGAAAAAAGAAGGGTATGAACAGATTGCCGCGTTGTTTCGGGATACGGCGGATAACGAGAAAGAACATGCAAAAATGTGGTTTAAAGAATTGAACGGGATCGGAGATACGGCAGATAACTTGAAAGCGGCGGCAGAAGGCGAGAACTATGAATGGACAGAAATGTATGCCGGTTTTGCGGAAACTGCCGAGAGAGAAGGATTTCCGGAACTTGCTCAAAAATTCCGTCTTGTGGCGGAGATCGAAAAGCACCACGAAGAGAGATACAGAGCGCTGCTGAAAAATGTAGAGACGGCATCAGTATTTGAAAAAAGTGAAGTGAAAGTGTGGGAATGCAGAAACTGCGGACATATTGTAGTAGGAACTGCGGCGCCGGAGATCTGTCCGACCTGTGCGCATCCGAGAAGTTATTTTGAAATACATGCAGAGAACTATTAAAATGCTGAAACCCATCCATGAAAATTGACATCCCTTCTGGAAGCGGATGAAAATACTTCGGAAAATCTAAAACTGTCAATAACTTATGAAAATGTCACTTTTTAATATAGAAATTTATTTGCAAAAAATGTCACTTTCATAAAAGGGCTAATGCCCTTTTATGAAGCTGACTGCTGCTTCTCGAAAAATAGCTCATATAAAAATTTAAGTGACAGATTATAATCCTCCATCCACCAGATTGCTTTCCAT
>ENA-OPYU01000428-OPYU01000428.1-human-gut-metagenome-genome-assembly--contig:-NODE-428-length-17071-cov-3.895361_pt1 | contig 17071 bp, 21 predicted proteins | sample MGYA00242637_ERZ504482 | MGnify/ENA primary metagenome ERZ504482 (study PRJEB26092, sample SAMD00036237) | human gut metagenome | host: Homo sapiens | study: EMG produced TPA metagenomics assembly of...
CCACCGGCTGTGCGGTGTCCAGAGCCTCGCCCATGGGGAAGCGGGTGGTGGTGGTGCCGTCGCTCAGCTTGTAAGCAGTGACCATGGGGATCTTCTCCATGTAGTCCAGCACGTCCAGCAGGGTCAGAGCAACTTCATCGCAGCCCTGGCAGAACACGCCGTAGCGGCTTGCCACCAGATCGATGGGGCCAACGCGGCGGGGACGGCCGGTGGCTGCACCGTACTCGTGGCCAGCCTCACGCAGGTCGTGCTTTTCCTCTTCGGTCATAGCCAGCTCGGCAGTGAAGGGGCCGTCACCCACGCAGGAGGAGTAAGCCTTCATCACGCCGATGGAGTTGTGCAGCTTGTGGCCCGGGATGCCTGCGCCGATGGGAGCGTAAGCACCGATGACGTTGGAAGAGGTGGTATAGGGGTAAATGCCGAAATCGATGTCGCGCAGAGCGCCCAGCTGAGCCTCGAACAGGACCTTCTTGCCTGCAGCGTCTGCATCGGCCAGATACTGGCCCACATCGCAGATGTAGTCCTTGAAGATGGCGGCATACTTTTCGAGCCATGCCCACATCTCATCCACGCTGATGGGAGCTGCGTTGTAGCTGCCCTCCATGACCAGATTCTTGGAATCCACCATGGTGACCAGGCGCTTCTTCACAGCGTCGTCCAAATGCAGCAGGTCGCCCATGCGCAGGGTCTTCTTCATGTACTTGTCGCCGTAAGCGTAGGCAATGCCGCGCTTGGTGGAGCCGAACTGTGCGCCGGTCTTGGACAGACGTGCTTCTTCCAGACCGTCCTGCTCCACATGGTAGGGCATGGTGATGGTTGCACGGTCGGAGATCTTCAGGTTTGCCGGGCTGATCTCAACGCCCTGCTCCCGCAGCTTGTTGATCTCGCCGTCCAGATGATGCGGGTCGATGACCATGCCGTTGCCCATAACGCAGACCACGTTCGGACGCAGGATGCCGGAGGGCAGCAGATTCAGCACGAACTTGCCGCGCTCGTTCTTGACCGTGTGACCGGCGTTGTTGCCGCCCTGATAACGTGCAACGATGTCATACTCCTGGCTGATGAGGTCGACCATGCGGCCCTTGCCTTCATCGCCCCAGTTGATACCCGTAATTGCAGTAAGCATAATAAATGACCTCTTTATCATTTTTTCAAAAGACAGCCTTTTCCGTGCACCTTGCCCGGGATACGCCACCTTGGGAAAACCACATCAGCAGGCATACACAAAGCACATACCAATGCAAGTATAGTATAGCACAGATCGCCGTGCAAAAAAGGAGGAAAACACAGCTTTTGGCTGCGTTTTCCTCCAAAAAAGTGTGCGCAAAATTGTGCGTTCAGCTGCGGGGGTTCTCAAGGTCGGCACGGCGGGTCACCTTGTGGATGGTGCCGTCCGGCTCCTGAATGGAGGTGTTGGCCAGCTGCGCGCGCAGGCTGGCCTTCATGTCGTCGATGTATTCGCGGCGCAGGGCCTGCTGCTCTGCCTTTTCGGCCTCGGTCAGGCCAGTGGTCTTGCTCTTTTTTGCCAGCTCGTTGATGCGGGCGATCTTTTCCTGTGTCATGGTGCCTCCTGTATTTTCAAGCGGAATATGTTATAATAAGAAAGCAAACCCTCTCAGTCATTGCTGTGCAATGCCAGCTCCCCGAAAGGGCGAGCTTTTAAGGAATTTTCTCAATCAGTATAGCAAAGGATGATAAAATGGCAACTCAATTGAATTTTGCACAGCAGATGGATGCCGTGCTCAAAACGCTGGACGGCACCCGGCCGCGCCTTTTTGGCTCCACGCCTGCTGCGGCCCCCTGCTCCAGCGCAGTGCTGGAACAGCTGTGCCAGTATTTTGAGATCACAGTGCTTTACTATAACCCCGAACACATGGCCTGCAGAGGAATACTACCGCCGCGGCGAAGAGCTGAAGAAGTTCGTGGCAGCAGCCCATCCTCTGGGCGTGACCGTGGTGGAGGACCACTACGACCCGCAGGAGTTCTACTCTGCTGTCACCGGCCTTGAAAACGAGCCGGAGCGGGGCAGCCGGTGCACGATCTGCTACCGGCTGCGGATGCGCCGGGCGGCGCAATACGCCAGTGAGAACGGCTTCGACTGGTTCACCACCACGCTGTCCATCAGCCCGCATAAAGATGCCAAGCGCATCAACGCTATCGGGCAGGAGCTGGAAGCGGAATTTGGCGTAAAGCATCTGCCTTCGGACTTCAAAAAGCACAACGGCTATCTGCGCAGCCTGCAGCTTTCGGAGGAATACGGCCTGTACCGGCAGGATTACTGCGGGTGCGAGTTCAGCGCGAAGGCCAGAGGCATTGAGAAATAACCCTCTCAGTCATTGCTGCGCAATGCCAGCTCCCCCGAGAGGGTTTATTCCTCCGGCAATCTAGCTACCAGCAGGGTGAAAATAATCAGCCCCACGCAGGGCACGATGTTGGAAGCCATACCGGCGGCAAGGCCAGCCTTTTCGGCTACGATGCCAATGATCCACGGCATGAGGATGGCACCGCTGGATGCCACCGGCAGCATGATGCCCATGCTGGTCACGCTGGTCATGCGGCCCGCGCTGGCCACAGCGGTGGGGTTCAGGCCCGCCATGGAGAACGCAAACGCAAACAGCAGCACGATGGCCATGCCCTGCGTGTGGGCCATGACCAGCAGCACATAAAAGATCGTACACAGCACGCTCATGCCCACCATGGCCTTGCGCGGGTTCTTGAACGGGAACACGAATGCGATCAGCAGACGGGCCACCAGCGTGGCACCCCACATGACCGTGACGGTGTAAGCCGCCAGTGTGCCCGCAATGATGCCGCTGCCCTTGAAGTAAGTGACCATCCAGCCGTTGACGCTCTGCTCTGCAGCGTTCTGGAAGAACAAAAGGCCGGTCAGCATCCAGAACCGTGCCGAACGCAGAAAGCTCCAGTCAATGGCCTGCTTTTCCTTGGCATTCTTGGCCTTGCCGCCGCCCAGCGGGGTAAAGGCATATACCAGCCACAAGCACAAGTTCCCAGTGCCGCCAGCAGGAACACCGCCAGCTCAGTGCTCACCTTCGCCGCTGCCGCAATGAGGAAGGGGCACAGCAGCGCACCGCAGGCGTAGCAGCTGTGCATCAGGTTCATGCCGCGGGTGCGGTCGGCAGAGTGATCGCTGACCAGAATGGTGCAGGTGTTGATAACACTGCCCTTGGCAATGCCCACCAAAAAGAAAGCCACTGCCAGCAGGATCTCTACACCGGTCAGGCCCATGATGCCGTAGCCCACCGCATAGCCGATGGTGAGCAGCAGCACACTGGGCTTCATGCCCAGTACACTGGGCAGCATACCGATGAGCAGGCCTGCCAGCAGATTGCCCACACTCATAAGTGAGAGCAGGGTGCCGGTCATGCCGTAGGCAAAGCCGTAGCGCTCCTGCAACAGGCTGACCACCACGCCCGCACTGATGGCACAGATGCCACTGAAGAAGAAAGTAAGAAAGCCTGTATTCCGCAGGCGTGCAGACTGTTGTTCCATAATCGTCCTCTTTCTGTGAAAATATTCTCCTTCTATTTAACCATACTTCCGCATCATTGCAACCGGATTTTCTTACAAAAAGTTGCAAAAAGCCCGCCGGGGCATGGACGATTTAAAATGCCCTCCGCTTGCGCTCTGGGCATCTTCAGCGGAAAAATCATTTTTAATTTCGCGTTTGTCGCGCTCTGCGGAGCGCTCCAAACGCTTTTTTCACGAGAGGAGCTGTGACGGGAAAATGCATCTCATTTCTGCAACCTTTCTTGTGAAAATGGTAGAACGGAACGCCCGCAGGCGTTCCGTTCTACCGAAATCCAGAAGAATATTTCCTTGAATTATGCCCAGAGCAACGCGGAGGGCATTCCCAATCATTTTCTATGCAAAAAGCCCGCCGGGCATCGCTGCACGGCGGGCTTTGGTTTACAGTTTACTCTGCCTTGGTCTCGGGCTTTGCCTCAGCCTTGGCTTCCGGCTTTGCTGCGGGGGCAGCAGCGGGAGCGGCGGGCTTCACCACGGGCTTCGGGGGATTGGGGTCATCCTTCAGCGGGAAGAGGATGATGTGCTTGGGGCACTTCTGGGCACACATGCCGCAGCCCTTGCACTTGTCATAGTCGATGCGGGCCACGCCGTCCACCACGTGGATAGCGTCGAACTTACAGGTGCGCTCGCACATACCGCAGGCAATGCAGGAGGTGGTGCAGGCCTTCATGGCCACAGGACCCTTGTCCTTGTTGGAGCACATGACCACCGGCTTGCGCGGGCCGCCCACGTCGATCATGATGACCTGCTTGGGGCAGATGTTTGCGCAGGCACCGCAGCCGGTGCACTTGTCCTTGTCCACCTTGGCAACGCCGTCCACAATGTGGATAGCATCGAACTTACACACCTTGGTGCAGTCGCCCAGGCCAACACAGGCAAAGGAGCAGGTCTTGGGACCGCCGTACAGTGCAGCAGCGGCTGCACAGGTCTGGATGCCCTTGTAATCATAAGCAGGCTTGCAGTGCTCGGAATTGCCCTGACACTGGACAACCGCCTTCTTTTCCACAGCGCTGGCCGTGCCGCCCATGATCTTGGCAATGGCAGCGGCAGCCTTGGGGCCGCCGGGTGCGCACTTGTCGCAGGGCACGCCGTCCATGACCACAGCCTTTGCGTAGTCCGCACAGCCTGCGTAGCCGCAGCCGCCGCAGTTTGCACCGGCAAGGCAGTTGGTAACTTCTTCAATGCGGGGGTCTTCCTCCACCGCCATGAACTTGGACGCTGCGACCAGAACGATCGCGCCGACTGCGCCCACGATGGTACACAGGATAACAGCAGATACAATATTCATAATCCTGTTCCTCCCTTACAGCGTGACATTGAACAGGTTTTCGACGATGCCGCCGAAGCCCATGAAGGACAGGCTGGTGATTGCTGCTGCGATCAGGGTGATGGGCAGGCCCTTGAAGGGTGCCGGGGGATCGCAGGCTTCCACGCGCTTGCGCACGCCGCTGAACATGACCATGGCCAGCATGAAGCCGCAGCCTGCGCCGATGGCACAGACCAGAGCCTCAATGTAAGCAACACCGAAGCCCATAGCAGCCACATCTGCGCCGTAGTCGCCCACGACCAGAATGGTGACCGCCAGAACACAGCAGTTGGTGGTGATCAGGGGCAGATAAACGCCCAGAGAGTTATACAGTGCAACCACGTACTTCTTGAGGAAGATCTCGATGAACTGCACCAGAACAGCAATGACCAGAATGAACACGATGGTCTGCAGGTAGCTCAGACCAGCCGGGTCCAGAATGAAGATCTGGATGGGGAAGGTAACGGCCGTTGCCATGAACATGACGAAGATGACGGCGCCGGACATACCAACCGCAGAATCCAGCTTTTTGGAAACGCCCAGGAACGGGCAGATACCGTAGAACTTCACCAGCACGTAGTTGTTGACCAAGATCATGCTGAAGAAGATCGCAGCGAGTTTTACTAACATCTTATTCTGCCTCCTTCTTCAGGTTATCAAGGTCGCAGCAGCTCTTGCGCTCGATGCGGGCATCCAGCTTGCCTTCCAGCCACACACAGCCGGCCATCAACAGGCCAAAGCAGAAGAATGCGCCGGGAGCCTGCGTCATGATGGAGACCTTGGCAACGCTTTCCGGGATCACCTGGAAGCCCAGCCATGTGCCGCTGCCCAGGATCTCACGGATGGATGCCATCAGGGTAGCGGTGAGGGTGTAGCCAACGCCCATGCCCACGCCGTCCAGTGCGGAGTCCACGATGCTGTTCTTGCAGGCGAACATCTCGGCACGGCCCAGAATGATACAGTTGACAACGATCAGAGGCAGGAACACACCCAGAGCGTTGTACAGGCTTTCCATGTAAGCCTGCATGAACATCTGAACGATGGTCACGAAGCTTGCGATAATGACGATGTAGCAGGGCAGATGCACCTTGCCGGGGATCACCTTGCGCAGCAGGGAGATCATGATATTGGAGCACACCAGCACGAAGGTGAAGGCGGCACCCATGCCCAGAGCGCTGGAAACTGCAGTGGTAACTGCCAGAATGGAGCAGGTACCCAGAACCAGACGCAGAACGGGGTTTTCTTTGATAATGCCGTTGGTAAGGATGCTTACCTTGGACTTATTTTCTTGTGCCATTTCTTACCAACCTCCTTTACGCCAGCTCGTTGTAGCAGTTGACACAGTCATTGATGGCAGCAAACAGTGCGGTGGAGGAGATGGTTGCGCCGCTGTAGGCGTCGTAATCCTGATTCATCACAATGTTCTGGGTGCCGTCCATGCCGTCGAACTGCGCCAGGAAGTCGTCACTGCTCACGTTGGAGCCGATGCCCTTGGTCTGGGTGGAAGCGTCTACCCAGATGCCGGTCTCGGCGCCGTTGGCGTCGAAGCCCATGATGACGGTCAGGATGCCGCCGTCAAAGCCCTTTTCCTCGGCCTTGATGGCAGTGCTGCCGTCCGGAGCCTTGACCACGCCGGTGATGCCGGCGGTGGTGTAATCGGTCACTTCTTCCAGCTCGCTGGCATCCGAAACGGAGGGCAGCACGCCGACATAAGCGGCCAGAGTGGTGCGCTTGGTGTTCTCGGCAATGACCGGGGCGGTCATGCCGTTCACCAGTGCCAGCAGCAGGCTGGCGATCAGGGAGATAACGCTCAGCACAACGATGGGCTTGATGGTGCTCTCCCAGTTGGAAGACTTACTCATTTGCCAGCACCCTCCTTTGCTTTCTTTGCAGGCTTGATGTAGCCATACGGGGTCTGACGGGTCAGATCGTTGATGTAGGGGACCCACAGGTTCATGAACAGCAGTGCGAAGGACACGCCCTCGGTGTAGCTGCCCCAGTAACGGATGGCAAAGGTGACGATGCCCAGTGCCACGCCGTACACCAGCTTGCCCTTCAGGGTGAAGGGGCTGGTAACGTAGTCGGTAGCCATGAACACGGCACCGAACAGCAGGCCGCCGCTCAGCACGGCAACCAGAGCCTCGTGCACACTGTGGGTAGCAATGAGGTAGAACACGAACATGCTGCCGACGTAAGAAGCCGGGATGGCGATGCTGATGGTCTTGGTGGCCACCAGATAAATCAGGCCCAGCACGATGGCCAGTGCGCAGGTCTCGCCCAGCACACCGCCGTGGATGCCCATGAACAGATCCAGCAGGCTCAGCTTGGACTTATCGGCCACAGCCAGCGGGGTAGCGCTGGACAGCTGATCCACCGCTGCATCCGGGAACACCCACTTGTTCATGGAACCGGCAAAGCTGATGAACAGCACGATACGGCCCACCAGAGCGGGGTTGGCAAAGTTCATGCCGATGCCGCCGAACAGCTGCTTGACGATGACGATGGCCACCAGATCACCGATGATGAGCTGGCCGATGGGCATGCCCACGGGCACGTTCATGGCCAGAATGATGCCGGTGACGACGGCGGACAGGTCGCTGATGGGGTTGGTCTTCTTGAGCAGCTTGCAGTACAGCCACTCAAAAGCCACACAGGCCACCACGGACACGGCTGTTACCAGCAGTGCACGCATACCAAAAATGATGGCAGAGGCCACCACGCAGGGGCACAGGGCGACGATCACGTTGGCCATCAGGCTCTGGGTGGTCTCTTCGCTGCGCACATGCGGGGAAGCCGAAACAATAAGCTTCGTATCCATTACTTATTGCCTCCTTTTTTGATTTCACCAAGGTAGAACGCCTTTGCCAGACTCATCATCTGGGTAACAGGGCGCTTTGCCGGGCAGACGAAAGAGCAGCTGCCGCAGTTGAAGCAGTAGTCTGCATGCAGCTTGCCCAGCTCCTGCACATCGCGTGCAGCGTATGCCTGATTGACCTCCACAGGCTCCAGACCCATGGGGCAGTACTCCACGCAGCGGCCGCAGCGGATGCAGGGATTCACCGGTGCAGGCTCTGCAGCGGCCTTGCTCAGGAAGATCAGGCCGGAGGTGGTCTTGGTGGTGGGGTAGCTCAGGTTCTCCACAGCGGGGCCCATCATGGCACCGCCGGCAACCACTTTGCCCAGCTCGCCCTTGACGCCCGCAAAATCAATGATGTCCTGATAGGCAGTGCCCACGGGGACAACGATGTTCTGGGGCTTTGCGCAGGCGTCGCCGTCCACGGTGATGGTGCGCTCGACCACCGGCATACCGGTAGCCAGATACTTGCCAAGGGTGGAAACGCTGGTCACGTTCATGACGATGGCCCCGGCATCTGCGGGCAGACCGCCGTGGGGCACTTCGCGGCCCAGACACTTTTCAATAAGGATCAGCTCTGCGCCGGTGCCGTAGACACTGGGCAGGGGCTTGACCTCGATGGTGCTGTCGCCATTGGTCTTTTTGCACAGCAGGTCGATGCACTCGGGCTTGTTGTTCTCAATGCCGATGACGCACTTCGGGATGCCGGTGTACTGCAACACGGCCTTGATGCCGCGGATGATATCATCGCTGCAGTTCAGCATCTCCTGCGTATCGCTGGTCAGCCACACTTCACACTCGGAAGCGTTGATCAGCAGGGTATCCACCTGCTGCTTGGGCTGCAGCTTTACGTCGGTCGGGAAGCCTGCGCCGCCCAGACCGACCAGACCGCACTCACGCACAGCCTTGAGGAAGCTGGCCTTATCGGTCACTTCCGGTGCCTTGACAGCCGGGTCCACGGTCTGTTTGCCATCGGTCTTGATGACGACAGAGTCGCACATGCGGCCATTGGACAGACGGAAGGGCTCCACTGCGGCAACCGTGCCGGAGACACTGGAGTGGATGTTTGCAGAGACGAAGCCGCCAGCCTCGCCGATCTTTGTGCCAACGAACACCTCGTCGCCCTTTTTGACCAGAGCTTTGGCGGGAGCGCCGATATGCTGGCTCATGAGGATGCGTACCTGCGCGGGCAGAGGCATCGGGATCGGTTTGCTTGCAGCAGTTGCCTTGTCATGCGGCGTATGCGCGCCAAGCGCCGCACGTTTCAGCTTGTTCAACATGGAATTCAAATCCCCCATTCTGCTTGAATTGCCGCCCCCACGCCCATGCAGGCGCACTGGTACAGGGACAGCAGCTGCTTAACATGTTTATTGTATCATTTTGGCGTGGGAAGTCAACGACAATGGCACAAAATGATGTATTTTCCTGAACTTTCTTTTCATTTTTTCGTGGTTATATACAACTAACCACCGTATTTTTTCTTCCTGTATCCGGTGTTTGCCTTTGTATGCGGATTATGCTATACTAAGGGCAACCAAAAACTGCGGAACGTCCCCCGCTCCGCGCCAGACTTACCAAGGAGGCTTGAAACGATGAAGGTTCTCAAAGCACTGCTCGCCGTCCTCACTGCTCTGGCGGTGGCCCTGACCGCCGCGCTGCTGTTCATTCAGGATAAGAATGCACCCCGTTATATCCAGATCTACGAGAACGAGCAGTAACACCCGTCTTGCACAAAAAGCATCCCCCAGCCTGAACGGCAGCGCCGCACGGGCTGGGGGATGTGTTGTTTTATGGCATACAAAAAACACCGCCGTGTCTCCCTCAGCGGTGTTTTTAAGCAAAATATTCCTTTTAGTAATCTTTTTCGCAGCCCAGCAGGTATTTCATGTGCTCAAAGGTGCGGTCATGCCCGAGGTCGCGCACCATTTTCAGCAGTTCTTCCAGCAGGGCGCGGGTCTCCGGGTGGAGCAGGTAGTGGGTCTTGCTGCGCTCGTAGTATTCCAACGGGGAAGCATCGGTGTACTTGTCGCCCAGATAGATCTGGCTGGCGGCCACGCGGTCGCACACCATCTCGCACACATAGCGCAGGGGCATCTTCATGCCGGCAAGGCCCACCTTCCGGGTGCTGTAGTCGATCCAGTATTCCAGATGGTGCTTGTTGCGGCCCTTGTGGTGCAGCCACGCGGAGGAATAGCCCCGCGCCAGACGTTCCGCTTCGTTGGGGCTGTGGTCACCCTGATAATAGATGCAGCCCGGAATAAACTCGGTAGGGCTGTACTTGCTCAGGTCGTGGGCAAGGCCCTGCTCATAGAGCCCGCAGGCAAAGCAGTATTTCATCACCAGCAGCTTGTGCCGGGTGATGGTCTCAAAATGGCCCTTGATGTTCATTTGGTGCTCCTCCTAATAACCCTCTCAGCCATCGCTGCGCGATGTCAGCTCCCCCGAACGGGGGAGCTTTTTCCCTGCGAATCGGCAAGTTTTTCCTGCAAACAGAAGGTTTTCTTTTCCTCCACAGCGCATAAAGCTCCCCCCTTCGGGGGAGCTGGCGCGATAGCGCCTGAGAGGGTTCATCCCCTCCACTGCACCGTGATACGTCCCTCTTTCAGCCCGCGCAGATCATTGCTTTCAGAAAAATCCTCCCGGTCCATGGTCAGGTTGGGGTTGTAGTAGGGGTCGTGCAGGATGTTCGCCTTGCCGTGCACGGCATACAGCCGCTGCTGCTCGGCGGCAAAGCGCCGGGCCTTCACCGGGTCTTTTTCGTCGCCGCCGCGGCTCTTGCTCTCGTAATGGGTCAGCTGAGCATAGGGTGTCCACGCAATGCGGTATCCTGCATCCCGCACCCGCAGGCAGAAATCCACATCGTTGAAGGCCACCGCAAAGGCTTCGTCCAGACCGCCCACTTCGTCCCACACGCTGGTCTTTACCAGCAGGCAGGCACCGGTGACGGCGGAAAAGTCCTGCACCGTTGCAGCGCGGAACATGTAGCCGCTGCCGCCCGCCTTGCGGTATTTGTGGCTGTGGCCCGCGTAGCCGCCAAGGCCGGTCACAACGCCCGCATGCTGCAGGGTCTCGTCCGGGTAAAGCAGCTCCGCGCCGCAGATGGCCGCGCCGCCGGGGTGAGCACACTGCCGCAAAAGCTCGGTGAGCCAATCCGCATTGCGCGCCTCCACGTCGTTGTTCAGCAGCAGCAGGTAATCCCCGCTGGCGTACTGCCGGCCAAAGTTGTTGATGCCGGAAAAGTTGAAGCCCTTCTGCGGGTAGTTGACCACCTGCAGGCCGTCGTAGCGCTGCCGGGCTTCCTTATAATAGGTAAAGGTGGCCGGGTCGGTGGAGTTGTTCTCGATGACGATAACCTCAAAGTTCTCCCAGCTGGTTTTGGTCCAGATGCTGTGCAGGCACTTTTCCAGATCGTCGGTGTGGTCCTTGTTCGGGATGAGGATGCTTACCTTCGGGTCGCCCACGATATCCCACTTCACCCGGTAGGTACTGGGGAACAGGCCATCCTCCACGGTGCCGGTGCGTCCGGTGCGGGCCAGATGGTCGGCCAGCGCCTTTTTGGCTGCTGCCGCCACATAGGGCTTGGCATCGGTGCCGCCGGAGGTGGAGCCTGCGTGCACCCGCCAGTAGTACAGCACCTGCGGCACATGAGCCGCGCCGCCGGTCTTTTCCACAAGGCGCAGGAACAGGTCGTGGTCTTGACTGCCGTCGCACTCCGGCCGCTCCCCGCCAATCTCATCCCACAGCGCCTTTTGGAACACCGCCAAGTGGCAGATGTAGTTGCAGCACAGCAGATAGTCCGGGGCGTAATCCGACTTGAAGTGGGCCACCATGGGCCGCTGGATGCTCTTGGAAAAGAGTGCTTCATCGCTGTAGAGGAAGCCGTCCGGCTCGCCCTGCGCCCGCAGCTGCAGAATGGCTTTGCCCATGGTGTACATGGCGTGGGGCGCAAGGATATCATCGTGGTCGGCAAGGGCCAGATATTCCCCTGTGGCAAGCTCTGCCGCAGCATTGGTGTTGGCCGCAATGCCCTTGTTTTCGATCTTTTTGTATACGATGCGTTGATTCTTTGTCTGATATTCCTCCACGATGCGCTTCACATCGGCATGTTCTGCATCGGAAGCATCCGCAAGGCAGAGCTGACCGTTGGGGGTCCGTCTGGTTCACAAAGGAATCCAGAAATTCCCGCAGGTATTTTTTCCGGTGTATTATACAGCGGGGTCAGGATGCTGATGGTGGGCAGGCCGCAGTCTGCCGCCGTTTTGCCGGCCATTTCGGCCCGCTGGGCTTCCAGCACCTTTTTGGCGGGCAGATAACGGGCACGCTTGCCAAAGCAGCGGCGCTTGACAAAGCCCGCGCCCCGTTTGAGCATGGTGGGCAGGCCCTCGTCCTTCGTCAGCTGCACCGCATAGCCTGCCAGTTCTCTGGCACGTTTCAGTCGTACATTCATATCAGGCCTCGCCGCGCTGCGTTGCCTTGTAGGCCGCGCAAACCGTTGCCGTATCGCCGTTCATTTTCAGGTGGCCGTGGCTCAGCCATGCCACCTTGCTGCACATGCGCTCGATCTGCTCAATGGAGTGGGACACCAGAATGACCGTGGTGCCGCCCGCCATCAGCTCCTGCATCCGCTTTTCGCACTTCTGCTGGAACAGGAAATCGCCCACCGAAAGCACCTCGTCCGCAATGAGGATATCGGGCTTGGTGATGGTGGCAATGGCAAAGCCGATGCGGGCCACCATGCCGGAGGAGTAGTTCTTGAGCGGCACATCCAGAAAGTTCTGCAGCTCGCTGAACTCCACGATCTCATCAAACTTTTCGTCCAGATACTTGGGCGAGAAGCCCAGCACCGTGCCGTTCAGATAGATGTTCTCGCGGGCAGTCAGGTCCATATCAAAGCCCGCGCCCAGCTCGATGAGCGGGGCGATGGAGCCGCGGACCGTCACCTTGCCCTTGCTGGGCTTGTACACGCCCGCAATGGTCTTGAGCAGGGTGGACTTGCCCGAGCCGTTCAGGCCCACAAGGCCATAGAAATCGCCGGGCATGATGTCCAGACTCACGTCCTTCAGGGCGTAGAATTCATCGTACTGCAGGCGGCCCTGCACCATGGCAAGGAAGTATTCCTTCAGGCTCTCATGCTTTTCCTTGGAGAGGTTGAAGCACATGGAAACATTGTCTACTTTGATGATCGGTTCCATTGTTCTTCCTCCTTAAATATGCAGCACAAAGCGGTCCTGCGTTTTGCGGAATACCCACACGCCCACCAGCATGGAGAGCACGGCGCAGCAGCCGCACACCGCGAACATGTTGAAATCCAGCGGGATGCCCCACATCACGGTACGGCGGAAGCCTGTGATGTACCAGTACATGGGGTTCAGCTTGATGATCTGCTGCATGTTGAACCCGCCAATGGAAAAGGTCATCTGGGTGGGGTCGTAGAAGATGGCGGAAAAATACAGCAATGCAGTGATGAACACGCTCCAGATGTGCATGATATCCCGGAAGAACACGGTAGCCGCTGCCAGAAGCAGGCCCACGCCCAGACTGAAGAAGAACAGCGTCACCAGCGGGTAGACCGCCTCGATGAGGGTCAGGTGGAAGGGTGCACCGGTGAAGATCATGACCAGCAGCAGCGCCACAAAGCTGAACACGCAGTTCACCATGGCAAAGCAGCACTTTTCCAGCGGGAAGATATACTTGGGGATATACACCTTTTTTGAGCAGGGGCGCAGCGCCCAGCACACTGCTCATGCCGGTGGAGGTGGCCTCGTTGAAGAAGTTGAACAGCAGCTGGCCGCACATCAGGAACACGGCAAAGTTGTCGATGCCGCTGCCGCGCATGTCCATCAGACTGCTGAACACGGCCCAGTACACAAGGCACATGAGCAGCGGGTTCAGAACGCTCCACACCACGCCCAGCACGCTGCGGCGGTATTTGAGCTTGAAGTCACGGCTGACGAGGTTCCACAGCAGATAGCGGTAGCACCAGAAGCCGTTCCACATTGCTTTGAATTTTGCCACAGGCGATCACCACTTTTCAAAATATTCAAACTTCTGTGCAGCAAAGGGCTCGTGCAGCTTGTCCTTTGCGCTGGTCTTGTGCTCGCAGCCGCAGTCCGGCCACTGCACGTTCACGGTGGGGTCATCGTAGGGGATGCCGCCCTCGCTGGTGGGATCGTACACATCGGTGCACTTGTAGCAGAACTCTGCCACATCGCTCAGCACCAGAAAACCGTGTGCAAAGCCCTCCGGGATGTAGAACATCTTCTTGTTCTCCTCGGAAAGGGTCACGCCCACCCACTTACCGAAGGTGGCGCTATGCGGGCGGCAGTCCACGGCCACATCGAACACCTCGCCCTTGGTCACGCGCACCAGCTTGCCCTGCGTGTGCTCCTTCTGGAAGTGCAGGCCGCGCAGCACGCCGCGGGTGGAGCGGCTCTGGTTGTCCTGCACGAATTCCTTATCGATGCCGGCTTCGGCAAACTGATCCTTCTGATAGGTCTCCATAAAATAACCGCGGTCGTCGCCGAACACCTGCGGCTCAATGACCACAACACCGGGGATCTCGGTCTGAGTAAACGTAAACTTGCCCATATTTTGTACCTCTCTTTTTGTGAAGCATGTTTGTTTTATCTGGAAAAGTCTGTTCGACGCAGGCTTTTGCGCTTATTTGCCGCGGCGGGTCTGTCCCTGTTCCGTGCGCGTTCTGCGGCGTTTCTTCCGCCAAGTGATGAACCGCACCACCAGAAAGGTTACCAGCGCTGCCGCTGCGGTGGACCCCAGCGAGATGCCCAGCAGCCAGAATGCATGGCTTTGGGGCTTTACCGCCTTGGCCGCTTCCAGCTCCTGACCGGTGCTGTTCTCCAGCAGTTCAGGCAGGCCGGAAATTTCCGCATCCACACGCACGCTGGTGCTCTCCTGCTTTTCGCCGCCGTGGACGGTGTACACAGCGTACACCTCCGGGTCGGAGCCAAGGACATAGCTTTCCGGCAGTTCCAGCGTCACCTCCACATCGTCGGCAGTCAGGCCGTTGGCCAGCAGCAGCCGCACGCCGGGGTCGGAGACGGTCACGGTGCCAAGGCTCCCGCCGCCGCCCACCACGCTCAGCGGTGCTGTGATGCCCTGCGCGGGCAGGTCGGTGTAGCCGGTAAAGGTGCTGAACGCATAATCCAGCAGGGTGCGCATATCGTTGTATTTATCGGTGCTCAGCTCACTCTGCATGGTCACGCAGATGAGCCGGACGCCGTTCTGCTCCGCCAGACAGGCGTAGCTGTAGCGGGCCGTGTTGGTATAACCGAGCTTGGAACCCAGAATGGACGAGATGTAGTACCGGCTGGAGCCAATGCGCATTTTGTCCTGCTGGGAAAAGTAGCGGGTCACGGGCTGGATGTTGGTGGGGTCCATGGTGTACATCTCATTGCGGGTGAACACCTGCTCAAAGCCCGGCTGCTCCAGTGCCCAGCGCAGGATCTGCGCCATATCGTAGCAGCTGGTGTAGTGGTCCTCGTCGCTGATGCCGTGAGGGTTTGCAAAGTGGGTGTGCGCAAGGCCCAGTTCCTTCACCTTTGCGTTCATCTTCTCCACGCCGTCCGCGATGGTGCCCTCTCCCACATATTCGGCCAACAGGTTCGCGCCGTCGTTGGCGCTGGCCATCTGGGTGGCATACAGCGCATCCGTCAGGGGGACTTCTTCGCCCTCGCGCAGGGCAATGTGACTGGAATCGGTGCCCGCCAGCGAGTAAACATCCTCGTGGGTCACGGTGAGCTTTATATCATCCCAGTTCCCCTGCGCCTTTTCGCAGGCAAGGCCCAGCGTCATCACCTTGGTGATGGATGCCGGGTGCAGCTCTTCGTTCATATTCTGCTGTGCCAGCACAAGGCCGGTGTCTGCATCGATGATGCAGTAAGCGCGGGTGGCACCAAGGGCAGGGCCAGCCGCCGCTGCCCCCGGCACGAACACGCAGATCATAAGCAGCACAACGCACAGCGCCGCTGTCAGTTTTTTCATTTGGTTTTTCTCCATTGAGCGTTTTTCTGCCCGTCGTACTGCACCGGCAAAGCATCAGATAATAGTATACCACACTTTACCCCGGCTGAAAAGCCATTCAGACGTTGTTTTGCAGCAGAACGGGCTGCAGCTGCCGCCCGGCCAGCGCAGCGTCCAGTGCAGCGGGCAGATGGGCAAAGTCCGCCTTCAGGCTGTTGGGCTTGTGGGTGGGGTCATCCTGCCCGTAGGGCACAAAATAGTAATGCTTGCGTTGGAAAAGTCGAGCGATGTTCTCCCCCGACGCTCCCAGCCCATCGTTGGTGGGAAAATGCCCACCACCACCGGGCACCCCACCCGCAAAAGGCTTTTTGCCGCCAGCGTCACCGGCGTATCGGAAAGCCCCGCCGCCAGCCTTGCCAGCGTGGCCCCGGTGCAGGGCGCGATCACCAGCTGCACTGACCAGCTTTTTAAGGGCCAAGCGGCTCCACGGCCTGCAACGTGTCCAGCACTGCATGGCCGGTAAGGGCTTCCAGCCGTTCCTGCCAGAACTGCCCGGTGCCAAAGCGGGTATCCTGCTTTGCGGCAAAGCTCATGATGGGCAGCAGCTCCCAGCCCTGTTCTGTCAGCTGCTGCGCTGCCGCAAGCGCCGCTTCCAGTGTGCAGAAGCTGCCGCACACCGCAAATGCAATGCGTCCTTTTTTTCCTGCGTTCTCATGTGTGTTCCTCCCGCTCCCGCAAAATGGTCAGCACGGTGCGCGCCACCGCTTCCCCAGGCCGTGTCCGGCGCACAGGCGGCGGGCAGGCTGAGCGCATGGATGGCCTTGCAGCCCAGCCGCTGCGCCGTCGCAAAGTCGGTGCCGCCGGGCTTTGATGCCAGATCTACGATCAGGCTGCCGGGCCGCAGAGCCGTCAGCACCGGCTCGGTCAGCACCGGGGCCGGGATGGTGTTCACCACCGTATCAAAGGCCGGAGCCAGCGCGGCCAGCCGGGCAAGCTCTGCACCCCGCAGACCAAGGCTCTCGGCCAGCGCACGCTGTTCGGCGCGCCGGGCACAGACAGTCACATTTGCCCCCAGTGCCGCCAGCCGCGCCCCCAAGCGCCTGCCCCACCGGGCCAAAGCCCAGCAGCAGAAGGCTTGTGCCCCACAGGGTACGGGTGCGCTCGGCCAGCAGGATGCCAATGCAGCCCTCCGCCGTAGGGATGGCATTGTACACCGTCAGCTCCGGTCGGGCAAAGTAATCCACCAGCTCCACGCCAGCTTTCTGTGCGATGGCCTTTGCCTGAACTGAGAGCCTGCCGCCCAGTGCCACCGCGCCGGGTTTTGCGGCCCGCAGCAGCTCTGCCAGCGGGGGCTGCGGGCCGCATCCAGCGGCAGAGGCAGCAGG
>ENA-OPYU01000429-OPYU01000429.1-human-gut-metagenome-genome-assembly--contig:-NODE-429-length-17050-cov-2.677599_pt1 | contig 17050 bp, 24 predicted proteins | sample MGYA00242637_ERZ504482 | MGnify/ENA primary metagenome ERZ504482 (study PRJEB26092, sample SAMD00036237) | human gut metagenome | host: Homo sapiens | study: EMG produced TPA metagenomics assembly of...
GTAAAAATGTCTGTAAACCTTGATTTTCAGCGAACTTTTCAATATTTCCAAGCACTTTATTCTGTTGTGAGAATTTCTTCTCAATTATTTCTGCACAATATTTATGATTCTTCCCGGAACGTAAATTTCTTTTACGATTGTTCCTGTCAGTTTATCTGCAACTGCTTCTTTACCAGCTTTAATCGCATCTTCTTTGATATTCGTCTGCCGGAACTGTCACAACTGCTCTTGCTTTTTCCGTTAATCTGAACAGCAACTTCGATTTCATCATCCTTTCATTGCATCTTCATCGTATGTCGGCCATCCTGCATTGAATACAGTTCCTTCGTGACCTAACTGCTGCCATAATTCTTCTGCCATATGTGGTGCAAAATGGCGCCAACAATACAGCAAATGTGCTCAATGTTTCTTTATCGATTCCGCCTTCATTTTTTCGCGATATCGATTAATTTATTGTTGTATTCCATGAAACCGGAAATAACCGTATTTAAGCTGAAACTTTCAAGACGCGTTGTGATATCGTATACCATTTTGTTACGAATCTTGATCATCTCTTTTGTCGCTTTTACATCTGCATCTTTGCTGTCCATAACAAGATTCCATACACGGTTCAAGAAACGGTATACACCGTCGATTCCGCGGTCATCCCATTCTGCATCTAATTCCGGTGGACCTACGAATAATTCGTACATTCTAAGTGAATCACATCCGTAATCTCTTACCAAATCATCCGGTGATACTACATTTCCTTTTGATTTACTCATCTTGATACCATTTTTACCAGTAATCATACCTTGGTTTCAAATAATTTCTTTAAATGGCTCGTCAAAAATCGACTGCTCCGATGTCGTATAAGAATTTTGTATAGAAACGAGAGTACAACAGGTGAAGAACAGCATGCTCCGCACCACCGATGTACATGTCTACCGGAAGCATCTCATCTGCTTTTTCTTTGGAAACCAATGCTTCTGAGTTATGGTTATCTACATAGCGCAAGAAATACCATGAAGACCCTGCCCACTGAGGCATTGTGTTCGTCTCACGATTTTGCCTGGCTTTCCACAAACCGGACAAGTTGTATTTACCCAGCTTTCGTATTCCCGCAAGTGGAGATTCTCCTGTTCCTGTCGGTTCATAAGAATCTACTTCCGGCAACGTCAATGGAAGCTGATCTTCCGGTACCGGAACTGCTCCACAATCCGGACAATGTACAATCGGGATTGGCTCTCCCCAGTAACGCTGGCGCGAGAATACCCAGTCACGCAGCTTATAGTTTACATGTCGCTTTACCGATTCCACGCTCTTCGATGATATGTGGAGCTTCTTTTTTTCAGAACTGCAGATTCCATTCCGTTCCATTCTCCGGAATTAATCATTGTTCCGGAAGCCTCTGTGTAAGCTTCTGTCATATTTTCGATTTCTTTTCCGTCTTTTGCAATTACCTGAATAATAGGAATATTGAATTTTTTTTGCAAACTCAAAGTCACGATCATCATGAGCAGGAACACACATAATCGCTCCTGTACCGTAATCAGCCAATACATAATCAGACAGCCAGATCGGTGTCTTCACTCCGCTAAGCGGATTGATTGCATAGCTTCCCGTAAATACGCCTGTCTTCTCTTTGTCCTGAAGACGATCTACGTTTGATTTCATTGACGCATCGTAAATATATTTTTCCACTGCTTCTCTTGTCTCATCTGTCGCAAGAGATGCCGCCATCTCATGTTCAGGAGCAAGCACCATAAATGTCGCGCCGTAAAGCGTATCAGGTCTTGTCGTATAAACAGTGATCTTCTCATCTCTTCCGTCAACAGGGAACTCCACTTCTGCTCCGTAGGATTTTCCGATCCAGTCAGCCTGCATCTTCTTTACTTTTTCCGGCCAGTCCAGCTTATCGAGATCATTTAACAGCCGATCTGCATATGCTGTGATCTTCAACATCCACTGACGAAGATTTTTCTTCGTGACTTCCGCTCCGCAGCGCTCGCATTTGCCATTTACAACTTCTTCATTTGCCAAACCGGTCTTACAGGACGGACACCAGTTGATCGGAAAATTCTTTTTCATATGCAAGTCCTTCTTTAAACATCTTCACAAAAATCCACTGCGTCCATTTATAAAAAATTCGGATCTGTCGTGTTAACTTCCATATCCCAATCATAGAGCGCTGCGATCTCATTGATCTGACGTTTAATATTCGCCACATTTTCCGCCGTTGATTTCGCCGGATGTACTCCCATCTTGATCGCATAGTTTTTCAGCAGGCAGACCGAATGCATCCCATCCCATCGGATGTACAATATAATATCCCTGCTGAAGTTTATAACGGCTCCATACGTCAGAAATTACATACCCTCTCCAATGTCCGACATGAAGACCGTTTCCTGACGGATACGGAAACATGTCAAGACAGTAATACTTCTGGTTTTTTATTTCCGTTATCATCCACTCTTGGATTTACCGAATTTTCCGCCCATTTTTCACGCCACTTTTTTCAATCGCTTTGTGATTATACATTATCTTTGTACCCATATGTTTCTCTCCTTCATTCATCGTTATATTACGCATAAAAGAAAGCCTCCCGTTCCTGAAAACTCAAGAGACGAAAAGGCTTATTTCCGTGGTACCACTCTTGTTCATCCGACCGGACCGGGTAAAAACCTTTTTTGTTCCTGTATCCTCATCCGACCAAATGCACTCATTCATTCTATAACGGGAATTCCCGCTTTCGTCTACTTGAAGTTCAACGAAAGAACTCCGAGGTGAGTTCACAGTTTACGTTTCTGCCTCGCACCGACCGGCAGTTCTCTGAATACGATACACTCCTACTATTCCTCTTCCATGTTTTTGCAATATCCTTATTCATTATAAATATGTCATTAAAATAAGTCAAGGTATTTTCACCGGAACTATGCCGATTCCGCTATCACTTTCGATTTTTCAAAGTTACGTCAACTCTGCGATTCTGGATACGCCGACATAAATTTCGGATATTTTATACCATGTACTGTAGTCGACTTTCCCCGTTTGCGGCAGTTGAAACACTTCCTGAAATTTTCTGACCGATTCCGCCGTTTTTGAACCGTAAATACCGTCTGCCGTAATTTTAGGTATCGCAGGATACGCTCCCGCAATTACATTCAACTGCTCCTGTATCTGCCTCACCTTTTCTCCGCTTGACCCGATCTCCAATACATATCCCGGCCACGAAGATGGAATACCTGATATTTCCGGCGCAATATTAATATACATGTCATCTCCGTAAAAATAACGAAGAATCTCGATCGGTGTCAAACCTTTATCTCCAAGTTCCTTCGACCCCCATTGTGTCAACCTTTTCGTAACAACATACAAATCATTTTATATCCCTATAAGGTATCCTTAACGTAAAAACCTGCAACTGTTACTTCTTTATATAATGTATGAAGATGATACAATATTTCTCCCCGGAGCTAATACTCCGGGGAAATGTTTTTTAGTACAGCTGAAATTTATCAAACGCAATGCCAAAACATCCGGCATGTCCGTCCTGTCCATTTCCAGTCTCATTGTCGAACTGCCACGGATAGTAACCGCCGCCGATCGGAGCGACTCTGTACTGCGCTTTTTGATAACCATATTTTGCAACAATATCCGCCGGAGTGTCATAATATACCTCTACGGCATCGATCACAGCTCCCGGATATCCAGCATAGCCGTTATTTGCGTCAGACCAGTTACATCCGGTTACGTAAGGTAACCATCCCTTGCCCTTTACATGCACGCGGTATTTTACAGTACCTTTATTAACCTTTATCGCGATACCGGTGATTGTACGACCCGGAAGTCCTGCAAAATCAGACAGGTTATTCACAAAGGGCAGGATTGTTCCGTCGGTCAACATAACGCCATAAGTAAACACAATGCCGGGATCACCGGATGCTGCACTGCTTCCGCCTCCACTGACAACCGGAGCATCCGGCAACTTGTCCATTCCCATATACTCACGGATTTTATTAATAAAATATGTTTTACAGCCAGATGTGCCCCCATGAATCTCTACAGATCTGTGCGGACACGCTGTTGCATACACCTCCTTGTGCAGCCGGATTGTATTCGTGTTTGGAACGATACCGTACTGCTTACACTTCTGCGCTGCCAGCTTCAACGCATTCTCTTCATTTTTCTTAAAGATTTCCAAATCCCCCATACTCTGACAGACCTCGATCGAATAATAGTTCCGGTTTCCGTCTGTCTGCCCGCAGTGCCATGCTGCGTAGGCATCATCTTCCGCATACAAGATCCCGTCACTAGCTACATAAGCGTGAGCAAATCCGTTTTCTAACGGATGCGTTTGCAGCCATTTTCTGTAAAACGCTGCATTTGCATTTTGTGATCCTGCATCGTTGTGAATAAAAATTCCTCTCGGATTTCCACCTCTAAGTCCTGCTACTCCTCTACAAATACTCATGTTCTTCTCCTTTCTTCCGGCATTTGCACCGGCGCAAAAGAGGGCGATCACTCGCCCTCTGAATCTCCATCTTTATTTACGACCTTGTCTGCAACCTCTAAACCTTTAATCAATATAATCGGCACGTTAAATCCAGCTTCTACGAAATTTTCCAAAATCGAGCGAATCTCATTTATAAGCAAGCTGGCCAGTACGAACCATCCAAGCAATGTAGTGATCCCTAAATCTACACCGATCGCCTTACCGATCTCGATAAAGATTGCCGATGCCCCAAACGCAACCATAATCATAAGCCAGTACCCCAACTTCTTAAGGACGCCTTTCCAGCCTCTGACAGAGTTTTCTTTGTTGGCCATCTTGCTCTTCATCCACCCGGTTATCCAGTCTGCTACATTAAGTAGCAAAAAAGGCTGCAAATAAGATCCAGTGCTCTCCTAATATGTAGGACAACACCGCCACAATCGCTCCTGCAATCGCATTGTATCCGTCAATAATTGCTTCTGCATAATTCATTTTCATATTCCTCACTTTCCTTTCTCGTTATGCAACTTCTTTCCAGAGACTCTCGGATCCAACTGCACCCGGTTCCCACACATTGCTGTCTACAAGAGACTCCCACGTTTTCCCTTTATGTGTTACCCTATCACCTTTTTTTCGTATGGGTTTGTGCTGTTTGGCTGCTCCCACGGCAATACTTTTCCAGTCGGATCTGTAAGCACCTTAGCATATAAACTTGAGGCGGTGTCCGGCGCCCAGTCCGCTTGAGATGTATGGTTTTGGAGTACCTTATATAGCGCATCTTGGTAAGTAATATACTTTCCAGTCTTGTAGGCTACTCCATCGCCGCTCCATAAATCGTACAGATCTGCTACCTTAAGAGCCTGCTCATCATCTGTAATTTTCTCTGCAGATATTTTAGCCATCGCAAAGACAGACGCATACGTTCCCGGTGCTCCACCGTTGCCACCGTTTTCCTTCAGTGCTTCTATGTCCTGCTTCGCTGTTTCCAACTTAATCCCCATGTCATCCAATCGCTCCTCTGTTGACAGACCGGCTTTATTATTTACAACTCCATAAATTCCACCCGGATATATCTCAGTATGATCGTATCCCGTGTAATTTTCCAAGGTATCTATGATCTGCCCACGTTCTGTGACGTTCATCACCTTTGTTTTTGTTGCATCCTCAAAGATTTCTTTCAGCTTTTCCGGCGCAATTCCGATTGTCAAGAATCGCACCGCACCACCGATTTTTTCATATGACTGTATCGGCATATCAGTTGCATCATTAAAAATAAGTTTCATGTTATCATTCCTTTCTAAAAGATCTGTTTTCTGACTCCGATTGGAATACGCAATAGGAAAGATGCGTTACAATTAAATACACCAAAAAGTAATTAATTATCAAGCACACTCCCACTCAGCGTCGATAAAAAGGTAATTATTTGTAGCTTTTGGGATGCAGACAAACAGATTACCGTTTTCCTTCGCTAAAGATGTACAAGCGACTGGGTTTTTATACGTTCCGTCTGATGCCACTACATTTACAACAGTGTCATTTAATGGGCGATACTGTGGCGGTATCGAAAAAACATTGTCGTACACGTTGTTTGCAACTATTGTGGCAGTTGTATAGATTTCTATGTTTAGATGCACCGTTTTACCGATTTTATACGAGTTGCTTGCTATGGCTTTCCACACTTCTGCTCTTACGCCCAGATCCGTGGGCGTGAGCGTCTTTTTATCATGGTGAGCCTGTAATTGTAACAAATATGTATTTAACATAGGGATTGTCGGGACGCTCTCGAACATTTTTTCTACTTTTGTGATGCTTAACCCTTTAATTACCACTCGATAGAGCGGCATTTCCCTGATTTTTCCCGATTCGTAGAGGTTGTTTTGTGTCAGCGTCGGATCCGTTGCCGACCCGGTTGTGGATGCGCCCTGTTTGACCTCTAATGTGTAGGTGTCGATGCCACCTGTTCCCGTAGTGATGAATTTTGCTATGATGATGTCGTTTCGGTTTCTGCCGGATTGCCCGTTGACAATCTCACAGTCAATATAATCTCCGTACGGGATGCGGGCAAAATGTCCGCCTACTACGATAACTCCGTCTTTTACTCGTACTTTGTTGTTACTGATCACCTGACTTTCACATTGCTGGCCGATCATCATGACCCCATCTGATCCGACAATGCTCTGATAAATCGCTGCGTCGTCTTCCGCGTAAATATGTGCCTCCGCCGCTGGGTCGGTATTGATTGTAATTCCTTTCAGTTCTCCCATCTAGTCATCTCCTTTTACTTTATATTCTGTTGTTGTTTTTCCGTTTTTTTGGTTTTTTATGATTTTTGCTAACGATCGGCTTTTGTAGTCTCGTTCCTGTAATTTCTTCATATCCGCCGACGATGTCGCCGATTTCCAAGTCGATCCCTTCTACGTTTACGTCGATGCTTTTATAGTTTTGCAGCTCTTTTAGACGCTTTGCTCCATCCTCTTCCAGCTTTTCTTTGTCTGCGCTCGAAAACTCATAAACCGCTTCATTTTCTTCAAGTCCAGTGTAATACGGGGTCTTTCCGATGCTCCCGTCCTTTTGGACGTATAAATGCAGAATGATCCTTTCTTCGTTTTGTCCTTTTCCGGCACAGATTAAGTGATTCACGCCACCTCTGTAATCTTTTACGGTAAACTGCACCTCTCCATCTTGCGAGTATTCCAGCGTTTCCGAATAGTTTTTGATCTGTACGGCTCTGACGGAAACGTATCCATAATCAAGGTTTTCCGGCTCAACGTAGCTGATCTGCAGGCGATATCCTTGAGCGCTTAACATTTTATCGACTGCATCATATAACGTGACGTATCGGTCGATCTGCCAACCTGTGACGGTGATCCCTGCCTTTTCTTCCGGACCAAAAAAAATGACCGTCGATCGGTCTTTGATAAGATCTCTCAAAATATCGTTTAAATCTCCGCTTACTGTCAGGTGATCCTTTCCCTCCGGCGGTTCTATGATTTTTCCGCTTTAGCAGTCCTCTCCACGTTGTGCCGCACCACACAATTTCTTGCGTTTGGTCATCACTTCAAGACTGTTTAGGATTCCGCCGTATTCTGTTCTCGGTACAAAAATGCGATTTCCGTACCAGTACCGCTCATTTTGTCCACTCTTCCTGCGGCAAGCAGATTTCAAAGTCGTCCGCATCTCCAAGATCCATGTCGATCGCAACGCTCTGATCTGAAAAATCCCAGCTCTTCTCCGATTTTTTCGGGCAATGGTAAATTCCAGCGGAAATAGATCTGCATTTCGTACAATCAAGTCCCGAGTTTCTTCCGTTACTCCACCATTATCCCCAGTTGCGGTAATCATTACCGGGTAAACCACTTCTTTCGCTTTCGTTGCCGGCGCGTTTAGTTTTCCTTGATAGCGATTTTCTCCGATTTCCGGTAAATTCTGCGCGCTCCCATTTAGCGCTGCTTCCACCCGCTCCATCTTGGTTCGCTCCTTTCTTCGTAGATCACGAGATCCCAGTCAAATTTACCCGACCATGCAACTTTTTTGCCGTTCCGGGTGGGATCTTTTTTAAAAAATTTCTTTCCATTTTTCCCGGTTATGAAACGCGTTGACTTGCTCACCGGTTTTTTGATATTTTTGTAACGGTCCTCGTGCGGCTGTCTATCTCCAACCGTTCTCCCTGCTCCAAAAACAATATTAACTAAATAGCTTTTATCTCCGATGATGACTTGAGGGTTTACGACCGGCCCATAAATTACAAGTGTAAAATTTGCATCTGTAAAATGATGGTTTTGGATGTATGTGTTGTTCATGCCATTTGCGTAGCGGTGAGGATAACGCCCAGGGTAGCGTTTATTATCAGATGACGATACGCCGTAACTGTGAAACGTATACGGGTTTTCTTTTGTCCATATTGGACGTGGACAATACAATTTCACCTTATTTTGTGAATAATAGACTGCTATATCCGACGTTTTTTAGTTTCGGACGATGTTACAAACCCATCTATGTAATAATCCCCAAAATAAATTCTTCCCGGTCTCTCTAGTAAAACATCTGTTTCGAACGCATCCTGCATTTCATCCAAAAAATGTTTTTCGATCTTCCAACGCTCCTCTAACCGTAAAAGTGATTTCGTACTCCGCCGCGTCTTTCTCAAAACCTTGTACAGTTTCTCCTATTTTTCTTTTGCTCGTTTCCGGCGTCCAAGCGTGCTTGTGAAAATTTCCGCTTGTTGCTCTCACTCTTGCATCGTAAAATTTATATTCTTTTCCTTCTGAATTGATATATCGTATCATTTTTGCTTTACCTTTATACTTCCAACAAAGCTCTGCCTAATTCTCGTCTGTCTAAAAGCATTGTAACTTCTTGCTTTTTCCCTGCTATAGTAATCAGCACTTCTTCTAGTGCATCCAGTCTTTCTTCGATGCCGCGTCTCCCGTTTTCGTTCCCTGTTTTTCCGATGTTTGTCGTATATGATAGATCTGTTGTCAATGGGTCATATGCAGCTTTTTTTTACAAGGTTCGCGGAGTCTGTTACTAATTTCGCATCGCCCGAAATTCCGTTTGCAATTCCTTGATCGATCATATTACCTACGTATTCTCCCCAGCGCGAAGGCGAATGAATCCCGAAGAAGCCTAATATGTTGTCTTTAAAGTCTCCCAGCGCACTTTTTACCGCGTCCCACAATGCGCCTGCTGCATTTGCTAATCCGTTCGCGATTCCTTTTATGATATTTAACCCGATTTTTGCCCCAGTCCACGGATAAAAAGCTCATTTTTTGATGTTCGTTATGATCGTTGGTATTTGTGCGATCAATTTCGGTATTGCCTGTATTAATCCCGCAGCCAATTTCCCGATGATTTCGATTCCGCTTTGTAATACAGACGGCAAGTTTCTCCCTATTGCTGCTACATATTGTATAATTGCACTTCCTGCCGCTGATGCAATCTGCGGCAAATTCGTTATAATACCGTTGACAAGATTTAAAATAAGCTCCGCTCCCTTTTGCATTATCGTCGGAAGCATCGACTGCATTCCGCTAACAAAACTTACTATTGCTTCGCCTGCCATCGTAATTAATTGTGGGAGCGATTCTAGTATTCCGTTCGCAATTTTCGTCACCATCTCGACGCCTTTGTTTAAGAATTCCGGTAATTTCTCCGATATTCCCGTCATGATCGTGTCTACTATATTTGTATCTGTTCCCAGTGTTTCAACCGCCGCTGTCTCCAATCCCGTTTTTAATCCCGTTATCAGATTTTGTGCAACAAGCAGCCAATCCATTGTTAAAATCGCATTTGCAAAAGATGCTACCAAGTTCAGCGCCGCCTCCGCAAGGTACGGAAGCGCTGTTATAATTCCTGTTACAAGCGACGTCACAAACGAAACTCCTGATTCTAATATTTGATCGCTGTTTTCTGCGATCATGTTCAGCCCTGCCGCCGCAAAATCCTTTCCGAGCAAATCAGGAATTGACGCCAGCACATTTCCGATCATCGGTATTAAGTTACCCGTCAAAAATGTAGCGACCGTTTCTCCTACCTGTTTTAATTCGTCCGTGATATCCTCTCCGATAGCGATATTTCCAAGTAGATTGTTAAACGCCGCTTTCATGGATGCCAAAGACCCCGACAGTGTTGTTTCCGCTTCTTTCGCCGTTGTTCCTGTAATTCCAAGCTCTCCTTGTATTACATGAATCGCCGAGTATACGTCTGATAAATTATTGATATCATACTTTACTCCTGTAATTTTTCCGCATCCGCAAGCAGCCGCTCCATTTCCGTTTTTGTGCCGCCGTATCCTAGTTTTAGGTTGTCCAGCATTGTGTAGTTTTGCTTTGCAAAGCCTTGATATGCGTTTTTGATATCCTCCATGTTCGATCCCATTTTGTTCATGTTATCGGACATGTCTGTCATTGCCATATCTGCCACATCTGCCGCTTTAGCTGTATCATTTCCTAAACTTTGTAACAGACTCGCGGAGAAGCTTGTTGTTAACTGCATGTATTCGTTTGCGCTCATCCCAGCCGTCTTGTAGGCGTTCGCAGCGTTTTGTTTTACTTTCTCTGCACTGTCTTTAAATAGTGTTTCAATTCCGCCTATGCTTTGCTCTAGTTCTGCACCTTCGCTGATTGACGCAGAAATGGCTTTTCCGATCCCCGCCGCGATTACAGCGACTTTGATCGCTCCGCCGATTCTGCCTCCGAGCGATTTTCCTGCCGCATCCGTTTCTCCGCCTACTTCGTTTTGCAGCATTCCGCCTATCCCTTTTGCGGACGGTATAATTTGCACATACGCCTTCGCAAGTTCTGTCTTTCCCACTATTTCACCCCTTTTTCTGTCAGCCGTTTCCATTCTTTCTCAAACTCTTCCCCAGTTTCAAACGATATGATTTTTCGTTCTTCTTCGCCAAGTAGTCTCGGTAATATCGTTTTGGGTCTGTTTTTTCCTTTACGCGCATCTTCTGTTTGCATCCATGTCAGCAATTTTGTATGATCTGCGATAGATGCCAATAGCATATCTTCCAGCGTAACTTTAACGCCTGCCAATTTCATTTTTATTCTCGCGTTTTCTTTTAAACCTTTTGCATATATCGCCGCCATTTTACACGGTATCTCTTTATAGTTATAAATCCGATATGTTTCCGCAAAATCGCATATGAGTGCCTCCTCGTCTGTGTTTAGCATACAAACGAGGATTAAGAGATTTTTTCCCTGTTGGTTTCCTCTTGAAAATTTCCCCGATTTCGTCAACCATTCGTTTTATCGATACTCTTCCCGTTTCGTCTCTTACATGATTTTTTTAACTGCTCCTTTTTGTTCTGAGCCTATGATCATTTTCTATTACGTCTACTATCAGACTTGTGTTCCCCTTTGTCTATTTCTCGCAATTCTTCGAGCAGTTCGTAATCGTCTAATGCACCTTCTTGTATAGTGTAATTAAACCCGCTTTTCGTTGTTCCTTTAATCATTTTTCATCACCTCTTATCCCGCTTTTTTAATATATTCGTAGTGTGTGTTCCCTTCCTTGTCCGCGACTGCTGCGATTGTTAATTCATATCCCGTCGCCTCGTTGTCTTTGTATACAATATCCCCTAACTCCGAGATGCTTGCCTGCGGAATTACAATTCTTTTCACTGCTCCTTTTAGTATCATGTCAAATACCCAAGATACTTGTTCCGTCTCACTGTTGTTTGCTTTAATTGTTATTCCGTCTTCTATCGTTCCCGTTACGTTGTTTTACCCCGTACACTGTTTTTCAACACATCTACATTCAGCACTTCCAAGAGCTTTAATTTAAACGTATCTGCTTTGCTTGCCTGCATGTTCAGCACTGTATCTCCGCCCATGCCTTTTGCTCTTCAGTTTCCGGGCTGTTTGTGTTTGTTATCCCATCGTCAGAGCAATATCCAAGTCCCTTAAAAGCCGCGTTAAGTTGTGTCGTTACATCTTCCGGCAGCTCTGTTCCAATCGGCGCTACGAAGACTGCTCCTCCTATTTTGGGTTTTCCTGCACTTACATTGTTCACATTTGTCATTTTTCTTTCTCCTTTCAGTAGTACGCTATGTTAAATACCGCTTGATATCTGTATTTTTTTCTTTTTGTATCCGTGTAATTGTAGTCACTGTTTAGTTCGCACCTGCAAACGCCATCTCTTTCCGTGATTCGCTTCATCGCTTCCTTCATTTCTTCGTTTAATTTTGCCGTGGAATAGAGCGTGTCAGAAAAAGACTGGACCGCCAGTGTTGCATGTTTAATATGATCCACTTCGCTTCCTCCAGTCTTTTCAAGCAAGATATATTTCTTTTCCTTGTTTTCTTCTTCCATTAACACCGGTACGTCCAAAATCGTTTTTAGGTGTTCTCTTACAATTTCTTCGATCATTTTCCCACCGCCTTTAATAGGCTGTTGTTTCCGTCGTCTCCTGTTACTTCCGCAACCGCCCTTGTTTGTGCTACATATGTCTCGACTGTTCCGCCGGATGTTCCGGCAATTCGTTCCGCGTGTTTTTGTATGGTTGCGCGCATCTCTTCCGACCGCAATAATGCTGTGATTCCTTTTCTATTTAAGACAATTTTCGCTTTCTTACCCATATCGCTCTACCATCCACTTTTGATTCCATTCCAGCGGTATATTTTGTTCGATTCCCTGCTGCGGAAATCCTATTACTTTCCAGATTTCTCCAAAAAATTCTACTTTATTATCTTTCCATGTGTGCTTATCTCCTTTAGGTATTGCGATCGTGTAAACTGCCTTTTTCCCCGTTAAGTTCAGCGCATCCAAAACCTCTTGTGTATTCGTGGAGGCTACAAGTACATTTTCAACTTTTGTCGGCGTTTCCTTGTAGATCAGTTTTCCAAATGGATCTTCATTTATTTTTTCCTTTTCATAAAGTGTCACTGTGATCCCTTTTATCATCGCCATACAGATCAATCACCCCTATTCTTTGTCGTTTCAGTCCGAGCCTTGCCAACTCGCTTTTTTTGAATAAATAATCCGCCTCCCGGTACTAGGTATGTCCCAGAAACAGAATAACCCAGTGCCGATTCTGACCGTTGCGTCATCGGCTCTGCGTCTGTTGACGTCATAAGCGTGCGCGCTATCACATCTACAACTACAGACTTTGCAACATTTTCTAAATATGATTTTTCTTCTATCATACGATCAAGGTTTTTCCCCACCTTATCGGCTTCCATTCTCAAGCTATCCTCTACTATTGGCAGTAAGCTTTTTTTGCGCGCTCTTTTTCGTCTTCTGTCAGCGATCTCCACAGTTTTTCAACATCTTCGATCTTGGCAAAATTATTCATCTTTTTTCACCGTCTTTCTCTTTTTAGTGGTGGATCTGGGCGGCTTTTCTGCCTCCCAGTCTCCACCCTTCAGTTCGCACTGTGTTTCGATCACATTCCCTGTTCGTTTGTTTCTGTATATCAAGCTTCGTCTACCACCCTTGCGAAATATTCCGGCACAAGAATTCCCCATCCGAGATAGACTTCTGCGCGGATGTAAACCTGGTTGTAACCTTTTAAATCTTTTCCCGTGTTGTCCGGATCGCCATATTTGATGATCTCCAAAGGAATTTCTTTCGAGAACCCCCACTTGAAAGCGTTGGAAAAAGTCGCCCACGATTGCGTGATCTTTCACAGTGTCGTTGTGTACAGTCTTGTTTACACTTGTTTTCATTCCTCCGAGAGATTCCGGCGATGCTCCAAACCTAAATTCTGGGTACTGTCTGACTCCGTTTTCCTTTACCGTTGCCATGTCTGCCCCGAATGCATTTGACAGCGCTATCCCTGTAACGTCTCCGTCCGATCCCTGCACCATTGCAATCGCCGCATCTAAATTTGTATCCGGCGTTCCTTTTGTATATTCGACTTTTTGTGTTACTTTACTGTCAAAGTGATTCGTGCCTACAACTGTTGATGCTCCGCCTGTCCGTGGGTTAATGCCGTGAAACGCTGCCAGATCAAAACCTTTCGCTACTTTTGCCGCAAAACCATTGTTAAACGCTGTTAAAATATCAAGCTGTTCTTCTTCTGTCGCGTACAAAAATTCGTCTGAAACTCTCGCTCCGTACTCAAATTTGATTGGCACGATTTTTACCGGATCTACAGTAATGCCGCCCTCTGACTTTTTCCCGTTTTCTGCTACAATATCGATCTCATTGTCCATTGAAAAAATAAATTCTTTCAGTCCGTTGAATGGGATCGGCGTCTGTCCCGACAAAACCGCTAAAGATGATTTTCCCTTCACTTTGTTCATTAGATCTTTTACAAGTACCGCGTCAAATAAATTTTCTCTTCCTGTTGCCATGTTCTTATTCTCCTTTCAAATTGTTTAACATTTTTTTCGTTGCTTCTCTGATCGAGTCGTCTTTATTGTCTGTGTCTCGTGTAAAGTTCGGGTATGTGGTTTTTCCCTTCAAAAATTTAGAAAAAGCTTCCGCGTCTTTCTTCATTTCGTCTTCTGTTTCCCCTGACAACTTCCCTGCAAGTTCGTAGGGAATTCCGTTTTCCATTGCCACTTTACCCTTTTCGATTCTTTTTCGTACTTTGCGATCGTGGCGTCTTTGTTCGCCGCATCTTCCGGGGATAAATACCCTTTGTACTTCTCTTCTGCTTCTTTCGGTGATAAGTACTCTTTGTACTTCTCTTCCACAGCTTCTGGTGATAAGCATCCGCTAAATTCCCTTCTTACCGTTTCTCTTTCCTGTTCCAGCCGATCTTTCACAGCCTCCTCGAACTGTTCTCGCGTTTCAATAGCTTCAAAATCACTCATTTTTTGTTCTCCTTTCCCCGCTTAACCCGGTGGTTTTGGTATTTTTGTATATTAAAAAAGTGCTGTTTCCAGCGTCTTTTTAATATCTTGCTATCTGTTTTTTTCGTTCCTTTGTTTCTGTGCATTTCCAGTATGCAAGGATCACACTGTCAAGCAGCGCGATTTCAACCCCTTCTTTTAATGATCTGTATCCGAATCCTCCGTTTGATCCTATCGCCCTTTTTTCGCTGTTGCTTACAGACTGTGTTAACGATGCTTGGTCGGAATGACAGATATTTCCTTTAAACAGTCCTTGTTCAAAAGTCGCGTTTGCTCCTATAATTTCTTTTACAGTTGGCAGGGTTGGTGCTTTCATTTTTGCATCTTTCATGTCTTTTTCGAGTATATGCTGCCCGTTCGCTCCGTCTACAACTACCGTTTTGGGTTTCATTTCCGCAATGTATGATAGTATCCAGTCGTTCCCTTCGCGGATTGTTCTGCAGTCGAGTGCCTCAACGAAAATTTTTCCTTCATTCGTTTTTGATGCTACCGACATCGCAACATGCTGTCCGTCATGTCCATATTTAACCCCAACAAAAAAGTTCTCCTTTTAATTTTGGTTTTGATGCGATCGCCAGTGATTCCCACTCTGTTTTACTAATCGCCGATTTTTGATTATATTTTTAACCACAGTCCCAGTCTTTGGATGTTAAAATCTATATCATCCGTTGTAATTTCTGCCCGGATCTTCCTTTCTGTCAGTATTGTTCCTAACGACGGGTTTGTTTCGTACCACGCCTCAACATCGTTCGCGGATGTCAAGTTTTCAACCGACCATTCCGCCCATCCAGAGTCAAATCCCCGGCCGGCAAGTACTGTCTCCCTATATTTTGTAAAAACTGTTCCGGCCGATACCGCCGTCGGCGGCGTTCCAAGCATGATTGTTTGTGGGTTCTCGCTGTCTGATACAATATATTTCAGTGACGTCTCCTGTGCTTCCGTGTATTCTTGTGCCTCATCTATAATTAACACGTCGTACCCTTCGCCAAGTCCGCCCGATGATGTTCTTGTTCGGAATTCCACCACACCTCCATCACTTGTGTATAAGTGTTCTTTTCCGAACGCCTTAAATGATGATGATATCTTGATTCCTGCTTTTTCGCACATTCGATCCAGCCGCTCCCACACTGCGTGTGATGTTGTTGCTCTGTGTGCCGTGTATAGAATTCTTTCGCCGTTTTTCAGTCCCCATAGGCAGCGCGCCAACACATTTTCCGACTTTCCGTTTCGTCTCGGCACTGAATAGCCATATTTCTGATGCATCCATAAACCATCATCGTTTACGGCCATAATGTCGCATTGTAGCAACTGTTGCCATTCAAGCAGCTCGTTCCCCGTCTTCGCGTACAGTTCCGCAGCTTCTTGTCCTCGTGTTTTTGAGTAAGGAATCGTTACGGATTGAGTAGGCGTCTGACGTCCCAGTCTCGTTTCCGTCATAACTTTCCTCCTGTCTTTTAACTATATCTTTCATGGGCAATATCACCCCATTGCCTGAAGGGATATTTTTTTAAATTGCATTAAAAAACGCGCTTTTTCGCGCGCTTAAATAAATGGAGTTATTTCTTTTATGTCTTTCAAAAATTCTTTCGCTTTCTCTATCAAGGAGTTGTTGCACACATACGCAATCCCTTCCGGTGTGATCTCTGCCGTTTTTAAATCATAAATCAATTCTTTGCCCCACACTTTTTCTGTTTCGCATGTTATATATCTGTCTTCAATTAAATTTCTCATGATATAATCCCAGTATTTCCGGTTGATCTGCAGTAGTTGATTGTCGTGAGTAATCATGTTTGGATTTACATCTTCCCCCGATTTCAATTTTACATACAAGTACGATAGTATCTTGTATACAATTACAAAATAATCGTCTTTTGCCATTTCGCCTCACCCTTCGATCTCTTCTATCATTTTTTCAAACATTTCTTTTTCATTCATTTCTTCCATGTAGAACAGCTTTCCATCCTCAAACATGTTTTTTTCCACTTCTGTTTTTGAGAATGCGTGTTCTAATACGATCGCGTTTGCCCAACTCAGCCCCGATACAATAAAAAACTCGTCCTCTCTTACAGCAAAGCACTTTTTCCCTCGCACTTCTGTTTCTTTCTTGTATCTTCTTTCAAATTCTTTTTCTAACGCCTTGCATCTTTCGTCAATCTTCTTTTCTTTTCCGTTGATATCATATCTTTTCACACCTCCTTCTCCTGTAGAAATTTTATAGTATTCACCTCCGTGATGACTTCTTTCTCCTGGGTGATACATTAATAATCCAT
>ENA-OPYU01000430-OPYU01000430.1-human-gut-metagenome-genome-assembly--contig:-NODE-430-length-17044-cov-3.634451_pt1 | contig 17044 bp, 18 predicted proteins | sample MGYA00242637_ERZ504482 | MGnify/ENA primary metagenome ERZ504482 (study PRJEB26092, sample SAMD00036237) | human gut metagenome | host: Homo sapiens | study: EMG produced TPA metagenomics assembly of...
TTCTTTGCGCTCTTCCTTTTCACTGCCTTAGGCTCTTCTTTTGCAGCAGGTTCTTCCACAGAAGCTGTGGTTTCTTTTTTTCGCGCTTTAATAATTGCCGGCTTGGAACCAAAGCCTAAAAATCCTGCTTTGCCTTCAGAAATCACTTCTATTTCAAGGTTTTCACTAAATGTTTCAAACTCAAGACTTGCTTTTGTAATTGCTTCGTCTACTGTTTTCGCTGAAAACTCTCTGAATTCCATATTTTTTCCCCCTTACTTTCTATTTCTTTTTTCCTTTGTTCTTTTCGTCAAACGCAGCTACCATGTTTGCCTTTGATGCCAGGCTTCCCGGTTTTGTCTTAGGAACAGAAGCATAAGATCCTGAAGTATTCTGAACAGAATTGCTTCTCTCTGCAATGGTTTTTCTTTGAGGTTCCTGGATATTGCGCACATTCATCTTGGCGTATTCACTGATATTCTGGGAAGTGATACCTCTCTTGGCTCTCTTCTTATCCATTTTCGCCTTGTTCTGTTTAATGAACTGTTCCATATCCATGTTATTTAAATGTCTGTTAATATCAACTGCTGTACACTTCTGATAACCGCACCGATAATCCAGTAAATACCAATACCAACAGGGAATGTAAAGCAGATAAATGCTGTAAACAATGGCATAAAGAGGTTCATGCTCTTCATAGTTGCTTCCATCTGGGAATTTCCACCATTTTTATCATTGCCTGCTGCAGATGGCATTAACTTCATGTTTAACACCTGTGTACCCCAAGCTAAAACTGGAATTAAAACAGCTGCTAAAATCAACAGATAATGCTGTGTAGACCATCCGGACTGAATAAGCGCCCATGGGTTATCTGCAATATTAAGTCCTAAGAAATTCTGCATTGGCTGCAAAGTATCTGCTGTTTTATCCAGGATATTTGCAAATCCCTGAAACTGACTTACATCTGCCAGTTTGTCCCACTGTGAGGGAGACAGGGCATACAAAAAGTCAATCACCTGATTGTTACTTAAATCTCCAGATAATGGAATATAGGAGTTCTTAATTCCATTGTCCTGTACAAACTTCTGAATAATTTCAGAAAATCCACTAACCTGTGTAATATGTGTAACTGCAGAATCAAACACATGTCTCATTCCGCTAATGTATCCCGGAATTTTAATGATAACCTGATACAACGCAAAGAAAATAGGCATCTGAATCAACATCTGCAGACAGCTTCCTGTAGGAGAAACACCATATTTCTCATAGAGAGCCATGGTCTCTTCCTGCATTTTTAACTGGGAAGCCTGGTCCTTTTTTTCCTCTGTATCTCTTCTGAATACTCTGCAGTTCCGGACTCATAACCGCATTCATCTTTGCAAATTTCTGCTGCTTAATCTGCAGCGGAGTCATAAAGGCATAAATAATCACAGTAAAAATAATGATACATAAACCTAAGTTATGGACTCCAATACTATAAATGCCGTTCATCAGCCAGCCCATAACTTCGGCTACCCAATTTACAATCGGCATTGTACTTTTCGTTAGTAATACACCCAACTCTGTATCCTCCTTCTTGCTTTGTCACCTCATATCTTCTGTCTTCTACGGTACAGGGTCATATCCGCCTTTTGAAAAAGGGTTACATCTTAAAATCCTCCATGCAGCCAGAATACTGCCTTTCAATGCGCCATATTTCTCAATGGCCTCTAATCCGTACTGAGAACACGTAGGTATATAAGGACAACGTGTACTCTTAAGAGGGGACAAATACTTCTGATAAAGTCTGATTAATTTAATCAATATCTTCTTCATGATTCTTTTCGTTCTCTTCACTTTTCATAATCTTATGGAGCCTCCCCAAGTGAAGCAGGGCGCTCTCCATAGAATGGAATCCCTGTTCTTTTCCATTCACCCTGACAACAACTACAATATCATATCCACAACAAAATTTTTCCTCATTGAGGCGGTAACTCTCTCTGATTAATCTGGTCAAATGATGTCTTACTACACTGTTACCTACTTTTTTTACTTACGGATATACCTATTCTGTTGCGACCCAACTGATTCTTTAAACGATACATAACCAGATAACGATTTGCATATGATGTTCCTCTTCGATAAACCTGTTGAAAATCGCTGTTCTTCTTTAATGATTCCGAATATTTCATACTCTATCCTTTTTCGCAAAGAGAAGAAAAAGACCACAAATCTGCGGTCTTAAACTGTAATCTTTTTCTCTTAAGCTGACAATTTTTTTCCTTCCTTTAGCTCTTCTAGCAGCTAAAACTTTTCTTCCGCCAGCACTGCTCATTCTAGCTCTGAATCCATGAACTTTGGATCTCTGTCTTTTCTTAGGCTGAAATGTCATTTTCATATTCAAGGCACCTCCCTTATATTATATGGACATCTTCCGATATTTTTATTCAGATGTCACTTCTAGTTATGCATGATAGAAAACATCATTTCAATTATATTCACAAACCCGGTTCTCGTCAAGCATTTCTTTCATTTTCCTGCTGTTTTTCCGCGATTTTTCACCCTTTTTTACTATCCACAGCCTGTACACATTCTTTTGTGGATTTCTGCCTTTAATCTCATTTTGTCATTTCTATACACATAGTTATTCACATTTTTTCAGCTATTTTGGTTTATCCACAAAATGTGGATAATATGTGGATAACTTTCCCTATATATTCACATTATTTCTCCACATTTTCCAAAAAAGCCTTATTTTCAACGGTTTTCGACCTGTGGACAGTGTTTTTTAGCTTATACACATTACTCACATTTCATGTTTTCCACATCCTTCTCTCCTGGCTCTTCCTCATTATCCACACCCCTTTTTCCACATACACACCTCCACTCTGTTTTCGTTATTTTTTTGAACGCGTATTTAAAATCTCTACTTATATATAATGAGACTTCTATACTTGTCCACATAACCACATGCCCTTTTTTTCTAAACTTTCCTTGAGATTTCCACCCGGGATTTTCTTTTAACTTTTTTCAATTGCTTCAAAAAACCGATTTTTATTATATTATATAGATAATAATACAATTTTTTGCCTATGATTGAATGAGGAACTCAGTCAATCATCTACTTTTTTGTGTTCTAAAACGGCATATAATACAGATTAGGAGAATTGCAAAATGCACATAATACAGGGAAAAATGGTCAGACATCTTAAATATGATTCAAAATTGAACATGACGTATCTGATGTCTCCTATTCCGCCTGGCTGGAACCTTTGAAGGTCTACAAGGTAGAGGGAAATGTGGTTACGATCATTGTCACCAATGGCAGTATGGCCCTGAGTTATATTAATAAGAAGTATATTCTGCCCTTAAAAGTTGCCATTGCCGAAACAACGGGAGAAGATTACGAAATTTCTCTGGTTTTACCTGAAGAAATCAAAGAAGAAGTGGTACAGCCACCGGCTTCCTCTGCTGCTGCACCGGTAAGTCTGAATGAAAATATTGAAAAGGCAAACCTGAATCCACGCTACACCTTTGATACATTTGTGGTAGGTAATAATAATAAAATGGCTCACGCAGCATCCGTAGCAGTTGCCGAATCCCCTGGGGAAGCCTACAATCCATTGTTTATTTATGGAGGCGTTGGTCTTGGAAAAACCCACTTAATGCATTCCATCGCACATTTTGTGCTTCAGAAAAATCCAAGTGCCAAGGTCTTGTATGTAACCAGTGAATATTTCACCAATGAATTAATTGACTCTATCCGTAATGGTAACAATTCTACCATGTCCAAATTCCGTGAAAAATACCGGAACATTGATGTCCTTTTAATTGATGATATTCAGTTTATTATAGGAAAAGAGTCTACACAGGAAGAATTCTTCCACACCTTTAACTCTCTGCACGGCGCCAAAAAGCAGATTGTTATTTCCTCTGATAAACCGCCGAAAGATATGGAAATTTTAGAAGACCGGCTCCGTTCGCGTTTTGAATGGGGTCTTATTGTGGATATTTCTTCTCCTGATTACGAAACCAGAATGGCCTTCTCCGCAAAAAATGAAGAGCTGGATGGCTACAAAATTGATGATGAAGTCATTGAATACATTGCAAAAATGTAAAATCCAATATCCGTGAGCTGGAAGGCTCTCTGAATAAAATTATGGCTTACGCCAATCTGGAACAAAAAGAAATCAACCTGGATTTAGCCGAAAAAGTATTAAAAGATATTATTTCTCCAAATCAAAAACGTATTATTACACCAGAACTGATTCTTGATATTGTAGCAGAACACTTTGATTTATCTGCCTCTGACCTGATTGGCAATAAGCGAAACTCCAAAATTGTCTTTCCACGACAGATTGCCATGTATCTCTGCCGCCATATGACAGAAGTAACGCTGAAAAATATCGGTAAAGTATTAGGCGGAAGAGACCATACTACGGTTATGAACGGAATTACTAAAATCGAAAATGAACTGGAAACCTCAGAAAGCACCAGGGAAGTCATTGATATTTTAAAGAAAAAAATCAATCCGGCGAAATAGCCGGTTTATCCACAACTTGAAGTGAATACTATGTGAATTATGTGTGGAAAACTTTAACACGTTCTTTTTCCGGTTTTTGCCCACATTTTTATCAACAGGCTTCTCACGTGAAGTTCAACATGAACCCACAAAGTTATCCATACTCACGAATCCCGTATTTTCGCGGGTTTCGAGGGTTATTCACATATTCACAGCCCCTACGGCTAATACTACGAATTTGTTAATCATTTATATTTTTATTTAACCACTCCACCCAGAAAGGAAGTTATACACACATGAAATTAATTTGTCCAAAATCTGAACTTCAGAAAAGTGTAGGAATCGTCATGAAAGCCGTTCCAGGCAAAACAACCATGCCCATTTTGGAATGTATTTTATTAGACGCTTCTACCAATGATATTAAATTTACCTCTAATGATATGGAATTAGGCATCGAAACCCGCGTTCAGGGAACGGTACTTGAAAAAGGTATGATTGCTTTAGATGCAAAAATTTTCTCAGAAATTGTAAGAAAGCTTCCTGACAGTGATGTTACCATTGAAACAGATGAAAAATTAAACACAACAATTACCTGTGAAAAAGCTAAATTTAATATCCCCGGAAAATCCGGAGAAGATTTTTCTTATTTACCTTTAATTGAAAAAACAGACTGCATACGGGTTTCACAGTTTACTTTAAAAGAAATTATTCGTCAGACAATCTTCTCTATTGCAGTAAATGAAAACAATAAGCTAATGACCGGTGAACTTTTTCAAATTGAAAACAATATGTTACGGGTTATTTCCCTGGATGGACACCGGATTTCTATCCGTAAAATTCCTTTAAAGGAAGAATGCAAAGACCGTAAAGTAGTTGTTCCTGGTAAAACCTTAAGTGAAATCAGCAAAATTTTATCAGGGGAACTGGAAGATATGGTAGAAATTTATCTTTCTGCAAACCATATTTTATTTGAGTTTGATGATACCAAGGTAGTTTCCCGTCTTATTGAAGGAGAGTATTTTAAAATAGATCAGATGCTTTCCAGTGACTATGAAACAAAAGTAAAGATTAACAAAAAAGAATTTTTAGATTGTATTGACCGCGCAACTCTTCTGGTAAAAGAAGGGGATAAAAAAACCAATCATTATTCATATTCAGGATGGACAGATGGAGCTTCGGATTGATTCACAGATTGGTTCCATGAAAGAAGAAATTGATATCCAGAAAGAGGGCAAGGATATCATGATTGGTTTTAATCCGAAATTTTTAATTGATGCTCTGAAAGTCATTGATGATGAAGAAGTAAGCATTTACCTTATGAATGCCAAGGCTCCATGCTTTATCCGTAATGATAGTCAGCAATATATTTATCTGATTCTGCCGGTTAATTTTAATGCAGTCAGCCGCTAAAAACCGCAAATGGTTTAAAAGGAGAAAAAATGGAAATTTATTAAATTAAGAGATGAATTTATTAAGCTTGGACAGGCGCTGAAAGCCGCAAATCTGGTGGAAGACGGTGTTGAAGCAAAATATGTGATTCAAGATGGAGAGGTACTGGTCAATGGTGAACCGGATACCAGAAGAGGCCGCAAGCTCTATGATGGGGACGTGATTTCCTATCAGGGAGAAGAGATAAAAATTGTAAAATAAAAGTAACTCAGTGAAGGGGAACCTATGTATATCGAATCAATCGAGCTGAAAAATTACAGAAATTATGAGTCACTTTCCCTGGAGTTGGATAAAGGAACCAATTATTTTTTACGGAGATAATGCCCAGGGAAAGACTAATATCCTGGAAGCTGCTTATTTATGTGGGACAACCAAATCCCACAGAGGCAGCAGGGACAGGGAAATGATTCGTTTTGGTCAGGATGAGGCTCATATTCGTATGTTTGTAAAAAAAGACGGGATATCCAGAAAATTGACATGCATCTAAAGAAAACCAAAGCAAAAGGTATTGCCATCGATGGAATTCCCATTCGCAAGGCCAGTGAACTATTTGGCATTTTAAATATTGTGTTTTTTTCTCCGGAGGACTTAAATATTATTAAAAGCGGTCCTGGAGAGAGACGACGCTTTATGGATTTGGAATTATGTCAACTAAATAAATTGTATTTATCCAATCTTTCCAGTTACAATCGGATTTTAAATCAGAGAAATAAATTGTTAAAGGATATTGCTTTCCAGCCCGGGCTTAAAGATACCCTGGAGGTATGGGATGAGCAGTTGGCTCATTATGGCGCTTTTCTCATTGAAAGCCGCAAAGCTTTTGTGGAAGAGCTAAATGACATTATGGAAGGCATACATAGGAGTATTACCGGAGACAGGGAACAGATTAAACTGGTGTATGAGCCAAGTGTTCAAAGCAGTGCTTTTTTTGGAAGAACTGACAAATGCAAGAGAACGGGATATCCGGTTTAAAATGACCTCTTTGGGTCCCCACAGAGATGACCTTTGTGTAAAGGTCAATGAAATTGATATCAGAAAATACGGTTCTCAGGGGCAGCAGCGTACTGCTGCATTGTCTTTGAAACTGTCTGAAATTTATATGGTGAAGAAAATCATCAAAGATATGCCGGTTTTGCTTTTGGACGATGTATTGTCTGAGCTGGATTCCAACAGGCAGAATTATCTTTTGAACAGTATCCGGCAGGTACAGACTATGATTACCTGTACGGGTTTGGATGATTTCATTGACAGACAATTCCACATGAATAAAGTATTCAAGGTGGTTGAAGGAAAAGTGAAAACAGGAGGAAATGTATGAGTACAGAAATGAATACTGAAGTAAATACAGAGTACGGTGCAGATCAAATCCAGATTCTGGAAGGGCTTGAAGCAGTTAGAAAGAGACCGGGTATGTATATTGGCAGCACTTCTTCAAGAGGTCTCCATCATCTGGTATATGAAATCGTAGATAACGCAGTAGATGAGGCGCTGGCCGGCTATTGCGATACCATTCATATATCTGTAAATGAAGATAATTCCATAACGGTTATTGATAATGGCCGTGGAATTCCTGTGGGAATTAACCACAAAGCCGGGATTCCGGCTGTTGAGGTGGTATTTACCATCTTACATGCCGGCGGTAAGTTTGGCGGCGGGGGATATAAGGTTTCCGGCGGTCTTCACGGAGTTGGAGCATCCGTTGTAAACGCTTTATCTACCTGGCTGGAAGTTACCATTTACCAGGGAGGCAAAGTGTACCGACAGCGTTATGAACGGGGAAAAACCGTATACAGCCTGAAGGTTGTAGGAGAATGCGAGCTTTCCAAAACAGGAACCATGGTGACATTCCTTCCGGACCCAGAGGTTTTTTGAGGAGACTGTCTTTGATTTCAGCACCTTAAAACACCGTTTCAGAGAAATTGCCTTTCTGACAAAGGGATTGAAAATTGTTGCAGAGGATAAGAGAGAGGAAGAACCCAAAGAGGTTGTTTTCCATTATGAAGGCGGAATCAAAGAATTTGTCCAGTATTTAAACCGCAGCAACACTGCTTTGTATGAAGATATTCTCTACTTTGAGGGAAGCAAAGACGGGGTTATGGTGGAAGTAGCCATGCAGCATAATGACGCCTATACAGAGAACAGCTATGGGTTTGTAAATAATATTACCACACCGGAAGGCGGAACTCATGTGGTTGGATTCCGCAATGCTCTTACAAAGACTTTTAATGAATATGCGAAAAAGAATAAACTGCTTAAAGAAAATGATGCCAATTTAACAGGTGAGGATATCAGAGAAGGTCTGACCGCCATTATCAGTGTGAAAATTGAGGATCCTCAGTTTGAAGGACAGACCAAACAGAAGCTGGGAAACAGTGAAGCCAGAGGCGCAGTAGACAGCGTTGTAAGTTCACAGCTTGAGATTTATCTGGAACAGAATCCTGCTGTGGCAAAAATTATTATTGAAAAATCTATTTTGTCACAGAGAGCCAGAGATGCAGCGCGAAAAGCCAGGGAACTTACCAGAAGAAAATCAGCCCTTGAGGGTATGTCTCTTCCAGGTAAACTGGCAGACTGCGTGGACAAAGACCCTAGTAAATGCGAAATTTACATTGTAGAGGGTGATTCTGCCGGTGGTTCAGCCAAAACAGCCAGAAGCAGGGCAACACAGGCCATTCTTCCTCTTAGAGGAAAGATTTTAAACGTTGAGAAAGCCCGTTTGGATAAGATTTATGCCAACAATGAAATTAAGGCTATGATTACAGCCTTTGGTACCGGGATTCATGAAGATTTTGATATCAGCAAGCTGCGTTATCATAAGATTATTATTATGACAGATGCGGATGTTGACGGCGCTCATATTGCCACACTGCTTTTGACATTTTTGTATCGTTTTATGCCGGAGCTTATCAAACAGGGATATGTCTATCTGGCAAAACCGCCGCTGTTTAAGCTGGAGAAAAACCGGAAGGTTTATTATGCTTATACAGAAAAAGAAGAAGAGGAAATTCTGGCTCAGATTGGATTGGAAGGCTGCAGTATTCAGCGTTATAAAGGTCTGGGAGAGATGGATGCAGACCAGTTGTGGGAAACCACTATGGACCCGGAAAGGCGTATTCTTATGCGTGTTGTTATGGATGAGGATTCCACTTCTGAACTGGATCTGACCTTTACCACATTAATGGGAGATAAGGTAGAGCCAAGACGTGAGTTTATTGAGGAAAATGCCAAGTACGCAAAGAATCTGGATATCTGATAAGGAGAACCGAACATGGAAGAAAATATTTTTGATAAGGTGCAGGAAGTAGACCTGCAGAAAAAGATGGAAGAGTCTTATATTGAGTATGCCATGAGTGTTATTGCGTCTCGTGCCCTGCCGGATGTAAGAGATGGTTTAAAGCCGGTACAGAGAAGAATTCTGTATTCCATGATTGAATTGAATAATGGTCCTGATAAGCCACACAGGAAATGTGCCCGTATTGTTGGTGATACCATGGGTAAATATCATCCTCATGGTGACAGCTCCATTTATGGTGCATTGGTAAATATGGCACAGGACTGGTCTACCCGTTATCCACTGGTAGACGGTCACGGAAACTTTGGTTCTGTAGACGGGGACGGCGCTGCTGCCATGCGTTATACAGAGGCACGTTTAAGCAAAATTTCCATGGAAATGCTGGCTGATATTAATAAAAATACCATTGATTTTGTACCCAACTTTGACGGTACAGAAAAGGAGCCTACCGTATTGCCTGCCAGATATCCCAATTTGCTGGTAAATGGTACTTCCGGTATTGCAGTAGGTATGGCAACCAATATCCCTCCTCACAATTTAAGAGAAGTCATCAATGCAGTGGTGAAAATTATTGACAATCAGATTGAAGAACAGAGAGAGACTACCATTGAAGAGATTCTTGGAATTGTAAAAGGACCGGATTTCCCTACCGGCGCTACGATTTTAGGAACCAGAGGCATTGAGGAAGCCTACCGTACAGGTCGTGGAAAAATTCGTGTACGCGCTGTAACAGATATTGAAACAATGCCAAATGGCAAGAGCCAGATTATTGTTACAGAGCTGCCATATATGGTGAATAAAGCCAGATTGATTGAGAAAATCGCAGAACTGGTAAGAGATAAGAAAATCGATGGTATTACAGAAATCAATGATCATTCCAACAGGGAAGGTATGCGTATTTGTATTACCCTGAGAAGGGATGCAAATGCCAATGTTATTTTAAATCAGTTGTATAAGCATACCCAGATGCAGGATACCTTTGGTGTTATTATGCTGGCTCTGGTTGGAAATTCTCCAAAAGTTATGAGTCTTCTGGAAATGCTGAAATATTATCTGGCGCACCAGGAAGAGGTTGTGACCAGAAGAACCCAGTACGATTTAAATAAGGCAGAGGCAAGAGCCCATATTGTAGAGGGTTTATTAAAGGCGCTGGATGTTATTGATGAGGTTATCCGCATTATCCGCAGTTCTAAGACCAGACAGGATGCCAAGGAAGCCCTTATGGAGAACTTTGGATTTACAGATGTTCAGGCTCAGGAAATCGTTAATATGAGGCTGTATCAGCTTACCGGTATGGAGCGTGACCGTCTGCAGAAGGAATTTGATGAATTACAGATTAAGATTCGGGAATTGCGCGCTATTCTGGCAGACAGAAATCTGCTGCTTCGTGTGATCCGCCAGGAAATTCTTGCTATTGCCGAGAAATACGGAGATGACAGAAGAACATCCATTGGTTATGACGAATTTGACATTTCCATGGAAGATATGATTCCAAATGAAAATACCGTCATTGCCATGACAAAATTAGGTTACATAAAGAGAATGACCGTAGATAATTTCCGCAGCCAGAACCGGGGCGGAAAAGGTATTAAGGGAATGTCCACCATTGAGGATGACTATATTGAAGAACTGCTTATGACAACAACCCATCATTTCCTCATGTTCTTTACCAATACGGGAAGAGTGTACAGAATCAAGGCATATGAGATTCCGGAGGCAAGCCGCGTAGCAAGAGGAACTGCCATTATTAATATTTTACAGCTTCAGCCAGAGGAAAAGATTACAGCAGTGATTGCCATTAATGACTTTAAGAAGGGCAATTATCTGTTTATGGCTACCAAGAACGGCCTTGTGAAGAAAACACCAATCGAGGACTATGCAAATGTGAGAAAATCAGGTCTTGCGGCAATTTCTCTTAGAGAAGATGATGAACTGATTGAGGTAAAATTCACAGACAATAAGAAAGATGTGATTCTGGTAACCAAGTTTGGTCAGTGTATCTGTTTCCATGAAAATGACGTGAGAATCACCGGAAGAGTCTCCATGGGTGTAAGAGGTATTAACCTTATGGAAGATGATGAAGTCATTGGCATGCAGCTTACCTGCCAGGGAGATTACCTGCTGATTGTTTCTGAAAAGGGTCTGGGCAAGAGAACCTCTGTGGGTGAATTTACTTGTCAGAACCGAGGCGGTAAAGGCGTAAAATGCTATAAGATTACAGAGAAAACAGGAAATGTCATTGGTGTAAAAGCAGTCAATAGCGAAAATGAAATCATGATGATTACAACAGAGGGTATTATCATCCGCCTGGAGTGTAAGGATATTACTATTTTAGGCAGAATTACTTCTGGTGTGAAACTCATGGATTTGAAAGATGGCGTTACCGTAGCCAGCATTGCCAAGGTAAGAGAAAAGAAGGAAGAAGCGCAGGAGACAGAACAGCCTAAAGAGCAGCAGAATCAGGAAACTGACAGCAGCCAGGATTCTGAAACAGAAGAAAATAATGGGGAAGACAGGGAATAGCCATGAAAAGAATCTTGTTAATGGTGGCATATAATATATTACTTGTACCAATATTCTGGTTCAAATTATGTTATTATGCAAAACATGTGGAAAAATATACAGAAGAGGAGAGGTATGCGCTTTTGCGGTTTATTGACCGCAGAGCCATCAAAGGCGGGCGCATTACCATTGATATCCATGGACAGGAGAATTATCCAAAAGAAAGTGGATTTATGATGTTTCCCAATCATCAGGGTCTGTTTGATGTTCTTGCCATTATGCAGACCTGTGAAAAGCCTTTTTCTGTGGTTATGAAAAAAGAGGTGCAAAATGTTCCTTTCCTGAAACAGGTCTTTGCCTGCATGAAGGCTTATGCCATTGACAGGGAGGATGTGCGCCAGTCCATGAAGGTGATCCAGCAGGTGGCAAAAGAGGTTCAGTCAGGAAGAAATTACCTGATTTTCCCGGAGGGAACCAGAACCAAGAACCCCAATACGGTTCATGAATTTAAAGGTGGAAGCTTTAAAAGTGCCACAAAAGCAAAATGCCCCATTGTACCCATTGCATTAATTGACTCTTACAAATCTTTTGATACCAAGTCCATTGAGCGGATTAAGGTGCAGGTGCATATTTTAAAGCCTATGCTGTATGAAGAGTATAAGGATATGAAAACAGTGGAAATTGCAGCAGAAGTGAAAAGAAGAATTGAAGCTGTTTAGAAGAGTACGAAAATAAATAGAAAAGAGTGTGATGTACAAAAAACAGGAAGAATTGTACATCACACTTTTTTAGTTTATTTTGCGAAATTCCAGAGGAGTCACACCGGTCTGCTTGCGAAACATGGCAATAAAATGGCTGGTATCCAGAAATCCTGTTTTCCCTGCAATTTCCTGTACTTCCATTCGCTGATGAAGCATCAGGTATTCTTTTGCTTTGTTAATGCGATAAGTAGTAAGATATTCATAAGTAGAACATCCAAGAAACTTCTGAAACAGTCTGGACAGATACTGTGGTGTAATATAGACCTGGCGGCTCAAGCTCTGAACCGTCAGGTTTTGGTCATAATGGCGTTCAATTTCTCTTATTACAGGAGCTACATAACGTTGGTAAAGAGGTTCTTTCATAAGATCCTGGGTATGAATACCATTGGAAAGGTGCATGAGAATCCTGTAACAGTCCATGGAAATAGAAAGACTGTCCTCTGGATGAGTTTCATAATTTTCTACCATTTGGGAAATAATTGCACCTAACTGTATCCCCAGTTCTTTTTCCACAAAAATAATCTGACGGTTATCTAAAAGCTGGGAGATGCTGCTTTCTATGGTTCCGGTAAAGGTAATAAAGGTGGTTTGCCAGCTTGTGTCCGAACTGTAGTAAAAATGAGGGATGAAAGGCGCAATCAGCAGTCCTTCATGAGGATTTAAGGTATATTTCTTTCCCTGTACCTTCAGAATACCGCGGCCTTTTTTCTGTTTGAAGATAGTGATATTTGGGATAGCCCTTTGGGCGGTTCATCTGATCCTGTATCCAGTTATTTCCAATAGAATCAAAGGTAAATGGCTCCGTTACAGGAGTATTTCTAAAATAAATGGGCATCGTATTCACCTGTTTCAAAATGTTATATTATTTGGCTAAACATATCATACATTTTCAGTTTAATCAATGATAAAATAAGCACAGATGTAAAGAAAGCGGAAAAGATACAGGAGGTTCTTATGAAAACATTTGATTACGAATTAGTAAAAAATCCGGAATATTTCAAAGAAAACTGTGTACAGGCTCATTCCAGCCATAAATATTTTGAATCCATAGAAGCCATGGAGTGCGGGGAAGAACAGTTTCAATATAGTTTGAACGGATTATGGAAGTTTCATTATGCAAAAAATTACAAATCTACCATTACAGGATTTGAGAAGGAAGAGTATAACTGCGGTTCCTGGGATGATATTCGGGTACCGGCGCATATTCAGATGGAGGGGTATGATGTGCCCCAGTATGCAAATGTACAGTATCCCTGGGAAGGAAAAGAAAAACTTTCTCCAGGAGAAATTCCAGAAGAATTTAATCCGGTAGCAAGTTATGTAAAATATTTTGAAGTTCCTGAAACTATGAAGGGAAAACCAGTTTTTATTTCTTTCCAGGGGGCAGAGAGCGGCCTGGTACTTTGGCTCAATGGAGTGTTCATCGGCTATAGTGAGGACAGCTTTACGCCTTCTGAATTTGAACTTACTTCGTATGTGAAAGAGGGGGTAAATAAACTGGCGGTTCAGGTATTTAAATGGACAGGCAGCAGTTGGTGTGAAGACCAGGACTTTTTCCGTTTTTCCGGTATTTATCGTGATGTATATCTGTATACCATTCCAGAAGTTCATGTTCAGGATGTAAGAGTGCGGACATTGTTAGATGATACCTTTACAAATGCAGACTTGGAGCTGGTACTTAAAGCATCCGGGAAAGGAAGTGTGAAATTCACTCTTTCTGATAAAGGTAAGGTTCTCCATACATCAAGAGAAGCTCTGGAGAAAGAAAATACTTTTGTAATTCAGGTAAAGGAGCCCAGATTATGGAGTGCAGAGGAGCCGGTGCTGTATGATTTGCTTATGGAAATTTTTGATAAACAGGGAAATCTGATGGAGGTCATTCCTCAGAAAGTGGGCTTCAGGCGTTTTGAAATGAAGGGGAATATTATGACCCTGAATGGAAAGCGAATTGTTTTTAAAGGGGTAAACCGTCATGAATTTTCTTCCTCTACAGGACGTCAGGTAAGAAGAGAAGATGTGGTAAAGGATATTGTTACTATGAAGCAGAACAATATTAATGCAATTCGTACCTGTCATTACCCGGATGATGTGATGATTTATGATTTATGCGACGAATATGGACTGTATATGATTGCAGAAAACAATCTGGAATCTCATGGTTCCTGGGATCTTGCTGAATTCACAGGAGACTGGTCTGAAATTGTACCTTGCGATAAGAAGGAATGGCTGCCCATGATGCTGGATCGGGTAAATTCTATGTATCAAAGGGACAAAAATCCATCCGTCTATTTAATCTGGTCCTGTGGAAATGAATCCTTTGGGGGGAAGGATATCTATGAGATGTCACAGTTTTACAAAAAGAAGATCCTACCCGTCTGGTTCATTACGAAGGGATCTGTCATGATAGAAGATATAATGATACCAGTGACATGGAAAGCCAGATGTATACAACAGTGGAGGATATCAAAAAAATTTCTGGAAAAATGACAGGAGTAAACCATTTATTTGCTGTGAGTACACCCATGCCATGGGAAATTCCTGTGGAGCGATGCACAAATACACCGATTTGACAGATACGGAACCTTTGTATCAGGGAGGTTTTATCTGGGACTATATTGATCAGTCTATTGATAAGAAAGACCGTTATGGGGAAGAATTTCAGGCTTATGGGGGAGATTTTGATGATCATCCCTGTGATTATAATTTCAGTGGAAATGGAATTGTTTATGGAAAAGACAGAAATCCTTCTCCGAAAATGCAGGAGGTAAAGTTTAATTACCAGAATATTTCTCCAGAACTGGTATTTACTGATACATGCAGCTATGTGGAAAATTTAAAAATAAAAACTTGTTTACAAATACAGATCATTACGATTGTCTGGTAACACTTGCAAAAGACGGAAGGATGATAAAACAGGCAGAACTAGAAACACATGTATTGCCTTTATCGGAAGAAGAATATGAATTACCTGTTGAAATGCAGACAAGACCGGGAGAATATACCGTTACTGTTTCCTTCCTTCTGAAAGAAGATACCCTATGGGCAAGGAAGGGGCATGAAGTAGCTTTTGGCCAGGGAGTTTATTCGGTAGATGGTGAGAAAACAGTACACAAGGGAGCATTTCAGGTAATTCAAAGCGCTCACAATATTGGAATCAAAGGCCAGGAGTTTGAAGTGATGTTTTCTTACCTCAATGGAGGGTTGGTTTCTTATCGCTATGGAGGCGTGGAAATGATTAAAATGATTCCAAAGCCTAATTTCTGGAGAACTCCAACTGATAATGACGAAGGAAATCTTATGCCAATGCGTTATGCCCAGTGGAAAAATTGCAAGTCTGTACCTGTCACATAAAAAGCCTGGAAAGGGACGGTATCCAGACAGCATTCCTCCAGAGTTAGAGGTAACAGAGGAATATGCGAAGATAACTTATACCTATAATCTGCCCACCACACCCGCAGCTCAGTGTCAGTTGGCTTATCAGGTTTATGGAGATGGATACATTGAAACAACCCTTACCTATAATCCGGTAAAAGAATTAGGAGACATGCCGGAGTTTGGAGTAATGTTTAAGCTGGATGCAGATTATGATTCTGTTACCTGGTATGGAATGGGTCCAGAGGAAACTTATGTAGATCGCTGTAAAGGTGCAAAATTAGGAATCTACAAAAATAAGGTGGCAGATAATATGGCTAAGTACCTCAATCCGCAGGAATGTGGCAATAAAGTAGGCGTGCGCTGGGCTGCTGTTACGGATAAGAAAGGAAGAGGTATGCTCTTTACAGGAGATAAGGTAGAATTTTCTGCTTTACCTTACACGCCCCATGAAATTGAAAATGCAAGACATACCTTTGAACTGCCAAAAGTACACTATACTGTAGTACGCGTTTCAAAACAGCAAATGGGTGTTGGAGGAGATGACAGTTGGGGCGCAAAGACTCATGAAGAATATTTATTAGATGCAAAACAGCAGATGGAATTCACTTTCGGGTTTAAGGGGATTTAAAGGAATCACACACTACTTATACACTATGAGAAGAGCCTGCAAATAATAGAAAAAAGCAGGTGATTCTCATAGTGTTAGAAGCAGGAAAAAAGAAAGTTAAAAAAACTAAAAAAAGTGATTGACAAATGCTTGAATATGGGGTTATAATCAATAATGCTCATGCAGAGCACAAGTGAATAAGAAAATTATTCAGGCGTTGGAGAAATACTCAAGTGGCTGAAGAGGCGCCCCTGCTAAGGGTGTAGACGGTTCGCGCCGTGCGAGGGTTCAAATCCCTCTTTCTCGCTGATAAACGAAAGTTATCAAAAAAGAAGTTGAAAAAACTTTAAAAAAAGTTCTTGACAAGTCGAGTAAGATGTGATAATCTAGACTGGCTGTCGAAAAAGACAGAAACAAGCGGAAACAGCTTGAGAAAAAAGTTTCAAAAAATAAAAAAGTTCTTGACAAGCCTTCCTGATTATGGTAATCTAATATGGCTGTCGCAAGAATGACAGGAACCTTGATAACTGAACAGTGAAACACATGAATCGAAAATTCTTTTACATTTTATTCTTAGG
>ENA-OPYU01000431-OPYU01000431.1-human-gut-metagenome-genome-assembly--contig:-NODE-431-length-17034-cov-6.000946_pt1 | contig 17034 bp, 14 predicted proteins | sample MGYA00242637_ERZ504482 | MGnify/ENA primary metagenome ERZ504482 (study PRJEB26092, sample SAMD00036237) | human gut metagenome | host: Homo sapiens | study: EMG produced TPA metagenomics assembly of...
TAGAGCATTCCTACCTGATCTATGTAGAGTCACCGGATCCGCAGATGGGAACGGTCACAATGGATCCTGCAAATGAAGGAAACATCTACAAAGAGGGAACAGAGATCACGGTGAAAGCAGAGCCGAAGGATGGATATGAGTTTACCCAGTGGCTGGAAGTGACAGAAGCAGATGGAGAAGAAGTTCTGACACCAGTAGAAGGCGCTCAGGCAGAATACAAATTTCATGCAGAGTCAGACCGTGTACTGCGTGCCGAGTTTAGACTGGCTCCGGTTCCGGAAACATACTACCGTGTTGTGGTACAGTCCAATGATGAGAACATGGGAACGGTTTCCATGGATAAAGAGGATGGCACATACAAAGAGGGTGCGACAGCATCTGTGAAGGCAGAAGCCAAAGAAAGATTTGAATTTGTGGGCTGGAAAGAAAAAGGACAGACCGAATATGTATCGAAGGATGCAGAATATCAGTTTAAAGTGACAAAGAACATCGAGCTGACCGGAGAATTCAAAGCCGTGGAAGTGCCGCATATTCCGAGTGCACAGGAAATCTTAGATGACATTCTGGCAAACCATAAGATTCCATCAGAAGTGAAAGCAGGAACAGAAACTCTGGTTCTGCCGGAAGTTCCGGAAGGAAGCAAGATCGAGATCGTGGCAGTGAATCCGGAAGGAATCATCGGACTGGATGGAAAGGTAACAACACCGGAAAACGATACGGATGTGATCGTGACCATTCAGGTAACGGATACAAACGGAGCAACAGCCAAAGCTGATGTGAAGGTTCTGGTCAGAGGAGAAAAAGCGGATCCGGACGACGATAACAACGGAAATGATAACAACAACGGAAATGATAACAACGGCGGAAATGACAACAACAGTGGAAACAATAACGGCGGAAGTCATAACAATGGAAGTACATCCGGTTCACACTCTCAGAGTGTGCAGACAGGAGACAATGCCAATGTGATCATGTGGGCAGTACTTCTGGTGGCAGCAGTAGCAGCTGTCGGCGCAGTAGTGATTATCAGAAGAAAGAAAAAATAGGTTGAAGCAGATGAAAACCTGTCGTATGCTTAGAGCAGACGGCAGGTTTTGTGATAGAAATAGCAGACGGCAGAGGTCGTATTATGTACTGCATGCTGATTGTAGACGATGAAGATCAGGAACGTTTAGAATCCAATCTTTTCTGAAGAAGGCAGGGATTGACTCTATATGACCAAGGTGAATAATTATTCTCTGCAGAAATATTTGATCACTGGTATTGTCGTGGGAAGTGTAAAAGAATAAACAAAAAGAAGGGAAGTTGTTATGCAGAAGATATACAGAATCAAGACATCACCCTGTGCGAGACAGGAAAATATGATCATAGGAAATCAATACAGAATCACAGTACTTACGGAAGGGCTGGTGAGACTTGAGTACAATGCAGATGGAGAGTTTGAGGACAGAGCCACGCAAATGGTCTTATACCGGGATTTCCCCGAGGTGGATTACCGCGTCATTCATACAGAAAACGGGATAGAGATCAATACCTCCCGCCTACATCTTGTATATGATGAAAAAGAGTTTTCATCTGGCGGTCTTAGTATACATGTGAAAGGAAGTGTGAACAGTACCTGGCACTATGGAGAACAAATCTGTGATCTTGGTGGTACAGCGCGGACTCTGGATGGAGTTGATGGAGAGATCAGATTGGATCATGGTGTTGTGTCGAGAAATGGATTTTCTCTTCTGGATGACAGCAACTCCCATGTATTACTGGAAGATGGATGGATCAAGTCGAGAAAAAAAGGGGGAAAGGATCTTTATTTCTGGGGATATGGTCACGATTATAAGGAGGCTGTTGCTGACCTGATCCGTCTTTGCGGAAAAACACCTATGTTGCCGAGATTTGCACTTGGCAACTGGTGGAGCAGATTTTACCGATATAATGAAGAGAGTTATCTTTCGCTTATGGATCGATTTGAGCAGGAGAATCTTCCATTTACAGTTGCAGTGATTGATATGGACTGGCATCTGGTGGATATCGATCCCAAATATGGAAGCGGATGGACCGGATATACGTGGAACCGGGAATTATTCCCAAATCCAACACGATTTCTGGACAATCTACATACAAGAGGGATGAAAGTGACTCTGAATGTACATCCTGCAGGTGGAGTGCGCGCCCATGAGGAGATGTATGTAGAGATGGCAAAAGCTCTGGGAGTAGATTATGCGAATGAGGATCCGATTTTATGTGATCCGGCAGATCCCCGATTTTTGGAAGCATATTTTCAGTATCTGCATCATCCGAGAGAGGAAGAGGGGGTTGACTTCTGGTGGATCGACTGGCAACAGGGGGAAGTTTGCAGGGATGAAGGACTGGATCCACTCTGGATTTTTAATCATTTTCATTTCCTGGACTCTGCAAGAGAGGGGAAAAGACCTCTGACATTTTCAAGATATGCAGGGCCTGGAAGTCACAGATATCCAATCGGATTTTCAGGAGATACAATCGTAACCTGGGAATCTCTAGATTTTCAGCCCTATTTTACACTTACGGCTTCGAATATAGGATATGGTTGGTGGAGCCATGATATCGGTGGTCATATGCTGGGATATAAGGATGATGAAATGACGGTAAGATGGGTACAGCTTGGCATCTATTCGCCGATCATGAGGCTTCATAGTTCCAGCAGTGAATTTAATGGAAAAGAACCATGGCGTTATAAGAAAGAAGCAGAAATGGTGATGGATCATATGCTGCGGGAACGGCACAGGATGATCCCGTATCTTTATACAATGAATTACAGGAGCTATTGCGAAAATAAACCTTTGATATCACCCATGTACTACAACTGGCAGGAATGTAATGAGGCTTATGAAAAGAAGACCAGTATCTCTTCGGAACTTCTCTGATGTTGCTCCGATAACAGCACCGCGGATAGAAAAAAATAAATATGGCGAAAGTACAGGTATGGCTGCCAAAAGGACGTTGGTATGATATTTATACAGGAATGATATACGATGGGGACAGAATTCTGGATCTGTACAGAGGGATTGAGAGTATTCCCGTTTTTGCTTCCGCAGGAAGTATTCTTGCGTTTACAGACGAAATCAGTGCAGTGCAGGCACAGAAAAAATCCAAATTCCTTACATCTCATGGTCTATGCAGGGCAAAATGGTGAGTTTGAGCTGTATGAAGACGACAATGTGTCCTGTGCATATGAGGAGAGAATCTGTTGTACAACGAAGATGGTGTATTGTGAAGATGAAAAACCAATCTTTACAATATATCCGTCTGCAGGAAATCGGGACCTGATTCCTCAGAAACGGAGTTATACAGTTGAAATGACTGGTTTTGAAAATTCCGGTGAAACGGTCGTGGTCAGAAAAAATGGTGTAGGAACAGATGCTCAGATATCTTATGACAGATGGAAAAAAGCAATTGTAGTAGAGATACCAGAGACAGAAACAGATGCGATGATCGAAGTGAGTTTGGAACATACGGCTTCCGGAGCCAGAAATGATGTTGTGGAGAGATGTTTTGATTTTCTGAATCAGGCAGAGATAGAATTTGTGCAGAAAGACAGGTTATACGAACTAATACGGTCAGAACGTCCGGCTGCGGGGATTTTGTCAGAACTGTTTGCAATGGATATCAGCAGAGATTTAAGAGGTGTTCTGGTTGAAATTCTTACGGCACAGATTGTGTAAATACTGACAGAAAAAATCGTTTCACCTCATTGACAACTCCTGATACGAGTGCTACTATGATGATATCAAAATGATATCAAATAAATTCATATGAGGAGGACAAGAATATGGATGGAGAGAAAAGTGTAGTACAAGATGAAAAAGTATTGAAAGCAAAGAGTGGATATGCCATGCTTTTACTTGGTATCATCGGGATGCTGCTTGGTGTGGCTGTGATCATTGCGGGATGCATGGTGTTTGGTCAGACAGGTGAGACGAATACGGCGCTGTTGGCAGGTTCTATTATTCTTGGAGTGTTACTGATTGTGGGATTTATACTCGAACTTTGCGGATTGAGAGTATTGAATCCAAATGAAGCCTATGTATTTGCCCTGTTTGGAAAATATTACGGAACGATCAAGACAGCCGGATTTTTCTGGGTAAACCCATTTTGTGAAGCGATCAACCCATCTGTACGTCCGGCAGCACCGGTTGTTACATCCTCAGGCCTTGCCAATCCGGCAGCTCTCTCAGGAAAAGCAAAGAAAGTGTCATTGAAGACACTGACGCTGAACAACGAAAAGCAGAAAGTCAACGATGAACTTGGAAACCCGGTAGAGATCGGCGCAGTAGTGATCTGGAAAGTGACAAATCCGACCAAAGCGGTGATCAATGTGGAGAACTATAAGAATTATCTGTCCATTCAGTGCGATGCGATTATCCGTAACACGGCAAGAATGTACCCATATGATACCAGTGAAAAAGGAGATGAAAAGTCCTTAAGAGGAAGCTCCCAGGAGATTGCTGAGATCATGTGCAAAGAATTGCAGGAGAAAGTTGAGAATGCGGGAATCAAGATTCTGGAAGTCCGCATCACACATCTTGCTTATGCACCGGAAATTGCATCTGCAATGCTGCAGAGACAGCAGGCGGCAGCGATCATTGATGCAAGACAGAAGATCGTGGAAGGTGCTGTCGGCATGGTAGAGATGGCACTTGACAAATTGAACGAGAATGATATTGTAGAGTTGGATGAAGAAAGAAAGGCAGCGATGGTGAGTAACTTACTGGTCGTACTTTGTGGAAACAAGGATGCACAGCCGATCGTAAACAGCGGAAGTCTGTATTAGGACGATTGTGTACAGTATATATAAAATAGTTAGAAGGTGGGACACATTTTGGAAAATGAAAAGAAAGCAAAAAAGTAAAGTGCAAAAAAACAGGTTCCACTGAGACTTTCCAAGGAGCTTTACGATGAGATCGCACAGTGGGCAGAGGATGAGTTTCGTTCGATGAACGGACAGATCGAGTATCTTCTGACAGAGTGTGTGAAGTGGCGGAAGCGGTCTGGAAAGAAGGATGAGTAATATCATTTATATACAGAAAAGCTAGGGATGTCGTTTGACATCCCTGTTTTTAACTGTATTTTGCCGCATATTCTTTTGGAGAACACCCGCAGGCTTTTTTGAATTTCTTACTGAAGTAGTACACATCCGAATATCCGGATGTCTCTGCAACTTCGGAAATTTTCATCGTGCCTTCTTTCAGAAGTTTCTGAGCAGCGCTGATCCGGATATCGGAAATGTACTGGAGTACAGAGGTATGTTGTACTTTTTTAAATACGCTTCCCAGGTAGGAAGGATGCAGCTGAAAATTCGCAGCCACCTGAGAAACGGAAAGGGAAGCATCTGTATAATGATTTCCGATATATTCCATGACCCGGCGGCAGAGTGCGATATCTGACGGAACGGCTTCCATTTTCTGAATGCACTGCAGTCCGTAAAACAGAACTTCATTTTTCAGGTTCTCCAGAGAATGTTCGGTATCCAGTATGGAAGCGGAGAACTCGGTTACGGGCTGAGCCAGATTTTCCGGAATATGAAAATACACATGGTACACAACAAAAATCTCGTGGATTACAAGGGAAAGATACTCACTGTTTTTCTTCTGACTGATGGAAAGGAACAGTGTTTCCAGATATTCCAGCAGATCTTTGCGGTTCTGGGCGTGCAAAACTGTAATAAAGTGCTTCCGCATTTTTAAGAGTTCCTCGGAAAATCCGGGTCTTTCCGGATGGGAATAGCTGATACAGAGATTGGATTCCCGGGAAAAATAGCGTTCTGTCAGAAGGTGCAGGCAGCGGGTGTAATATGGCTTCCAGTCGGTTGTAACAGGAAAGATATTTTCAATATACAAAAATGTATATTCGTTTTGCTGTGCAATAAAATCCGTAAAACAACTTCCGATATGGAGTAGTTTTTCTTTGTCGGAGAGGAAAATCTGCAGCATGTAGATGTATTCGCTTTCCTGCATATATTCGCAGAGAAAATCCTGTCCGCGCAGACGATCCACCAGCTGTAATACTGCATCGTGAGTGTGTTCCGAAACATAGACACTGCAATAGATGCTGTATGCCAGATTTTCAAATTCCGGATGCTGTACACACAGATCGGAATAGGAAAGCACGCCGTCCCGGATATTGGCAAGCATACTGCACAGATGAAAGTGCTCATAATGCTTTAATGTATGGCGGGTCTGTTCTTCAAAATGGATGGCCTGGATACATTCAGACAGCGCCCGCTCCAGCTCTTCGGCGGCAACCGGCTTCAGCAGATATTCTTTTACCCCGTACCGGATCGCGGTGCGCGCATATTCGAAGTCATTATAGCCCGATAAAATGAGCATATGCACAGAAGGAAAATGCTCTTTGATATATCTGGCAGTTTCGATTCCGTTCATCTGCGGCATTTTGATATCCAGAAGCAGCAGATCTACGGGTTCTTTTTCCAGATGGTCGATGACCTGCTGTCCGTTTTCGGCTTCTCCGGCAAAAGTAAGATTTAGTTTTTCCCAGGGTATGATCTTTTTTATGCGCTGACGAATAAAATATTCATCATCTGCAATCAATAGTTTCAATGACATGGCAATCCCTCCTGTTTGGGTAATGTGATCACGGTGATGCAGCCGCCGGTTTGGGGACTTTCCATAGATAGTCCATAACCCGGTCCGTAGTAGAGCAAAATTCGCTGCTGGATACTTTTGATTCCGAAGTGGTCGGCATCCTGCTGCCAGAATTTTTTCGTAGTCTTCTTTTGAAAATCCACGTCCGTTGTCTGAAATCGTAAACCGGATACAATCCCCAGCATCTTCCGCCTCAATATGAAGAATTCCGTGCCGGTCAAGTCCCTTGATCCCATGGTAAATACTGTTTTCCAGAATCGGCTGAAGCAGCAGTTTGATGCAGCTGTAGTTTTTTAACGCTTCCGGGCAGGTGATGGTGAAATCGAATTTATGGAAATAGCGAATCTGCAGGATTTCCAGATATGCTCTGGAAATTTCCAGTTCCTGTCCGATGGAAATATGCATCTTTCCATTGCTTAAGCTGGAGCGGTAAAAAGAAGAAAGATTCATAACAAGCTGAATCAGAGTTTCTTTTTCATCAAGCTCCGCCAGAGCGCAGATGTTATCCAGAGTATTGTAAAGAAAAATGAGGATTTACCTGCTGCTGAAGGAGGTTGAGGGAAAGCTGCTGTTTGAGTTTTTCGGCTTCGATCAAGTCGTCTCTCATTTTCGTCTGGATCGCGATCATACTGTTGAAAGAGCTGAGAAGCGAAGCAACCTCGTCATTACACGGAATCTCACGGATCGGAACCCAGTTTCCCTCCTTGACTGTCTGAATATGCGAGATCAGATAGCTTAACGGATAAGTGACTTTCTGTGCAATATGGTGAGAAGCAAATACGCAGAGCACCATAACCAGTGCGGCGATCAGCAGAGACAGGCAAAATATCGCGAACAGAGGAGCCAAAAAGCTGACGATCGGAATCTGGTTTAAAACATACCAGTCAAGGGTAGAAAAAGGTGTGAAAAACAACAGATTTCCGCCTGCAAAAAAATACTGGGAATCCAGATTTTTAAGAATGAGATCCATATATTCATACTGGCTGTCCAGTTCGGGACTGCCGTTACTGCTCTGGACCTGTCCGTTTTTATCGATCAGAAACAGTTCATTGGTTGTATTGTATTGTTTATAAATACCGGAAATCTGTGTTTCCGGTATGGAAAGCTCTACATATCCGAGCATTCGTCCGGAATTGATATTATAGAACGGGCGAATGTAGGAGAGGACTTTTACCTCTTTATGTCTGTCGTTCAGGTGTCGTTTCATACCAACCCGCCAGACAGGAGAAAGAGCCGGATCACTGAGGTTCATCTGACTTGAGTCCGGCTCGGTAGATACCAGAAGAAGTCCCTGATCGGAATACAGACTTACAGAATGGATGAACGGTGTAGACTGTATGATCTGTCGGATATGCTGTTTGACATTGGTTGTTGCATTGGAAGAATACTTTGCGGCAAGATAGTCTTTCATATATTCCTGTACAGTGTCATCAGACAGAATAGTTTTGGAATAATTTTCCGTGGCATCCAGATAATATTGAAACTGTCCGGAAATATAGCTGAGCTGCTGCAGAGCATTTCTTCCCTCCAGTCGAAAAGAATGCTTCAGAAATAAACCGGAGATCCCTAAAAAAAGCAAAACCATGAACAGGATAGAAGTCATGGATATGCTTCGGAAAAAGCTAAAGCTGATGGAATTTTTGTTGTGTTTGATCTTTTTCATTGCAGGAATTCTCCATAGTATAGTCGATGTAACAGAATTAAAATCATTATAGAGAATGTAGGAAGAAATGTCAAAATAAGTTTATTTGAGATTCCATATTGAAAAAGAACAAAAAATATAGAAAATGAACATTGTGAAAAACCCGCTTATTTTCTATACTAGGTGCATCACATAAATGTTTCAAAGGAAAACGGAGGAAAAAGGAATGAAATTGAAAAGAATCACAGCGGCGCTGCTGGCAGGAGTGATGTGCGTGGGACTTCTGGCAGGATGCGGAAGCAAAGGGGACGGAGACGAAAAAGGTTCAGGCGATAAGATTACGATTCGTCTGTTGACAAGAATGGCAGGAACGACAGCGCAGGTGGATATCTACAATGATATTCTGGATGAATTTAAAGAGAAACATCCGGAAGTGACGATCGTTGATGATTCACAGGGGGATGAATCTGCATTCAACAATATTTTATCGACAGATATTGCATCTGGAACAATGGCAAATATTTTCCGTATCCAGGGTGTTGCCAATCTGTCAGAATATATCGATAACGGGCTGATCCTGGATGTACAGCCATATTTAGACGAAGATCCGGAATGGGGCGGCGGATTTACAGAGGGAGCGCTCTCTTATTATCAGGTGCCTGGAAAAGAAGGAACTTATGCGATTCCGATGGAATCCGGGCTGATCGGAGTTTATTACAACAAAGATTTGTTTGAAAAAGCAGGCGTGAAGGAATTCCCTGAAACATGGACAGAATTTCTGGATGCGATCAAGAAGTTAAAAGCCAGCGGTGTGATCCCGATCGCAATGGGAACACAGACAACTTATATGGCAGGACATCTTCATGATCAGATATTCTACAAATGGCTCGGAACAGATGCTGCGAAGAAGTTAGGTTCCAGAGACATGAAATGGACAGATCCGGAAGTGGTAGAGACACTCCAGTTTGTACAGGATCTGATCGATGCAGGCGCATTTGACAAAAATGCAGCAGGTATGACAGACAATATTGCAATGACACAGTTCCAGCAGGGAGAAGCTGCGATGGTAATCACAGGTCCATGGAATATCGGAACTTTTGAAGATCCGGCAGAGACACCGGTATGTGACAGCATTGAAGTTGCAAAATTCCCATACTTTGAAGAAAAACCGGAGTTTAAGAATGAAGATATGCAGACATTGTCTCCGTATATGATCAGCGGAAAACTGGAAGGAAAAGAACTGGAGCTTACACTGGAACTCGTAAAAATGCTGACAGACAAAGATGCAGCGAAGAGATTTGCAGAGGAAGCAGCCTTCCTGATTCCGAGAACAGACATTGATCTGGATGAAAGTGCGATCTCTCCACTGTTTGCCAAAAATGTAGAGCTTGGCGGAACATCTGAGGGAATCGGAGTCGATGTATTTGATTTTGATCCGCTGGCTTCTATGCAGGATCGAACAAGAAACTCTATCTCAAGCATGTTCACCGGAGAAAAACCGGACAGCGTTGCAAAAGAGATTCAGAGTGAGATTGATAAATAGGTATCAATAAAATAGGACGTACAAAAATGCCCTGTCAGCTTTGTGCAGGGCATTTTTTTAAAGAACAGGAGGTTTCCGGATGATAAAGTTAAAAAGTAAAAAGACAAGAATGGGCATTATGCTGTTTCTTGTTCCGGCACTTGTGATCTATCTGGTATTTCAGATTATTCCGATTATCGGTTCCATCTATTTTTCTCTGGTTGACTGGAACGGAATTGCAGGATCTGCGCCGAAATTTGTAGGACTGAAAAATTATATCGATGCATTTCACAATGCAGATTTTATTCTTTCTTTAAAGAACATGGCAAGAATGGTCATCATCAGTGTGATCTGTCATACCCCGATCGCACTTCTGATGGCAGTTGCGATCAATACAAAGTGTAAAGGCTACCGGATCTTTAAGGCGTTGTTCTTCGTACCGACTGTATTCCCGCTGACTGCAGTTGGTCTGATGTGGTATTTCATCTTCATGCCGACCGGATCTTTCAACTCTCTGCTGGAAGTGATCGGACTCAGCGATCTGGTGATGCCATGGCTGGTAGATCCTTCAACAGCGATGAATACGATCGTATTTGTCAATGTCTGGGCAGGTGTTGGTTATTACATGGTTATTATTTTAGCCGGTCTGACGACCATCCCGGATGATGTATATGAAGCGGCAGCGATCGATGGAGCAACATCGATCCAGAAATTCTTTAAGATCACAGTTCCAATGCTGAAACCGATCCTGGCAATGTGTATTCTGATGGATATCATCGGATCTGTCAAAGTATTCGATCTTGTATTTGCCATGACAGGAGGCGGACCGAACGGTCTGACCAACCTTCCGACAACATTGATGTACAATGAGGCGTTTAAGTACAACCATTACGGAGTAGGAAGCGCGATCGGAATCATTATCATGGTGATCTGTATTGTGGGTACGGTTGGAAGCAATCTGATCACAAACAGAAAGAAAGCGGAGTAGGGGAAGAACACATGAAAAAGAAAGTAAAAACTCGTAAGAAAATTACGCTGCAGAGTGTGATCATGTATATTCTGCTGATTTTGACAGCGCTGATGTTTGCAACCCCGATGTTGTTTACCCTTTTGTCTTCCATTAAGACAAAAGTAGAAATTTTTGCGAAACCATTCTCCTGGCCGGAAGTCCCGCAATGGTCCAACTATGTGGAAGCCTGGACAAGTGCCAACATGAGTCACTACTTTTTAAACAGTTTGATTCAGGCAGGAGCGACAGTGATCGTACTTGCGATCGTGTCTACAATGGCAGCCTACGTACTGTCCAGATTTGATTTTAAATGCAACAAATTTTTACTGTTATTCTTTATGCTGGGAATGATGGTTCCGGTACATACTGTACTTGTTCCGGTTTCTTACATTATCGGAGCGCTGAATCTGAAAAATAATATCCCGGCGCTGGTTATGATCTATGTGGCATTCAGCCTTCCGTTCAGTATTCTGGTCGTGACCAACTTTATGAAGGGTGTGAATCGTTCTCTGGAAGAAGCAGCTCTGATCGACGGAGCAACCTATTTCCAGATTTATAAAAATGTGATGCTGCCGATGACAGTACCGGCAATTTCCACGATTTCTATTTTTAACTTCCTGGGTGCATGGAACAACATTCTGTTCCCGCTTCTGTTCATCAATGACAAGAACTTAAAGCCGATCGCACTGGGACTGTTGAACTTCAACGGAGAGCGTGGAAGTGATTATGGCCCGCTGATGGCGGCAATCGTGATCACAGTTGCTGTTCCGCTTGTGATCTACCTGTTATTCCAGGAAAAAGTAGAAGGCGGTCTGGCAGCGGGAGCTGTGAAAGAATAGGCATGAGGAGGAAAATAAAATGAGCAAGATCAGATACAGACAGGTGCATCTGGATTTTCATACAAGTGAGTACATACCGGATATCGCAGCAGATTTTGGCAAAGACGAATTTGCAAAAACATTGGAAGAAGCACATGTAGATTCCATTACATGTTTTGCAAGATGTCATCATGGATGGCTGTACTATCCGTCAAAAAAATTTCCGGAGCTCATCCACCCGGGATTGAAGAACAAAAATCTTTTTACTGGAGCAGATCGAGGCGTGTCATAAGAGAGGGATCAAAGTGCCGGTTTATACAACTGCACAGTGGGATGGAAGAATCATGCGCGAGCATCCGGAGTGGCTTGCAGTAGATGAAAATGGAGAATTTATTGATACCCAGGGAGTTCCGGCGCCGCATTTTTATCACACGATCTGTCTGAACAGCGGTTACAGAACAATTTTTCAAGGATCAGCTTCAGGATATGATCGAGGTGATCGGCGTGGAAAATCTGGATGGAATTTTTATGGATATTCTGTTCCAGGTAGACTGCAAGTGTGAGCATTGTGTGAGGAAGATGCAGGAGCTTGGAATGGATACCGAATCCAAAGTGGAACGGATGCGGTACGCAGAGCATATGCTGGATGAATTTAAGACGGAGATCAGCGAATTTATCCACAGCATGGCGCCGGAGGCAACGATCTTTTACAATGGATCTCATGTGGGACCAAGAAGCAAGAACAGTTTTAAAGAATACAGCCATCTGGAGCTGGAATCTCTGCCAAGCGGAGGCTGGGGATATGATCACTTTCCGGCAACCAGCAGATATGCCCGCAATCTCGGAAAAGAGATGATCGGAATGACCGGAAAATTCCATACATACTGGGGAGATTTCCATTCTCTGAAAAATCAGGCAGCGTTGGAATATGAATGTTTCCATATGCTGGCAGTGGGAGCAGGGTGCTCCATCGGAGATCAGCTTCATCCAAGAGGTGTGCTCTCCAAAGGCGCTTACGACCTGATCGGGAATGTTTACAAAAGCGTAGAGGAAAAAGAGCCGTATTGCCGGGATGTCAAAGCACGGACGGAGATCGCAGTGATCACACCGGAGGAATTCTATCCGGAGGATGCAAAGGATTCTGTTCTGTCACCATCTTTGATCGGAACGGTGCGTATCCTGCAGGAGTTGGGCTATCAGTTTGATATTATTGACAGTCAGATGCCGCTGGATGATTATCAGGTAGTGATTCTTCCGGACTGCATTTATTATAATGAAGATCTGAAACAGAAGATGGAAGCATATCTGGCACAGGGTGGTCATGTGATCGGTTCTTTTGATTCCTGTCTGCCAAAAGACGGAAGTGAGAGCATTTACGGTGTGGCATTTGAGAAGGAATCGGAATATTACAGAGAATTTGTGATGCCGAATGACGTGATCGGAAAAGATCTGCCAAAAGAAGAGTTTGTCATGTACTTGAGAGGATATGATGTAAAACCGGTACATGCAGAAGTGCTTATGGATAAGATAGAGCCGTATTTTGACAGAAAAGGAAACACCTTCTGTTCACACCAGCATGCACCGTCTTCCGGGAAAGTGGGAAGCCCGGAGGTGACGATCTGGAACAATGCGCTGTATTTCTCCCACCCGGTTTTTTGCACTGTACCGTAAAAATGCGGCAAGATGGTGCAAGCTGATGGTGAAAGATGCGCTGGAATATTTCATCGGAGAAAAGCTGGTCAAATATGAAGGCCCGTCTACACTGAATATTCAGTTGAATGCGCAGGAAGAGAAAAAACAGAGATGTTCTGCATATCCTGCATTATATTACGGAGAAGAGATCGGAAGACATCTATACCGTAGAAGACAAGATTCCTTTGTATGATCTGGAAATTCAGGTAAATACAGATGGAAAACAGGTAAAAGAAGTCAGAAGTGTTCCGGATGAAACGCCGCTTTCTTTTGTTCAGGAAGGCAAATACGTTAAATTTTCGGTAAAAAAGTAGACGGACATCAGATGATTTGTATTCAATATTAAAAGAAGGGGATGTTCTGGAAATTTGTATAGGGATACAGGTTTTCAGACATCCCTTTTCTACAGGAGGTTCAAGGTGGAAGCAAAAAATCTGGAAGACAGAAAAAGAGACCATCATCCGTTGTGTGCTGTTAAATCTGGCAGGCGTTTTTATTTATGCGGTTGGAATCAACAGCTTTGCGGCGCCGCACAAGATTGCACCCGGAGGGGCAAGCGGCATTGCGATCCTGATCAATTATCTGACAGGATGTCCGATCGGTCTGTTTGTCTTTGTATTTAATATTCCGCTGCTTCTGATCATTGTGGTCAAAAAATATTTTCCGCGTTCTTTCGTGTTTCGCACCCTGGCGTCTACCGCTCTGCTCTCCATTGTGACAGATCTGGTGATCGTCAGGATTCCGGTATACAAAGGAAATCCTCTTCTGGCGGCTATGTTTTGCGGAGCCATGATGGGGATCGGTCTGGCGCTGGTGCATATGGGACAGTCCAACACCGGGGGCATTTCTCTTCTGGGACTGATCATGCAGAAATGCAATCCGCAGTTTCAGGTAGGCGCCTGGATCTCGGGATTGAATATTGCGGTTGTACTTGCCTCTGCAATGGTATATCGTAATATTGAAAGCTTATTATATGCGGTTGTGACGGTGTATATTTCGGGAATGTTCATGGATCATATGCTGGAGAATGCAGATGCAAAAAATCTGATGATCGTGATTGCCGAATCTACCGATAAGGTACGTCAGGTATTTCTGGACAGGAAGATCGGCGTGACCGTATTAAAAGGAGAAGGCGGTTATTCCAGTGAGGTACAGCGTGTGGTGATGTGCGTGTCAGAAAAGAAGGAATGCGAGCTTTTGCAGAAGCGGATCCACAAAGTGGATGACAAAGCACTGGTGATTATTACAGAAGCGGAAAAAGTAGCAGGAAAAGGATTCAAACATTTGACATAGAAGGAGGATGACGAACGTGATTGTATTAGCAGAACTAAAAAAAGGCATCCGTACGGGTGGCATTTATCGGGAAAAAAAGAGGCAGAAAATCTGACATACGTGTCAGCAGATTATCAGGCAGTATCCAGAGTGGGCGGTCTGGATGAGAATCTGACGGTTTATATCGGACAGGGGAAGGAACCGCTTACGATCCGTAACATTCAGGAACTGTCCGCAGGAGCAGCCGGCGCGGTGAAAGGAATGGGGATCAAGGCGTATGAGATGGACATCCGTCCGTTTCTTGAAGCAGCAGGTGTGCGGGCAGTCAGCGCCGTGATCGAAGGAATTTATACCGGAGCTTATGAAATCTGTCTTCCGGGAGAGGAACCGAAAGAAATTCCGGATGTGACACTGACTGGAATCGATGAAAATCTGTATCCGGCAGCACAGGGGGAATTAAAACAGGGGATTTCTCTGGCAGAGGCACAGAGCTGGGCAAGAAATATGGTGAATGCACCGGGAAATCTGTTTCATCCGATGGACTTTGCAAGAGAGATCATGGAGCATATGAAAGAAACATCTGTAGAATGTGAATTGATCGTATACAGTAAATTAAATGCAATGGGCATGGAAGCGCTGACCAGTGTGGGAAAGAGCAGTGAGAATCCACCGTGTATGCTGGTAATGCGCTATCGTGGGGACGAAGAGGCACCGGTAACCGGACTGGTTGGAAAGGGAGTGACCTGTGATACCGGCGGGTACTGTCTGAAACCGGCAGGATCCATGATGGGGATCAAAGGCGATATGGCAGGCGGTGCGGCAGTTGCGGCGGCAATTTATGCACTTGCAGCAAATCAGGTCAAGGTCAATGTAACCGGCGTAATCCCAATGTGTGAAAACAGGATCAGCCCGTCTGCGCTGGTTCCGGGAGACGTGATCGGTTCCTATGGCGGAAAGAAGATTGAAATCTGTAATACGGATGCGGAAGGTCGTCTGATCCTTGCCGATGCTATGGCATATATGGTGAAGGATGAGCATGCAGACCGGGTGATCGATATTGCGACACTGACTGGTGCAGTTGTGGGAATGCTTGGATTTTCCACAGCAGGATTGTTATCAGATGACGATGCGTTCTGCGGAGCATTTTTAAAGGCAGCACAGACAAGCGGAGAACGCTACTGGAGACTTCCGATTTTTGAAGAACAGAAACAGATGATCGAAAGTAAGATTGCGGATATCAAAAATATGGGACGGGATTACTGCGGAACGATCACGGCAGGTCTGTTCATTCAGGCGTTTGCCCAGGGACGTCCGTGGATCCATCTGGATATCGCGGGAACCGCATGGACAGACAATCCGTTGTACCAGGGACAGCCGCAGGGAGCGACTGCTGCGGGAACATCCAGCTTGTATTATCTGTTGGCAGGAGGAGAAGAGACATGTTTTTAAAAGAGACAGAAGAAAATATCCGGAGGCAGTTTGCTGTTTTCACGGAAAAATTTGAGAGGGCAGGAAAAGAGATTGAGGCCAGAATTCATGCAGAGCCGGCAGATATTGCACTGCTTTTAAAATATTTATACGCCAATATGCCGTTTAGTGATGTGGCAGATTATTCCTACGAGATGTTTCGAGAGTTTGCAGCACATGGTGCACAGTTAAGAAAAGAACAGATCTGGAAAGGAGAAACCCGGATTCCGGACGAAAATTTTTTTTGGACAATGTGGTATTCCACCGTGTCAATACCGAAGGAATTACTTCCTGCAGACCTTTATTTTACGCACAGTTACAGGAGAGAGTTGCAGGAAAACAGATGGAAGCAGCGATTTTGGGAACGAACTACTGGTGTGCCGAAGAAGCGACCTATCAGGCAACGGATGACCGTACCATCTCTGCAGAGGCCGTGTATCGAAACGGGATCGGACGCTGCGGAGAAGAGTCGGTATTTACGGTAAATGCGCTGCGCAGTATCGGAATCCCGGCAAGGCAGGTATATGCGCACCGCTGGGCACATTGCGATGACAATCATGCCTGGGTCGAAGTATGGTGTGAAGGAACGTGGCATTTTCTGGGAGCCTGTGAGCCGGAAGAGATTCTGGATCTGGGATGGTTCGTCAATGCATCTTCCCGCTCCATGATGATCAATTCCAGAATTTTCGGTTCACAACAGGCAGACGGAGATGTGATTGAACATCCGGATGTGACCTCAGGGGTGAACCAGCTTTCCAGATATGCAAAAACAGTTGATCTGGAGCTGTTTGTGACAGAAGAAGACGGAACTCCTGTGGCAGATGCGGAAGTTAGCTTTGAACTGTTGAATTATGCAGAACTGGTTGCAATCTCCCGAAAGAAAACAGATGCAAACGGGAAGGTCGTGCTCAGGACCGGAAAAGGAAGCCTGTTTGTTTCCGTGTGGAAGGAAGATAGACATGTGACTGCCA
>ENA-OPYU01000432-OPYU01000432.1-human-gut-metagenome-genome-assembly--contig:-NODE-432-length-17026-cov-2.255518_pt1 | contig 17026 bp, 20 predicted proteins | sample MGYA00242637_ERZ504482 | MGnify/ENA primary metagenome ERZ504482 (study PRJEB26092, sample SAMD00036237) | human gut metagenome | host: Homo sapiens | study: EMG produced TPA metagenomics assembly of...
CCCCAACAAGATCACTTCGGAAATGCAGACGCATTGCAGAAGTGAAGTCCCGGATGGACAGGAAATTTTCAAGAATTGAAAATTTGTGGCCACGGGACGGTTCTTGCCCTCTACCGCTGCGCTCAAAACGCATTTTCAACAAATGTTTCCGAATTGTTAAGGCGCAAAAACAAGTAGAGATTTCCGCTGCTCGTGTATGTTGATCACCGTTTGCTCCGAACGAAGTTCCTACCCCTGTTTTGCAGCGGCGTTGTCCGGCTCGCCCACGGAAAGTGTGAGGTCATGGCACAGTATCACGTTCAGACGGCTTATGCAAGATTCAAGGTACAATATGAAGAAAGCTGAGCGCAGTGCGGACACTACGTTCTGCTTCTTTCAAGCGCAAGAATAACACTTTACAGTTGTACAGTCAACAACAAAAAACAAATTTTGGAAGATTGAACAACTACATAAGATTTTATTTGTGAAAAAGAAAAATACCGCCCATGCAGCGCAGCGATGGATTTTGTCGGGTGAATCGGCGGCAAAATGAATCGGGTGTGTTGCGGGGCGGTAAATTCTTCGTGGACTTTTCCTCACGGAAGTGGTGGGTCTCACGGTGATAACCAACCACTTTCTGTGGCTGTGTTCAAAATGAACACGACCACATCTTGTGGATGGTTTCAAACCAATCCACAAAATCAGTGAGATTTGTGACAGAGAATATCATGTTTCGCAAGGTGCGTCAAGATGATTTTGAAAAATTTATGACGGTAAAACATAAGAAGTCTTTACTATTTGGCTCAAATTGAAGTCTACTTGACTTTTTTTATTGAAAAAATGTCCGTTTTATGCTGCTGCATCTGTAACAGCCTGACGATAAGCACTTGCAGCGTTGTTATTTTATTCAACTGGCTGGGGGATAGTCCTCTGCATCGGGCGAAGTATTCCTCAGTACGGTTTCCACCGCGCACAGAGCAATCTTGGCAAGATTCAGCGTGGTATGGGGATTCATGGCGGTATGCCTCCGTCTATTTTTCTGTGTATAGAATACCACATAAACAAAAAGAGAACGGACGGTCGTTTCTGTTTACGAATTGAGCGCCTGCCACAACGCATCTGAAGCATCAAACACTGCCACGCTGTACCCGGCAAAGCGGCTCTGGATATCAACAGTCTGGCTGCCATCGGCGGCAGTGTTGTAGCTGCCCAGTTCCAGCCCGGAAAGGGCGGGCTGGCTGCGCCACGGGATAAGCTTTGTCTGCCATTCCGCGCCCAGCTTTTCGCTCAGTGCCCCATAGGCCTGTTCGAAGCCCTCCGGGTCATCCAAGATCCAGATTTTGCTCTCGCCGTTGGCAAGGTCGGTGTTCATCTGGGTGGCACCGGCCATCTGACCGTTCATGTCGGTCAGGGCGGCATCGGCGCTCCATGTGTAGTTGTTCACCTGCACCACCACAGCCCCGTCGCCGTTGGCGTCCTCCGCATAGTCTGCCAGCGCAGTCTGCAGGCGCTGCACGGCCTCGTCCGGCAGGGCCTCCGCCGTGACTACCGCCACGGTGTAGTCCGGGTCTACGGTAGTCAGCAGGCCGTGCGCCACATACGCTACGCCCACAATGACCATTGCCGCCACCGCCACGATGCCCCAGTTGTAATACCACCAGTTGGCGCGGGAGCGCTTTTTCTGCTCCTGTGCGGTCAGGGGCTTATCCGGCGCTGCCGGGCGCGGGATGCTGCGCACCTCTACGCCGTATTCCTGCCGCAAAACCGGGAACAGGGTCTGCATCGCTGCCAGCCCCGGCAGCCAGAAGCCGAACAGCACCGCCCAGAACACGCTGACCGGGAACAGCAAGATCATGCCGCCGATGCCCGCCAGCATGAGAACGCCTGCCAGGACGCAGCGCGCCGGGCGACAGCCAGCAGCCTGCCCGCCCGGCGCAGCAAGCTGTCCGGGGCGGGCAGTTGCAGCGGCAGAACGGCAGCGCAAAGCGTAGCCAGAACCGCCAGCACCAGAAAATCCAGCGCCAGAAAAACGAGAATGGCAAGCCCGGGGTAATACCCCTGCTGCGCGGCGGCTTCAAACACAAAGGCCGATACAAAGCACAGCAGCCCCAGCACCAGCGTGCCAATGCAGCCAAAAGCCGCAGGCGGCTTTCCAATGGGCGGCTAGGGTCTGCTTTGCCCGGGGCAGCCACTGGGAGGGGTCGTTCTGCAAGCTGCGCAGAGCGCAGTCTGCCAGCAGCACCATGGCAGGGCCGGTCAGCAGACCGGTGACCGCACTGCACACCACCGTCAGCGGCAGGGAGAGCAGGGTCACGCCCAGCGAGAACCCCCAGTGCGGCAGGCAGGCAGAGCACGCAGACCATCAGGTTCGTGCCCAGCAGCTGGCCGAGGTCGCGGCCGACCATCTGGCAAAGCGTGCAAAGACCTTTTTTCTCCGGCTCGTTTTGGGCCTACGCCGTGGCCGTCCCGCCCATAAAGGGCATTGTAGATGCTCATTTTACTTCACCTCGGTGCCAAAGGCTTCGATTTGGGTCAGCGCCGGGAAGGGGGAAGTCCCCTCGGCCTGAATCAGATCCTTCAGCACAAGGCTGCGCACCCGCTTGGGCTCAAAGGCCACGCTCTGGGGTTTGGCGCTTTTCACCAGCGGGATGTCCAGCTGGCTGCCATCAGAAAATTCCACCGTGGCCTTGACCCAGTAGTTGTCGTGGGGGAAATCTGCCCGCTCGGTGATGCGCAGCTCATCCAGCAGTACTTCCCGGCCAAAATCCAGCGTCAGGGCTGCGTTCGGGTCGCGGTTGATGCCCCAGCTCTGGTAGGGATACTCGCCGTGGGCGCTGTTCTCAAAAATGCCGTCGATGGCGTTGCGGGCGGCAAACACCGCCTCGCCGCGCGTTTCTACGTTGGCGCTGGCGTGGGGATAAAAACCGGTGTCGCCATGCTCGTCATAGCAGTTGAAGGCCAGATTCCGCCGGGCGGCAATCTCTTCCGGCAGTGCCAGCCGTGCCCGGATAACGTGACGGCTGCCCGCAAAGCTCTTGGGCGAGTAGGTGATGGCCTGCTCCCCGAAGGGAATGTGGAAATTGATCTCCCGCTTGACCACATATACAAGGGCTTCGGGCATGGTGTCCTCGAACTGGATGACGCAGTACTGCCCGGGATGGTCGATTTCCAGTGCCACCCGGTCGCCGGGGTGGTACTCGTTGGTGTAAACAAGGGATACGGCGGTGTCGGCGTCACAGGTCATCAGGGTGTGGCCGGCTTCGTCCAGAATTTTCAGCTTGATGGTCTCCATGGCAGTTCTCCTTAGTACAGTTCGAGGTTCAGCATTTTTTGGAAATGCAGGGTGATCTTATAGATTGTTTCCGGCCAAGCGGTGCGCAGGCGCGGGTCGGTGATGGGCACCGCCGTAACAGCAGCCGTTACGGCAGCAGGGTCAAAACGGATGCCGCCCAGTGTGCCCACCGCAAAGCCGTCCGCAGTGGGGGCAGGCTTCTGCTCGGTGAGCAGGGTCAGCTCCACCGTGCCGGGATAGTCCGTTTCGTCCCGCAGGGTGATGCCCTGTTCGCTGACGGATACGCTGCGGCGGTAGGTGGTAAGCCCCGGGATGGGAGGGTACGCGTCCGCCAGCTCGCCGGTGATGCTGTTTTTATCGGTGCACACCTCCCGGGCGGCGTATTCCGCGCCGGGCAGTTGCTGCACACCGTCAAAGGTAGGCAGATTGTGCCATGCGCTCTGCATGGTCCAAATTTCATACCGCTCGGGGGCTGAAGGTCTTTTGGGTGTAGCTCTCCACTCCGATATCGATGAGAAACGGTCTTCCGTCCTTGTACACGGTAATGCTGCCGGTATCGTTGTGGTTGTGGCTGTCGCCGTTGGAGCCGAACTTTGCACCCAGCACCCAGCTGCCCTGCCGTGCGGCATAGACGCCCACACTGGGGTACCACACCGTTAAATGGTGCCGGGGCGCTGCGGAGTACGCCATCATTTCTTCTTCTGCAAAGGCGGTGGTCAGCCGGTACCACAGGTTGATGTGGGTGCTGCCGTCCGGGTTCTGCAAATGGTCGGGGTCGGCATCGGCGCGGAAGTCTGCCGCCGCAAGGGCTTGCAGGGCATCGCTGCCCACAGCCTGCCCAAAGCGGTATTCCCGCGCACCGCACCGCCCGGCAAGGGGGCTGCAATCGCCAAAGTTCAGGTAGTAAGGGCCTTCTACATGGACATTGCAGATGTACTCCGCGATATTTTTGATTTTTAGGTTCATGGAACAGGGGAGAGAAGGCCTCCGGCACAATGCTGGACAAAATTTCAAGGCAGCCCCACAGGGTCAGCCCGGCGTGGCGGTAATACTGCGCACCCTCGTTGCAGCAGCCGTCCGCGCCGTAGTCCTTTAAAAAGCAGTCGAGGCTGTACGCTGCCTGTTTGACGGCAGCCTGCCGCTGCTGCTGCGTGGTGGGCAGCAGAAAGACCGTGAGCAGCACATTCTGGGTGCACCAGCTCGTCCAATTACACATAGGCTCTGCGCCGTTGCCCATCCACCAGAAGTGGCTTGTAAAATAAGGCGTCAGGATGCGGGCGTTCAGCTCCCGCTCCATCCGCGCCGTGATGCCCGACGCGGCAGTATCCAGCTCATCGGGCAGTAAGTACCGGGTCAGCGCCAGCAGTGCGCCGGTCTCGGCGGCAAACAGGTCCACGATGGGGCGGGTGGTGTCCGGCAGGGGCAGCTGCGGGGTGTCCCGGATGTAGCTGTTGTGGGCGGGCAGCTGCCATGCGCTTTCCTCACAGATCGCCCATACGGTATCTGCAATTTCATCCAGAAAGCGCCCGGTGTGCTCCACACACTCGGCACTTACCAGCGCGCACAGCCGCGCCCGGCGGGAGAAGTAAGCCGTCTCCCATGGCGTGCGCCGCCCAGTGTGGGTGAAATCCAGCCAGAGCGAGAGCGGCAGGGGCGCAATGGGCGTTTGCAGTGCGGCTTCCCCCGCCTGCAAAAAGCGCTGCTTTGCCCGCAGGGGCAGCCCCTGCCATGCGGTGCGTTCCTTGGCAGGGGGGCAAGGGCCGGTAATCGGGAAGAAATTCCGGCAGATGGGCAAGTTGTTCCTGTATCATAAAAGCCTCCGATTTTAAATACTTTGCTGGTATTCCCGCGGGCTGAGCCCTGTGACCTTTTTGAACACCTTGGAAAAAATAAAAGGCGCTTTCGTACCCCAAGTTTTCTCAGCGATCTCGTATACTTTCAAATCGCCCTGTTCCAGCATCTCCTTCGCCGCAGCGATGCGGGTCTCGGTGATGTACTCCACAAAGCCGCTGTCGCCGTATTTGCCGAACAGCTGGCTGAGGTAGTTGGGCGAAAAATTGAATACAGCCGCCACATCGGCCAGCGTCAGGTTTTTCCGAAAGATGATTCTTAACATACTCCTGCACCTGTGCCACCACCTGCATCTTCCCGGCGGTGGCGTCGCCCTCGTTGACCTCCACGAACTGGATGGGCTGCTCCACCGTGAGCAGGGGCTGTAGGTGGGCGTTTTCCCGGCAGCGGCGCGCCAGCCCCAGCAGGGAGCCGGTGGGGCGTCCTACCGCCCAGAGCAGCCGTACCGTGAAATAGTTGTATAGAATTTGGCTGGCGCGTTCCAGCAGCGGGCGCAGTACCGTCCGGTATTTTTGGCACTGGGCATCGGTCAGGCAGAAAAGCACATTGCAGCGCATGGCATCCGCCCCGGTCACATAGCAGGGCAGGTAGTTTTGCAGGGTGGTCTCCAGCATCCGCCCGCAGGAAAAACTCAGCTTCAGCTGCTGGGCGGGGGTAAGGGCGGTGTTGGCGATGATCTCGCAGCTGGCTACAAGGTAGGCGTCGCTTGCAAGGTTCAGCTCCATGTGCTGCAAAGGCTGCTCCAATGCGGCTTCAGTCCGGGAACAGCCCGGCGTACAACCGCACGAAAAAACGCTCCTGATAGCTGCGCACACTCTCGGCAAGATTTTCCTGTGCTGACAATTCGCCCAGCAAAGCACGCTCCTTTTTTACCTTTCGGCGGCCTTGGCAAGGGCGGTTTGCAGGTTTTCGGGGGTCAGGTCCAGCTTGACCAGATAATCCACCACTCCGGCACCCATGGCCTGCTTGATGTAATCAAATTCTTCAAAGCTGGTCAGCATGATAAAGGCGGGCAGGGCGTTGCGCTCCCGGCAGGTGCGGGCAAGGGTAAGCCCGTCCATCACCGGCATTTTTACGTCGGCAATGACGATATCCGGCTTCTCCCGCTCAATGAGTTCCAGCGCCAGCTTTCCGTTGCGGGCGGTGCCGCAGACGGTATAGCCCAGCTTTTCCCATTCCAGCATCCCCTGCAGGCCGATGAGCACCAGCGGCTCATCATCCACCAGTAATATCCGCAGCATGGGTGTCTCCTTTCTGTTGATAGGGCAGCCGGATGGTGACCTCGGTGCCCACGTCCTCTTCACTTTCAATGGTCAGGCCGTAACCCTCGCCAAAGGAATACCGGATGCGGCGGTTCACGTTCCCACAGGCCGACATGACGGAACTTTTCAGCCTTTTCGGCACCCTCGGCGGCTCGTCCAGAAGGTGAGCTACCTGCTCCGGCGGCATGCCCACGCCGTCATCGGTAATGCGCAGCAATACGTCCCCGGTATCCGGGTCGGTGGAGATATCCAGCAGCACGCTGCGTGGCCGCCCTTGGGTTCAGCCCGTGGAAGATGGCGCTTTTTCCACCAGCGGCTGCAAGGTGAACCCGGGGAATCATGCAGTCCCGGCAAAAGGGGTCTCGCTTTGCAAATGCGGGAGACCTCAAATCTCCAGGTCGCCGCCGTAGCGGTACTGCTGGATGGTAAAGTAATCGTTTGAGCAATGCCAGCTCCTCCTGCAAAGGCACCAGCTTCTGGGTGCCTTTTGGAGATGCTTTTTGGTCAGCCGTGCAAAGGCGGTGACCATCTCGGCAATGCCGGGCGCGTGCTGGATGGTAGCCATCCAGCGATGCTGTTGAGGGTGTTGTAGATAAAGTGCGGGTTCACCTCGTTTTGCAGCATCCGGTATTCCAGCTCCTGCTTACGACGTTCGTCCTCCACCCGGCGGGTCATCAGGCTGTCCACGTTTTCAGCCAGCTGGTTGATGCCCCGGCCGATGTCGCCCAGCTCGTTGTTCCACTCCACCGTGCGGTCGGGGGCAAAGTTGCCGCTGCCCACGGTTTCGATGCGCTTTTGCAGCGCCTCCACCGGGCGGTGATGACCCGCTCCAGCCAGTGCTGCATCCAAAAAGCTCAGTCCCCAGATGATGGCAGTGCCAAGGGCGACCAGCCACAGGTACACGCCGTAGTGCAGCGAAAAAAGGTATTTTGCGGGCAAAAGCTGTACCAGTGCCGCGCTGCGGCCGTTCAGTGTTACCTTGACTACATAATACTTCTGGCCGTCCAGCTGCACCTTGCCCTGCCATGCGGTCTGCTCTGTCACGCCGTTATTGCTGCCGGTGCGCAGGGTGTAGTCCACCTCCCGCAGCGGATTTTCAATCTCGGTCAGGCTGCCGGTTTTCGATCTGCCACAGGCGGCTGCCCATCTCCCAGTACAACGCGCTGCCGTCGGTCAGGCTGTAACCTGCTGCCGGGTCGGTGATAATGGCGGTATCCAGCGCAAGGTAGGTGCTGCCCCGGTGCAAGGTGCCCTTGCCGCAGCGGACAGGCTGGCTGATGGCGATGCAGCTCGGACTGCCGGGCAGCAGCGGGTCGGTGGCGAACTGCATCCCGTACCCCTTGGTGAGAAACTGCTTTACGCTGGTGCGGTTGAGCGCCGCCGAGGAGTTCAGCGGGCCGAACTGCAAATGCCGGTCGTTCTCATTGGTAACAAAAAATGCGGAGGATATGGCTGTACAGGGTGCTGGAATAGTATTTTTCCGTGCATGGCTTCGTAGGCGGCAATGGTCTGGGTGCCGTTGATATTTTCCCTGCGTGATGTACCGCCGCACGGTGCTGTCGATGGAAGCCCAGTTCAAAAGAGCATCGGCGCTGTCCAGACTGGTCTCGATGGAGGTAGCCACCAAGCCGCAGGGCTTGAAGCTCTGCCGCCTGCAGGGGAGTTGGGCGCGCACATATTGGTTGGAGAGGGTGAACAGCGCCGCGCCCACAGCCAGCGAGGTAAGGATGGTAAAAAAGCGCATCCCCCACACGATCTGCCGCCGCAGCGGGAAACGATGGCTGCTCTTCATAGCGGAGCCTCCTTTCCGGTAATATTTTGCATTCTTTCCTTTATACAGTACTGATTCCGGCGCGGTTTGTCAACGACTTTTTTCATGGAAATTGTGTACTTTATACGCTTTTTTCTTGTGCCATGGATGTAAACTGTGCAAGAGAACAAGAAAGTGCAGACTCCAGTGTAAGAAAGTGCATCTTTTTTTAAAAGATACAGAAAAAACTGCAACTCTTCCCGGAATTTTTCCATTCCGGTTTTTGCGTTTGTGCGGTATCCTAGTGTCAACAAAAGCGAGCGGCTCCCCGGCACGGGGGAGAACGCTGCACGAAATACACACACTGCCCTGAAGGAGGACACACTTATGAAAAAGATCTCTCGTCGTTCGTTCCTTACCGCTGCCGCAGCCTGCGGCGCTGCTGTTGCCCTGAGCGCCTGCGGCGGCTCTTCCGCAAGCTCCACCGCTGCTTCCTCCACTGCCGGCTCCACCGCTGCATCCGCAGCCGCAGGCCCTGTTACCCTGCAGTGGTCGGTGTGGGATAAGGAGTCCACCCCCCGTACTGGCAGGCCATGGCCGACGGCTACATGGCAAGCCACAAGGACGTGACCATCGAGATGGTGGATCTGGGCTCCAGCGATTACATGACCGTTCTGGCCACCCAGCTGGCTGGCAGCGCCGATCTGGATATCGTGACCATCAAGGATATCCCCGGCTACGCAAACCTGATCAAATTTGGACTACCTCAAGCCCCCTGAACGAGGTACTGACCCGCGACACTGGCGATTTCAACGGCACCATCGAGCAGCTGACCACCGACGACGGCAACTTCTACGCCGTGCCCTTCCGCAGCGACTTCTGGGTGCTGTACTACAACAAGGATCTGTTCGATAAGGCCGGTGTGGAGTATCCCTCCAATGACCTGACGATGGAAGATTACGATGCTCTGGCACGCAAGATGACCAGCGGCTCCGGCGACACCAAGGTCTATGGCTGCCACTACCACACCTGGCGCTCCGCCGCTTCTCTGTTCTCCATTCTGGACGGCAAGAACACCATCATCGACGGCAAATACGACTTCATGAAGCCCACCTACGATATGGTCATTGCCCAGCAGAAGGACGGCATCTGCATGGACTACGGCTACCTCAAGACCTCTTCTCTGCACTACTCCGCAGCCTTTGAGAACCAGCAGTGCGCAATGGTCAACATGGGCAGCTGGTTCATTTCCACGCTGGAAGCTTACATGAAGGATGCTGAGACCAAGTTCAACTGGGGCATCGTCAAGTATCCGCACCCCGCTGGTGCAGAGGCTGGTTCTACGCTGGGCACTGTGACCAGCCTGGCCATCAACGCCGATTCTCCCAAGGCAGAGGCCGCTGCCGACTTCATCAACTGGTGTGTCTCTGAAGAGGGCGCACAGGCCATTGCCAAGACCGGCACCTTCCCGGCCTGCGGCTCCGCTGCTACCGCCGAGATCATCAAGTCCACCGAAGGCTTCCCCGAGGACAGCAACTCTGTGGATGCACTGACCACCAGCAACGTTTATCTGGAGATGCCCTACACCCAGTACGCATCTGATATCGAGACCATTCTGAACGCCGAGCACGATGCCATTATGACCATGAGCGAGACCGTGGACGAGGGCATCCAGAACATGAACGATCAGGTTCCCGCAGTTCTCGGCTGATAAAGCGTTTTCCGCAATGGTTTGCGGTTCTCCTTCTTCATTGTTTTCAATCCCCATTCATTTTCCGATGACGAGCATCGGAAAAAAGGCCCCTGTCCGAGCGGGGCGGGTATGCACAGCGCCCGCCCCGCTCATTTTTTGGAAAAACTGTTATACTTCCGGGAAAGGAGGCTCTTTTATGGCGAGTGCTGCTGTCCAGAATAAAACTCCCCGTAAAGTGCTAAAAAAATCGACCCGCGATTCCCTGATCGCGTATTCCTTCATTGCGCCAAACTTCATTGGCTTCTGCGTGTTTACGCTGGTGCCCATGGTGTTTGCCATTGCGCTGGCTTTCTGCGCATGGGACGGCCGCCACGCCATCGAGTTTATCGGTCTGAAGAACTTTGTAAAACTCTTTACCACCGATAAAATTTTTTCCAGGCGGCGCTGAAAAAATACCATCGTCTACGTCATTGGCACGGTGCCGCTGACGCTGGCCTGCTCGCTGGCCATGGCTGTGCTGCTGAACCAGAACGTGAAGCTGCGCAACTTCTTCCGCACCGTGGCGTTCTTCCCTTACGTTGCTTCGCTGGTGGCGGTGGCAGCGGTGTGGAACATGATCTTCAACCCCTCCATGGGCCCCATCAACATGATCCTGAACCAGTTCTTTGGCGTGGCGGTGGAAAACCTGCCCCGCTGGGCTGCCGGTAAGGACACCGCTATGATCACGGTCATCCTGTTCAGCGTGTGGAAGAACATGGGCTACTACATGGTCATCTATCTGGCAGGCCTGCAGGGCTGCAACCCGGACCTGAACGAAGCCGCCGAGCTGGACGGTGCAAACCGCTGGCAGCAGTTCTGGCACATCACCCTGCCGCAGCTGCGCCCCACCACCTTCTTTGTGGTCATTATGCTCACCATCTCCGGCTTCAAGGTCTACGACCAGATGTACATGATCACGCAGGGCGGCCCCGGCACTGCTACCATGACGCTGGTGTACTACATCTATAATGTGGCCTTCGTCAATACCCCGAAATACGGCTACGCAAGTGCCATTGCCATGGTGCTGTTCGTACTGGTGCTGATCGTTACCATCATCCAGTTCCGCGGCTCCAAGGGCGATAACTGAGAAAGGAGGAAGAAACCATGGCAACCGCTGTTATTAAAGACCACGCTTCCCAGAAGCGCCGCAATTTCATCTCCAAGTTCCTGATCTATTTCTTCCTCATCGTCATCACAGCTTGTATGCTACTGCCGTTTTTGTGGATTGCTGTCCTCCTCCTTTAAGCTGAATAAGGACGTGTTCGGCTTCCCCATCCAGTGGATCCCCAAAAATCCCCGCTGGCAGAACTATGTGGACATCTGGACCCAGATCCCGCTGCTGACCTTTGTGAAAAAACACGGTCAAGATCACCGTGGTGGTCACCCTGTTGCAGCTGTTTACCTCCTCCTTTGCAGCCTACGCCTTTGCAAAGATGCAGTTCAAGGGCAAAACGTGCTCTTCCTCGGCTACATTGCCACCATTGCAGTGCCTTGGCAGGCCTACATGGTGCCCCCAGTTCATGATGATGAGCTCGTGGCATTTGAACAACACCCATCTAGCCATTATGTGCCTGCAGGCCTTCAGCGCCTTCGGCGTGTTCCTGATGAAGCAGTTCTACGAGGGCGTGCCCACCGAGCTGTGTGAGGCTGCCCGCATTGATGGCCTGAGCGAGTACGGCATCTGGTGGCACATCATGCTGCCCCTCAGCCTGCCCGCCCTGTCCACCCTGACCATCTTCACCTTCGTGAACACATGGAACGACTTCCTTGGCCCCCTGATCTACTTGACCAAGACCGAACTCAAGACCATCCAGATTGGTCTGCGTATGTTCATCACCCAGTATTCTGCAGAGTACGGCCTGATCATGGCGGCCTCTGTGGTGGCACTGATCCCGGTGCTGATCGTGTTCCTCTCCCTGCAAAAGTACTTTGTGCAGGGCGTGGCATCCACCGGCATCAAGGGCTAAACAAATCACCCGTAAGCGGGGCGTGGGCAGTACCCGCGCCCCGCATTTTTTGCAGAAATAGAGGGAAAGCGTTATGTTATATCCTGAACAGAATGAAGCGCGCTTGAAGCTGAGCCTTGACGGCACATGGGCGTTTGCGCTGGGCAGCTGCGCGGAAACCCAGTTCGACCCCGCAAAGCCCCTGCCGGACGCCCAGCCCATCGCGGTACCTGCCAGCTACAACGACCAGAACGACCAGACCACCGCCCTGCGCCGCCACTACGGCTGGGTGTGGTATCAGCGCAAGGTCACCCTGCCCGCCTTCTGCGCCGGGCAGCGGGTGGTGCTGCGGTTCGGCTCGGTGACCCACACGGCCAAGGTCTGGCTGAACGGCCAGCTCATTGCGCAGCACAAGGGCGGCTTTACCCCCTTTGAAGCGGACGTCACCGCTCTGCTGCAACCCGGCGAGACCGCACTGCTGACCGTAGCCTGTGACAACCGGGTGAACCACAGCACCCTGCCTGTGGGCAACGAGGACGGGCAGCTGGCCTTCTTTGGCTCGGACAACGCGGGTATCCCCAGTGTGGAGGCTGCCAAGCGTGCCGCCGCACCCCAGAACCGCCCCAACTTTGACTTTTTCAACTATGCGGGCATCCATCGCCCGGTGGTGCTCTACACCACCCCTAAAGAGTACATCGAGGATGTGACCATAGTGCCCGCCGTGGACGGCACGGTGCAGTACGCGGTAAAAACCACCGGCAGCGCACCTGTCCGTGTCACGGTGCTGGATGCTGACGGCAACGCCGTTGCAAGCGCCGAGAGTGCAGAAGGCACGATCACCATCCCGGAAGTGCATCTCTGGGAGCCCAGACCCGGCACGCCCTACCTGTACACCCTGCATGCCACCTACGGGGCAGATGTCTACGACCAGACCTTTGGTGTGCGCAGCATTGAGGTGCGGGGCACACAGGTGCTTTTGAACGGCAAGCCGCTCTATTTCAAGGGCTTTTGCAAGCACGAGGACTTTACCGCCCATGGCCGAGGCTTTGACCCGGTGCTGAACGTGAAGGATGTGAACCTGATCCACTGGGCAAACGCCAATGCCGTGCGCACCAGCCACTATCCCTACGCCGAGGAGTTCTACGACCTGTGCGACCGGGAGGGCATTCTGGTCATGGACGAGACCCCGGCGGTGGGCATCGGCGGCGGGCAGCGGTGAACCCCTATAAGGAATACCCCCCGTTGCGGAGCATCACCGGCAGGTGCTTGCCGAGATGATCCATCGGGACAAAAACCACCCCCTTGCGTGGTGCTGTGGAGCCTTGGCAACGAGCCGGATCTGGAGCACTTCCCGCAGGATGCCTACGACTACTGGCACCCGCTGTATGAGCTGGCGCACCAGCTGGACCCGCAGGACCGCCCGGTCACCCTCGTCTGCTGCCAGAACGACTACACCAAGGATATCACCACCCGCACCATGGATATCGTCTGCATCAACCGCTACTACGGCTGGTACAACCTTTCCGGTGACATGGACGCCGCTTGCTACGGCCTGAATCAGGAGCTGGATTTCTGGGCAGAGCAGCACAAGCCCGTGATGATGAGCGAGTACGGTGCGGACACCGTGGCAGGGCTGCACACCGCCGGAGCCGAGATGTTCAGTGAGGAGTTTCAGGTGGAGTTCTACCGCCGTCTGGATGCAGAGTTTGACAAGCGCCCGTGGTTTGTGGGAGAATTTGTCTGGAACTTTGCAGACTACGACACCGTGCAGGGCCCCATGCGGGTGGATGGCAACAAAAAGGGCCTGTTCACCCGGGACCGCCGCCCCAAGCTGGGCATGCACTTTCTGCGCCAGCGGTGGGCAGAGATACCTACGTTTGGATTTAAGGAGTAATCATGATGAAAACCTACCAGAACCACGCTATGACCGACGCCGAGGCACGGCAGGCACTGGCCGATGCCTGCAAACAGGTGGAGACCAATCTGCCCCTGTACACCTACCAGTGCCAGAACCATTCCAGTGTGAACGATATCTACCCCGGCTGCGCCAATAACCAGTGGACCTGCGGCTTTTGGCCCGGTGAGATCTGGCTGGCCTACGAGGCCACCGGGGACGAAAAATTCAAGACCGCCGCCCTCATTCAGGTGGACAGCTTTGCGGACCGCATTGCCCGCAAGGTGGAGGTGGACCACCACGATATGGGCTTTTTGTACAGCCCCACCTGCGTGGCAGCGTGGAAGCTGGTGGGCAGCGAAAAGGGCAAAAATGCCGCCATTGCCGCCGCCGACCAGCTGCTGACCCGCTACCAGCCCAGCGGCCGCTTCTTGCAGGCATGGGGCACTATGGATGACCCCGACAACTACCGCTATATCATTGACTGCATGCTCAACGTGCCGCTGCTGTACTGGGCAGCGCAGGTGACCGGCAGCGACCACTACCGCGAGATCGCCGCCGCCCACACCGCCACCACGCTGGCAAACTCCTTCCGACCGGACGGCAGCACCTACCACACTTTCTTTATGAACCCGGACGGCACCCCCAAGGGCGGCCGCACCTGTCAGGGGCTATAAGGACGACAGCTTCTGGGCGCGGGGACAGGCGTGGGGCGTGTACGGCAGCGCCATTGGCTACACCTACACCCACGATGCAAAAAGATTTTTGGATGTGTTCCGCAAGGCACTGGCGTTCTACCTTTCCCGTCTGCCAGAGGACATCGATGCCCCTGCTGGGACTATGGCTCTTTGCCCCGGAAAGCGGCGAGCCGCGGGATTCCTCCTCCGCTGCCATCGTGGCTTGTGGATTGCTGGAAGCAGCCAAGTATGTGGATGAAACAGAAGCTGCCCAGTGGCGCACGCTGGCGCGGCAGATGCTGGCCAGCCTTGCCGCAAACTACGCAGTAAAGCCCGGTACCCTCGGCTCCGGCCAGCTGCTGCACGGCACTTACAGCGAAAAAAAAGCCCCTACAACACCTGCACCCCGGAGGGCGTGGATGAATGCACGAGCTGGGGCGATTATTTTTACATGGAGGCGCTGACCCGCCTGACCAAAGATTGGGAGATGTACTGGTGATGAACTTGCAGACCAAAGCGGATTTTACCGCACTGATGCACAAATTTCTCGACCCGCTCAAGCCTTATTATTCCGCAGGCTGCGCCCGGCTGCATCTGGGCGAGACGGGCGTGACCTACAACCAAAATGCTATTGAGCTGGAAGCCTTCAGCCGCCCGCTGTGGGCGCTGGTGCCCTTCTGGGTGGGCGGCGGCTCTGAGCCGGAATTTGAAACCATCTACCGCAAGGGTCTTGCCGCCGGCGCCGACCCGGAAAACCCCGAATACTGGGGCACCACCGGGGAATACGACCAGTGTTATGTGGAGATGGCTGCCATTGCCTGCGGCATCCTCACCGCACCGGAAAAGTTGTGGACCCCGCTTTCTGACACCGAAAAACAGAACCTTGCTGCATGGCTGGGGCAGATCAACGCCCACACCATCCCGGACTGCAACTGGCAGTTTTTCCGCATCCTTGTAAACCTTGCCCTGAAAAGCGTGGGGATGCCTTTCAGCCCGGAACTGCTGGAGGACGGTCTTTGCAAAATTGACAGCTATTACAGCGGCGACGGCTGGTCCACCGATGGCGCCTCCGTACAAAAGGATTACTACATCCCGTGGGCCATCCAGTATTACGGGCTGCTCTACTCTAAATTTGCCGCCGACACCGACCCCCGGCGTGCTGCACTCTACCGCCAGCGCGCCCAGCTGTTCGCGCAGCAGTTCGTCTACTGGTTCGATGCCAACGGCGCAGCGCTGCCCTTTGGCCGCAGCCTGACCTACCGCTTTGCTCAGAACAGCTTCTGGGCGGCCTGCATCTGGGCAGGGCTGGAGCCGCTGCCCCTGCCGGTGATGAAAGGGCTCATCGTCCGCAACTTCAACTGGTGGCTGGGGCAGAAATGTTCGACCGGGACGGTATCCTGACCATCGGCTACTGCTACCCGCAGATGTACATGGCCGAGCGGTACAACGCCCCCGGCAGTCCCTACTGGGCATGAAGAGCTTTTTGCTGCTTGCTTTGCCGGATGACCATCCCTTCTGGTCTGCCGAAGCCGCGCCCATGCCCGCATTGGAGCGGCTCAAGCCAATGCCCTACGCCAATATGCTGGTGCAGCGCCGGGCGGGGCGGGTAACGGCCTATGCTGCCGGTGTCAACGAGGGGCACGGCCACGGACAGTTCCCGGAAAAGTATGCAAAATTTGCCTACGATACCCGCTTTGGCTTCTGCGCCTCCCGCAGCCGGGAGGTGCTCAATCAGGCGGCTCCCGACAGTATGCTGGCCTTTGTCATCGACGATAACGTGTTTGTGCGCAAGGTGAGCAAAACGTGGGAAATTGAAGCCGGGGCTGTGACTGCGCAGTGGTCGCCCTTCCCCGGCATTGAGGTGACCACTACCATCACCCCCAACGGCCACCGGCCACTGCCGCCATCACGAGATTGACAGCAGTTTCGACTGCGAAGCCTACGACTGCGGTTTTGCCGTGCCCAATTTTGCACCGGGCTATGCCGAAAGCGTGGAAAATGACACCGCCGAAGCCCATTGCGACACCCTGCGCTGCACCGTGCGCGGCAGGGGAGAAGCAGTGGTCATCGGCTGCGACCCCAACACCAGCCTGTACTTCACTAACGTCCATCTGCCCGCCGTGAAGTACCACATCCCCAAGGGGCACACAGGACTGGACACCGAGGTCTTTGACGAAGCGGACTGATGCCGCTTCTTTCCAGAAAAACAGTCGTTTTGTGCGGCTGATTTTTCTTATATCCTGTGCTATAATAAAGCAGAAAATGCTGCGAGGTGACATTTATGCCGTTAAATCATCCCATTACCTCGGCGCTTCTGGCCGACCCGGAAATTTTCCAGCAGAACCGTCTGCCCTTCCATGCCCATTTTACCGACCAGACCAGCCTGGAACTGCCCCTGACCGTCAGCTTGGACGGCGAGTGGAACTTCTGCTATGCGGGAAAACCTGACTGCGACCCTTTACGGACTGGGACACCCTGACCGTGCCGGGCTTCATCCAGCATGCAGAGCCTGCAAAAGCCCGGCCAGCCCTACGGCGCGCCCCATTATGTCAACACCCAGTACCCGTGGGATGGCCACGAAAAGCTGCACCCCGGTCAGATTCCGCAGGACTATAACCCCATCGGGGAATACCAGCGCAGTTT
>ENA-OPYU01000433-OPYU01000433.1-human-gut-metagenome-genome-assembly--contig:-NODE-433-length-16985-cov-2.354312_pt1 | contig 16985 bp, 23 predicted proteins | sample MGYA00242637_ERZ504482 | MGnify/ENA primary metagenome ERZ504482 (study PRJEB26092, sample SAMD00036237) | human gut metagenome | host: Homo sapiens | study: EMG produced TPA metagenomics assembly of...
AAAATTAATAAATAACTATAACACATTATGGCTACTAAAGAAAAGGACACCAACAAGGAGTTAGAAGTAGAAGAGATTGTCTCCAAATCGGAGCAATTCATTGAAAACAATTCAAAGAAGATTATTTACGGTATAATAGCTGTCGCACTCGTTGTTGGAGCTGTTTTGGGAATCAAGCATGGTTATTTAGTTCCTCTGGAGAAAAAAAGCCGCCGCCGCCATGTTCAAGGGCGAGCAATACTTCGCCAGAGATTCTTTCGCCTTGGCTTTAAACGGCAATGGAGCTGACTATGAAGGTTTCGAGGCTATCATCGACCAATATGGAAGCACGGACGCCGGAAACTTGGCGAAGGCTTACGCAGGTATCTGTTACTACAAGATGGGCGATACACAGAAGGCGCTCGATTTATTGAAATCTTTCAGCGGAAAGGACCAAATGGTATCTCCGGCGGTTACAGGCTTGATCGGTGATTGCTACGTGAACATGGGTAATACGAAAGAAGGAATCAGCTATTTCGAGAAAGCCGCTAAGGAGGCCGACAACGAGGTAATCAGCCCGATTTACTTGAAGAAGGCCGGTATCGCTTACGAGAACTTGAAAGAGTATGACAAGGCTGTAAAGGCTTACACGACTATCAAGGACAAGTATTACACTTCCATGGAGGCATCCGATATCGATAAGTATATCACCCGTGCTTCGGCAGGAAAATAAATAAACAGTATATTATATAGTATAACAGAGGATGTCTCGGTCAAACAAGGCATCCTCTTCTTTTAAAGAGACAAGTATGGCTACAGCTTATCAGAATTTATCCGAGTACGACTTCAACAGCGTACCTGATGCTTCAGAGATGAACATCGGCATCGTAGTTGCTGAATGGAACAAGAACATTACCGAGAAGTTATTGGAAGGTGCTTGCAACACGCTTGAAAAGCACGGGGTGAAACCGGAGAACATCGTAGTTAAACGAGTTCCGGGTAGTTTTGAACTGACTTTTGGAGCCAAAAGATTGGCCGAGACTAAAGAATTAGACGCTGTGATCGTTCTGGGATGCGTCGTAAGAGGCGATACGCCACATTTTGATTACGTTTGTTCCGGCGTTACGCAAGGCATTACAGAATTGAATTTAATGTACGATATTCCTTTCATTTTCGGCCTGTTAACTACCGACACCATGCAGCAATCCGAGGATCGTGCGGGAGGTAGATATGGCAATAAAGGGGACGAGGCAGCGGTTACCGCAATAAAAATGGTAAAACTTTTTCTGCCTAAACGCTTGCAGGTTTCAAAATAAATCGTACCTTTGCACTGCAATTAAGAACAAGGGGGGCAGTTACCAGAGTGGCCAAATGGGGCTGACTGTAACTCAGCTGGCTTTCGCCTTCGGTGGTTCGAATCCATCACTGCCCACCTTTTTAATTCGCAACATATTATTGCGGAAGTAGCTCAGTTGATAGAGCATTAGCCTTCCAAGCTGAGGGTCGCGGGTTTGAGCCCCGTCTTCCGCTCTAGGAAAAGAGGAAAATCGAAAGGTTTTCCTCTTTTTTATATCCTCGTATTACTATATATCCGGGATAATGTCTACTTTAGCCCCCAAATACAACAAATAACAAAAAGAGAGATGAAGATGGTGAAAGGGATATACGTGTTGCTGACAATGTTCTTATTGATAGGATGCGCTACGGTAATGAATCCTTATAAAATGGACAACCGGATGCATAAGATAGAGCTAGGGATGACCAAGCAAAAGGTTATATCGATACTAGGAAAGGATTTTGAGTCGGCTGGCGCACGGATAACCCCCGACGGCCCGATAGAGAGTATCAGTTATAAGACGGTAACCATGACGATAGCCGACTACTCTGAAGGCTACTACATCCTAAGCTTCAAGAATGGGATACTAGTGGAGTGGTTCAAGGAAAAGACACCGATCAATAACAATACAGCGAACTAAGGTCTCCTTTTAGGCCACTAAAAACAAATAAGGCAGATGCCTCTGGGCATCTGCCTTCATTCTTTTACGATTATAAACTTTCTTCGATACATGAATCCGGTTATGACTGACCGGCCTGCCGTGGTTTTCTAACTCGGCCTCACGACTGCCTTTCCGGTTAGCCTTTATGTACTCGACTAACGGATCTTGCTTTTTTCTCTTTGTCTTCATAGCTTTATTGCTTTTATATCGCTTTCACGAGCGCAAAGATACGAAAATGAATTTCATTTCACCTTCACTATCGTCCCAAGGGTATTTTCTTTTCGGTATTTCTAGGGAACCAACCTTTCTGCACACGCTCCTCCTGCTCGAAAATCTCCTTGATCGTCCAGAACGATGAGAAGGCGAATACGCCGCAAATAGCGGACACAAACACGCTGTCTATAAACAGGGAGGCTATCACTCCTAAAATCCCCAAGACAAGGAATATCCACCAGCATTTCGTCCCCCGAATAATACTCGGCCTTCACGACTACCGGATGAAACAGACCGATAATCAAAAATTGTAACGATACCGATCAACAACCCATCAAAATTTATCATATCCATATCTGAGTATTTATACTTATTACTATTATATGTAACAAATATACGAACAATATTCCACTTAACTGATCATTTCTTTCTATGAAGAGATAGAAGCCCCTATTCGCAATAATCGTCTCACAAAGATGAAACGATCTTTTCATATACGTGATACGATCTTTTCACCCTTGTGATACGATCTTTTCACATAGGTGAAAAGATCAAGACCTAAAGAAGCTTACACTTAAAGTAACACAAAAAAAGGTCACATCCATTGTTAGTGGACATGACTTCTATATTGTTTTCAAATAAGATTCTTATCTGTTGCTTTCCTCCGCTGGTGTAGTAGCGGGAGTTTCCTCTGCCGGAACTGCCGGTTGTTGCGCTGTACCAAAGTCCGGAGCGATCGTGTTAGGATCGATAGAGACAGCGTCGTTCACTTGTTGCTTGATCTCTGATTGAGCGGCATGCTCAGTTCTGGGGATAAATGCGGTAATCACGATACTCAGTACGATTACGGCACCCGCCAAACTCCAAGTAGCTTTCTCCAAAAATGTCCGTGGTCTTACGTACACCCATGATTTGGTTAGAAGAAGAGAACCCTGAAGCCAAACCTCCACCTTTCGAGTTCTGGATCAACACGATCAAGATTAATAGTATAGAGGCGATCAGGATTAAGATAGAAATAAATACGTACATCTTAGTTTTATTTTTTAGTGTTAATAATCAACTTTTCCAAAAAATCTGATTTGGTCTGCAAAGTAAACATTTTTTCTGGATATTTCAAGCTTAAGTTTTTAATAATTTGCAAAGCCTTATCATATCGCTTCTGTTTTATATAAATCCGGGCTAAAGTTTCCGTAAGGCACGAGTCTTCCAGCGATTTGGACTGCTCATCATCCAAATCTTTCACCGACTCTGGAGTCTCCGCACGGCTGGTTTCCTCACGGATTTCCAGCCCACTACCCGGCATACGCTGTTGGTCATTTTTAATGAACGAATCGATCAAGTCGTGATGTCGAAGCCTATTCTCCGCATCCTCTCCAGATGGCTTCTCTTCTTCCTCTTTCGATAATGACCAAAATCATATAATCTGACGATACCGATGGCTGGAACAGGAACGAGGCTTCTTTCTTAGGCTCCGGTTCCTCGTTACGGTTAGAGAGGAATGCGTCTATCAAGGAGAAAGTATCCTCTTTTCGCATATCCGGCTCATGCTCCACACGGGAGTTCAAGCCATATTTATCTCCCTCTATCAGTTGGAACAGCTTTTTCCGGTCCGGCAAGAATATCGCCATCTTCTCCAGCTCCAAGGTAAAACTCATATCATTTAATACGGCCAGATTCTTTAGATACAACATCCGTGCCACTTGAAAATACGGGTAATCCTCCACGATTCGTCGCAACTCAAGAAGAGTCCCCTCGGTCAATTCCGAAGGCTCCTCCATCAAACGATATAAATCCTCCGCCCTCATTCTACCAATTGGCAACCGTAGCGTTATAGATTTGGTCTACTATTTCCTCTATGATTTCCTCGCATAATGTTCCCTCTACCTGCTGCGGCATCAAGTTACTGTCGAACTCGCGGTAAGCGGAGAACGACTGCTCAAAATCCTCATCCGGGTTAACCCGGTTGGAGTAACGAACCCGCACCGTGATCGTCAACCTCGTCTGCGAGGCGATAGCATCCTCCTTCACGGCCATTGGAGCGAAATCGTAACCAGTGATCTCACCCTCCAACTCAAGGTCGCCATTGCTCGGAACCAGTTGCAGACGAGTCTGACGGATGTAAATATCCTTCAAATCCTCCGTAAACTGCGGCGCAAGGGTCGGATTCACGTAGGGAGCTTGGTTCGTGAAGTCACGAATCGTAATGGTCTTCACCTTCGTATAATCGATAGAGGCTCCATTAAACTTATAGGAAATAGAGCAAGCCGTAGCCAATACCGTCAAAAATGAGAGTATAAGCCAAATTGGCTGCCGACAAACGTATGTTGACAATCTTCTTTAGCATATTTTTATTCCAAAATTGTATTCCTTGATTTTTCGATATAACGTACGCTCCGATATCTTCAAGTCGGCTGCCGCGTTCTTCCGTCGCCCGTTATGCTTCTCCAAAGCCTTACGGATCATCTCCTTCTCCACCTCTTCCAAGGATAAAGTCTCCTCTTCCACATCCTCGGCATCTTGGATCGTCGGGTGCATGGCATGAACTGCCGCCGGATGGATCGGATGCGCATAAGGGGTATCGTCTGCCACCGTTGGCATCGGGATATTCCCTCCCATGATATCATGCACTAATTTCTTTAGCTCGTTCACGTCCTTTTTCATATCGAACAAGACTTGATAAAGGATCTCCCGCTCGCTGTTAAATATCTTTTGATCCGGATCTTGCTTCACCAATACCGGATATTTCTCTACGTTCACGTTCGGCAGATAAAGGCGCAGGACATCCGCCGTTATATCCCGTGTCTCCTCGATCACGGAGATACGTTCCGTGATGTTTTTCAACTCACGCACGTTACCCGGCCAACGGTAAGAAACCAATAATTGACGGGCCTCATCATCCAAGCGGATCGGCGGCATCCGGTATTTCTCGGCGCAATCACTGGCGAACTTACGAAATAATAAGACGATATCTTCCGGACGCTCCCGCAAGGGAGGCACTTGAATAGGCACCGTATTCAAACGATAGTACAAATCCTCCCGGAATTTACCTTCCGAAACCGCCTGCACTAAATTCACGTTCGTAGCGGCAACGATACGAACGTTCGTCTTCTGTACCTTAGAGGAACCGACCTTGATAAACTCACCCGTCTCCAACACACGAAGCAAGCGTGCTTGCGTAGGAGTTGGCAGCTCTCCTACCTCATCCAAGAAGATCGTTCCACCGTCCGCTACCTCGAAATACCCTTTACGGTCGGCCAACGCCCCGGTAAAGAACCTTTCTCGTGCCCGAAAAGCTCCGAGTCTATCGTCCCTTCCGGAATGGCGCCACAGTTTACGGCTATATATTGTCCATGCTTACGCTGACTGTTCTGATGAATAATTTGAGGGAAAGTCTCCTTTCCGACACCACTTTCTCCTGTAATAAGAACAGATAAGTCGGTTGGCGCTACCTGGAGCGCAACATCGATCGCACGATTTAATCCGGGGTTATTACCAATAATCCCAAAACGCTGTTTTATCTGTTGTACATCAACCTTCATCACTCTTTCACTTTTAAAATCTGTAATTATTTCAGTTACTCTGCCAAAATTACAAATCTTAATTCAAACTACCACTATTGATAACAGATTCTATCGATCGTTTCTTATTTTTAGCACCATATGTACGTTTATACAAGAACTCGGCAAGATCCTTGTCTTCCGGGATGGCGGCGATCTCTTCCGGCAAGATAGGCTCACCGATATATACATCCGCTTTCTTCCACGCTTATTGAAAGCCTCTGTAGGAATACGCAAGGTACGTATTTGCCAGCTGATATTCCCTAGCCAATAGAAAAATGGGTATTTTGAAATCAAAATAAACAGGGTATACCGGTGCTTTCGCCTTACGAAACTAAGCGGATCACGCTATGCGCCCACGATAAATCCCGTACCTGTTTCTCTTTTTTATTATAAAATGAGATCGCTCCAGCAGGGAAGAAACCCATCGGATGACCTTCTTTCAGGCGTTGCAGGGATAGTCGCACGCCATTGACATTCGCCGGATTCGCCCCTCGCTTGTGGGAATCGGGCACCACGGATATGAAATTATCCTCCATCGCCCCGATCTTCGTCAAGATGCCGTTCACCATCACCTTAAAGTCCGGACGGCGGGAAGCGAAAATATCAATCAGCATGATTCCATCCAACGACCCGATCGGATGGTTGGAAACGGTAACAAAAGGCCCCTTCCGGCAGATGATCTAAAATCTCTTTATTATGAACCTCATAGCTGAGATCGATAATGGGGTCATGCAATAAAGCGGAAGTAAACTCAGCGCCCCGTAAATGACAATTCCGGGCATGTACCTTATTAACCAGATCCACACGTAAGCACTTTATCAGCAACTTACCCAACCATGTCCCCACTCGCCCCTTGAAGAACGGGACCATCTCTTGCAAATCGTAAATGTCAACAACACTCTTCTTCATACTTTATCCTAAAAACGAGGCACACATCTTCTCGTGTTTCCTCATCACTATCGCTAGTACGATGTTCAACACGATGATCTCGTATAGGTAATAAGCCCAGACCTGTCCCGTTAGTACGATCACAAACATAACCATCGTCCGGCCATTAAAGGTCAACAAGTCTATGTAACGCATTAAATGACGACTCTGTTTACGAAAGTCCACACGGATATTCTCCGGAATATTATCCCCATACTTCGCATGCAAATTTTGTAACATACTCTGTAAGGTAGGCGTAGCCTTCACTTGCAACATCGTATACCAACGATATAAGAAGTAGAAAAACTTGTTAATGCCATACTTCATCTCCTTATGTTTCGCCTCCACCTGTTCCAAAGACTGAAACTCCGATCCTTTATCCTTACTGATAAAATAAAGGTGAAGCGTCTTATAATAATCCGTGATATTCGCTTGGACTAAATGAGACAGACCGGATAAGACCGCCAAGGCAAAGAACCAATCCGTACCGTAATCATGAGACAGACGAAGAGCGAATCCGATATAGATCGAAGCGAACCAGATATCCCCGGCGAATCCGTCCAAGATACGCCCGATAGCGGACTTGATCCCTGTAAGACGTGCCAGCTGCCCATCCACGCAGTCGAGGATATTGGCAAATACCAACAATAATATACCACAGATATTATATGTCAAATTATCGTGATAAAACATAAATCCGACCGCCGCACCCACGAAGATCGAGATAACCGTAATCATATTCGGGGTAATCCCCGTGCCTCGCAACATACGAGCAATACGAAATCCTATCGGACGATAAAAAATTCGGTCTATCTTATTTTCTGTTTCTATCGACTTTAACGATGCTTCGTATTCCTTATCCAACTCGCTCATTTGTTTCTTATTTATACGAGTAACCGCCATCCACAACGACTACCTCGCCATTAAAATAACTATTCTCTATCAACATTTTATAAACTTCCGCCAATTCATCCGGGTCGCAGAACCGTCCCAAAGAGACCTTGTTCTCTATATTCCGACGGATCTCGGCAGGCTTTGTTTTCTGCCATTCCGTATCGACAAAACCGGGAGCCACGGCATTCACACGCAGTTCATAGGGAACTAAGAACTTCACCATATTTTTGACCAGCGCATGAACAGCACTTTTCGTCACCCCATATGCCAAGGATACCGAATGAGGCTGTATTCCCATCAAGGAACCCGTAAACACGATACTTCCCCCTTATTAATCCGTCCAACAATCTTCTGTAAGAGGAAGACCGGGAAAATGGATATTAGCAAAGAAAACCCGTTCCAATCCTCGAATGAAAGTTCCTCAAAAGGATCCCGACAGGTCATTCCCGCATTGAACACAAGGCCGTCCAAACGTAGCCTATTCTCCTCCAAGAAAGAATCGATAACCCCGATCGTATTCCGATCCGAGATATCGGCCCGCAGAATAGAAACCTGTATATCGAAACGCCCCACCAACTCGCTACGTACCTCCTCTGCGGCCGCTTGGTCGGAAGCATAAGTCAGTATAAGGTTATATCCGGCCTTTCCTAAACAGGACGCTACCGCCTTTCCTATCCCTTTTGTCCCACCGGTAATTAAAATAAATTTATCCATGAAACTGATCGTTATTTAGCGGCAGATCCTTTCACTGTTTCCGGCTTCGCCTGACGTTGGGTTGTCAGATTCGCCTCATAAGAATCATGTATCGTTTTTTTTCCAGATTCGAGGAGGAAACCCCCTGTTCCGTAGGGAAATAAAATACCTGAACGCCTAAATCCTTCAGATAGTCGTACTTTCCGAACCAGTCATCACCTACCACGAAAGCGTCGATATTCAGCTTCTTCACGATTTCCGTATGATCCAAGGAATGTTGTGGAATAACGATATCGGGGGTCTTCAACGCCTCGATGATCTGCAAACGTTCATGGAACGGAATGATCGGCTTCGCTTTATAAGAAGAGACCAACTCATCTGTACCTAACCCGACGATCAATATATCCGCCAAACTACGGGCGTAATTGATCATCCTAAGATGATTATAATGGAACATATCAAACGTCCCGGATGTATATACTATCGTTTTGTCTTTAAACATAATCGTAATTTTCGTTTTAAACCGCAAACTTACGCAAACTTTTCCTATCTTAAAAGTTTAAAACCAAAAAGCGTCCCACGCCCCATACAAAAATGTCATGTCAATAACATCCATTCGTTATTAACATGACATTTTATGTATTTATTGAAACTTGTCAGGAAAGATCTACTATAATCCGTCCGTATCGTCCTCTTTTCGTCAAGTCCAGTTTCTCATTATCCCCCCCGCCTATCGAAATATTGCTTACGCAACGGATTGGCGGTAGCCTCTTGATAACGCAACCGGTTCCGGAAGATATCCAACGCCGCATATAAGGCTTGGCGGAACGACTCTTCCGAAGCCACGTTCTGCCCGGCTATGTCATAAGCTGTTCCGTGTGCCGGAGAAGTCCGTACGATCGGCAATCCTGCCGTATAGTTCACCCCGTCATCCATCGCCAACGTCTTGAAAGGAGCGAGCCCTTGATCATGATACATCGCTAAGACACCATCAAATTTATCATACATCTGCGAACCAAAGAAACCGTCAGCCGCATAAGGGCCAAATGACATTACGCCATTTTTCTCCGCCTCTTGCATTGCCGGTATGATAATCGTCTCCTCTTCCGTACCCAGCAATCCGGCATCACCGGCATGAGGGTTTAAGGAAAGAACCGCGATACGTGGCTTCACAATACCGAAGTCTTGCTTTAACGACTGATTGAAAATACGCAGCTTATTCACGATATCGCCCACGTTGATGGAAGACGCAACTTGCGACAATGGAATATGCCCCGTCACCAAAGCGACACGAAGATCATCTTTCATCAAGATCATCAAGGCTTTTTTATCCAAGCCACCGAAGCATTTCTCCAAATACTCAGTATGCCCGGGAAAATGAAAATCCTCGTTCTGGATATTATGTTTATTGATCGGGGCGGTAAGCAGTACATCCACTACTCCCCGCTTCATATCCGTAACTGCTGCTTCCAACGCCTTGAAAGCCGACTCACCGGCAACCGGCGTAGATTTCGACAACTCCACCTTGGTCTCGTCCTCCACGCAGTTAATAATGTTCACCCGGTTTACTCCTGCATCCTCCGCATGTGAAATAATATTCATATTGATAGGAGGAAGCTCCAATGCCTTCCGGTGATAAGCGGCTATCTTGGACGAGCCATAGATAATCGGCGTGCAAAGCTCCGCCATGCGGGTATCGGAAAAGGTCTTTAATATTACCTCATAGCCGATACCATTTATATCTCCGTGGGTGATCCCCACTTTAATCAGTCGTTCTTCCATATATTTTGTTTGTTTATACTTTTTCTCTTTTGGGATATCCAATGTCTCAGTTACCGGTTCTTCAAATTCACCCGGCAAACGTAACGTAAATAAGGCAGCTTCTATTCTACGCATGAAATTACGCTTGTCTGTCTCCGGAGCATACACAAATCCCTCGGCTACAACCACACGATGATTCTTTTCATCCAAGCGGGTGTGGCTTACGAACGGGCCTCCCATCATATCGCCTTGCATTCTCCACAAACCGCGCATCACGCCGCAATATTTACCATTTAAGGTTATTGGCGTATACTCCACTCCCGCACGCGTTTCTGTTTGCATATAGGAACCCGGGAACGAACCCGGCAGGTTCGCCTTCAATACAGAATCTCGTTTAGCGACCAGATATTCCTCCGTAAACGTATTCGGATCAGTATAAGGGAAAGTATATACGATTAAGTCCATACGGCCTGTGTTAGCGTTATTGGAAGACCAGAAGAAATCTGTCGTATCCTTATAGTACGTGAAGTTTGCCGGAGCGTTTAACATCACGTTCAGGTCGCTTTTCAGGTTATCCATAACCACCATACTATATTCCTTTTGTAATTGCTCTATCGCACGATTCATCTCCACCTTTACGAAGAAATCGACCAACGCCTTCTCATGGGTCTTTGAATACTCGACGATCGACTCCGTATTAGGAGCTTTCAGCGAAACAACCACCTGCCCTCTAGCCCAGACATTATTCTCGTAGCCTACAGAAAACTTTTCGTATAAGCGGTTGGGGGTCTATCGTAACCACTAATATATTCCTTACATACCGTAACAGACCTGTCAAAATCCGTTTGGATTGTTACGTAGGTAATCTTCAAAGAAGGCTCGGCTTGCGGAAGTCCGGGCACCGAAGAGGCCAACTCAGACTTTATGGCTTCTCCCGCAGGGCCTTTCCAATCCTTTTGATCCATAACCACGACAACCTCATATGCGAAGCCCGTAGCTTGAGTCATCACAGAACCTGAATTACATGCTCCCATCAAAACAAGAAGCAGCAACATACCGATGAATAAAGAACGTGTTTTCATACCCGTGTGTTTTATATTATACAAATGTAACATTTTTGCGCGGTAGAAAGCATTCCACAAGCGGCGAAAATATCCTCCCCACGTGATGCCCTTATCGTACATACAACTCCTTTGGCGTTTAAGAAATCCCGAAACGCCTCCATTTTAACGATATCGGAAGTCTCTAAAGACACATTCGGTATCGCATGAAAAGCGGATCAAGTTTACCCGACAAGGAATTCCACCTAATAAACAACTCAAAGCTTCGGCATTGTTTCAAGCTATCGTTCAAATTTTTGAAAAATCAATGTACTCAAAATGAGACACGTCGTTGATGCGAAAAATTCATATTGTTTGATTAAATCGATCACCTCCCTCGCTGGGAATGCCTTTTGCAACCGGCATCAAGGAAAGACGTTCCATAGGATAGGGCGAGTGCAGACTTACGGCCAGATGACATTCGCTCTCCTCTAAAAAGCGTTTCAAGCCTTTCGTCACACCAATGGTTGAAACCGTGATACGCTTCGGGCTCCACGCATATCCATACGGGGCCGTGAGTATTTCCAAAACCTTGAAAAGCTCGTCTACGTTATCCAGTGGCTCCCCCATTCCCATGAAAACGATATTCGTCAATGAATCGTTTTCCGGCAAGGACTGGATCTGGTTCAATATTTGGTTCGCTGTCAGGTTTGCCGTGAAACCTTGTTTTCCCGTCATACAAAACAAGCAATTCATTTTGCATCCGACTTGAGAAGAGACGCAAAGAGTCGCCCGATCATCCGTAGGAATATAAACAGACTCAACAAAACGCCCCGGTCCGGCAGCATATAGATATTTGATCGTACCGTCTTTCGACTTTTGATACTCAGATGGCGGATAAGCCCCGATCTCGAATGAATCCTCTAATAAAGCACGTTTGGCTACCGCTATATTTGTCATCTCCGAAATCCGGGTTATTTTCTTCTTATAAATCCAATCGGCCATTTGCTTAGCCGCATATGCGGGAAGACCCACCTCAGACGCCACACCTTTCAGTTCCTCCAAGGTCATCCCTAATAATTGTCTTTTGTCAACCATGCTATCGATATTTTCTTATTCGCGAAAGTACGAGAAATATTCCACAAAATAAAGATCCCCTATTTTGCCGTCAAAATAAATATATCTTGACGACAAAACAGGGGATCATTTTTTATCTTAAGTATAAATACTCTTTATTAATAGAAACGGATACGGTTGTCTTCCACCTTAGCGTTGTTGACCATAGATTGGATAGCTTGGAATCCTACACGATACGCGTTCGAAGCATCCAACGCACGGATTTCCTCAGCCTCGTTGAACTCCTTACCATCTTTATTTCTTGCGTATACCTTGAACACATATACACCGTTGTTACCTTTAACCGGAGCACTTACTTGGTCAACTTGAGCCATAGAAACCATAGCGTTCAAGTTCGGTTCGATACCGATACCAGCGATACGGCGAGTACCAAAGTTCACGAACTTTACAGAGTCTACAGAAGAACCCATCGTTTCAGCATATGCCTCAACTGAAGTTAAATTCTTAGCAGCCAATTCCTGAGCGATCTTATCGCCTTTTTTCTGGGCAGCCAATTCAGCTCTCAAAGCCGGAGCGACCATATCAACCGGACGATACCCCTCGGAAATACTTCCTTCTACAGCAGCCACGACAAATTTATCACTACACTCGAAGATCTCAGAGATAGAACCTTTATCGTTCTGGAACGCCCAACGAATTACCGGACGTGAATTCTTGATAGAACCTAACAACTGATCATCCGTAGTAACCGTTGCACCTGAAATCAAGTTATAACCGGCTTCCTTCGCATTCTCCTCCAATTTAGCCATAGAGTTGTTCTTCGATACGAACTGATTCAACTCATTGTAGATGTTGCTATAGGTCTTAGAGCTAGGAGATACAGTCATGTCGATATCTGCGATCTTATATTTTTCAACATTTCCTGTTTTCTCTGTTACTTTTACAAGGTGAGTACCATATAAAGATTTCACAACCGCTACCTCATTCAATGGAGTTGAGAAGACAGCCTTCTTAAAATCATCATTCACACCTCTCAAAGCGGTAACCTCTGTAAACCAACCTAGTTCACCACCATTCTCGGCGGCTTGGTCTGCTGAGTATTTCTTAGCTAATTCAGCGAAATTAGCGCCACCTTTCAACGCCCCCATCAAGCTATCAGCCAAAGCTGTTGTCTCAGCCTCAGATTTACCGGCCAACATGATGTGGCTAACTTTTACTGAGTCCGGAGCAACCGTCTTATCGACTAGCTTAAACATTCTGTATTTGTCATTCTCGAATACAGGACCATAAACAGCGCCAACCTCAGAAGTCGTAGCGAATTGTTTCATCTCCGGATCCAAAGCCTTCTCCGTGAAGAAAGCGTCAACATAAGGAACCTCAGAGTTCTCGTTTACTACATCAGCCACTCTTTCAGACGTAGCCAGCTCCTCTTTCAAGCTCTCGATCTCGGCCTGTGCCTTATCATAATCCTCTTTACTCGGACGGATATCTACGGCGATATATTTAATTACCTTAGATTCTTTTTGTTTATAAAGCTCCTTGCGTTGGTTATACAATTTCTCGATCTCGCTCTTGCTTACCTCAATCGTTGAATCCGGAATCGTAGCATATGATTGCATAGCGTAAATGATATCCGAATTCTCGGCATTATCATTATAAGCTTCCTTAGCGTCCAATGAATTTCGCGGAAATAGCCTTGCTCAATAATGTCGTATATTTTTGCTCCAAACGTTGACGTTTGATGTTCTTCTCCCAGAACAACCAGAAGTTCTTAGCTTGAATCAGCTGTGCCTGTTGATCTGCCGGATAGCTAGCGATATTATCGGAATCGATTTGTTTCAAGAAATTCAACAAAGCGGCCTTATCAAAAGCACCAGTCTGAGGATTCGTAAACATTTGCATTTGTTGGATCAACGGAGAGATATTCTCACCTTGAACCATATCGAACAATTCTTCCGGACTTACTCCCATACCTAATTTAGCAGTAGCCTCGTCCAACACGACCTCTTGTACCATCGCATCGAATACGGACTGGCGAATCTGTGTCATATATTCCGTCGGGCAGGCTGGCTGAACCGGATTGCATCTTATACATCTCGGCCATCTCATCAACGCGACCTTGATAATCTTGAATTTTTCACAACCTCTCCATCAATCTCGGCGATCCGTTCCTGTGATTGCCTAAAATAAGTAGAACCAGAGTTTAAAAAGTCTCCAATGATAAAAGCGAACAATGCCAAACCCACCACGAGTACCAGCAGTCCTGCTTTGCTTCTAATTTTTTCCCAGCGTAGCCATTTATCTTTATTATTTTTTAAAGTTTATTATTTCACATTTTAAGGGCACAAAGATATGAAAAAAATGGAAATTCCACAGCATATAATCCTTTTTTTTCATCAAATCCCTACTTTCATACGTACAAGTTCGATCTTCGTAGCCGTTACTTTGATTATCTTAAACGAATATTTATCGATCTGGACAGTCTCGTTCAATTTCGGGAATTTTTGATAGAAGTGCAAGATAAAAACCGGCGATGGTGACATAATCATCCGACTCCGGAAGATCCAACCCGAACATTTCGTTCAAGGTATCAATCTCCATTCTACCCGACAGCAAATACTCATTGTCCGATACTTTTTTCAGCCACATGCGACTTCATATCGTGCTCGTCCTCAATCTCTCCGAAAATCTCCTCCACCAAATCCTCAAGTGTCACGATACCCGACGTACCGCCAAACTCATCCACGACAACAGCCAAGCTCTTCTTCTCTTGCATCAGCAGTTTCATCAGTTTATTCGCCGCCATCGTCTCCGGAACGATCGATACGCTACGGATATGCTGGGTCCAATCCTCCGGATTCTTGAAAAGCTCGGAAGAATGGATATACCCGATAATATCGTCAATATTCTCGTTATACACCAATATCTTCGAAAGTCCTGTCTCGATAAACTTAGAACGCAATTCCTCTATCGTAGCAGACGTATCACAGGCTACAATCTCCGTCCGGGGCACGATACAATCCCTCAAACGGACATTCGAGAAGTCTAAGGCGTTTTGGAAAAACTCTTAATCCTCCGTATCCATATTCCGAATTTTGCGGAGCATCTTCCAGACTTTGCTGTATAAAATAATCCAAGTCTACCTTGCCTAATGCCTGAGGTGAACTTTTCAAGTTCTTCACGCCCCCTTAACATTCAAAAGTCAAAAAATGATAGCGGGATGAGAACTTGGAGACCGGATACAGGATGATATATATGATAAATAATGGTATCGCAAATATATTGAGTGATAAATTAGGATTCAACTTAAATATGGTCTGGGAATAAACTCCCGGCAACAAGATCAAGATCGTAGATATCACGGATTGGATAAAAAGCGATCAATGCCTCATTCGCAACCACCTTGGCTATAAACGGCTCCAATACGATTGCCATCTGAAGACCATAAACGACCAACGCAATATTATTTCCTACCAACATGGTAGAGATAAACAAATTTGGATTACGATAGAAAATACCCAGTATCTTACTGGATAGACTACGTTCCTTCTTATCCAGCTCGAAACGAAGCTTATTGGAGGAGATAAAAGCGATCTCCATCCCGGAAAAGAATGCGGAAAATGCGACGGGAAATTAAAATATAAGTCAGCGTCCCCACCTTAATTACTTTTTATTGCAATCTACTTTGTGACACATCTACCCGGGCACTATACCCCCTGAGCTGTCCGTGTCGTATCGGCCGGAGCATCGCTCACCGGGAAAATACCTTGTGAGTTAAATATCTTATACTGAGTCATATCTTGGTTCGACTCAAAACCTATACCTGTTATGATCTTATCTTCTTGCTCGATACGCATAAACTTATCAGAATAAACCTTCTCTTGCTTCTGGTCCCAGAACAATTGGGAAGTCTCAAAATGCTCCCCTTGCAGACTTTCCACCTCTACATTACCGATCAGCTCCCAAAGCCCTTTTTTATCATAATAATAGGCTGTATCCGCCTTAATACTCGCTTCTGTCTGGAATAAGGTATCGAACTTCTCCACGTAGATCCCCTCGGGGAAATACCAATGGGGGTTCCGCCGCCTTCCCATAAATCTGCCACTCTTTCGCTTTCAAGCGATATCTCGTGATACCAGAATCGGAGATCAAGGATGACACATCCGTAGCCTTCATCGTATAAGTCTTGTCCGGGTCAAACTCAACATCAACCACCTCCTTATGCTCCTTACTGCAAGAGGCAGAAAACAAAAGAAGCATAACAACCACCACGAAGGTAGTTGTTATGCCCATATTTTCCGTTTTACAATGAAAACGATTTCCTATCATAATTACCGAATCGTTGTACGCTCTCCGATCCAACCACCGACAGTGAAAGGTTTGCCCTTCTCCAAATCCGGGTGCATGAAGATCTCCTCCGTAGAAGGAAGGTGAGCACGATAAGATGATATCAAAGTATTAGCCTCTTCAGCAACACTCGGATCTACCTGTTTCGCTTTCTCAAATTTATCGATAGCGGCATTATAAGCAGCTCTTGCCAATACTCCATCATTCGGGAAGACAGATTTAGAGTAGCGGCATACATCTTGCCGATCAATAAATAAGCATTGCCATAGTTAGGATTTACCTCCAAAGCTTTCTGGCAATATTGTCTAGCCTTTGAATAAGCATTTTGCTCAAACAGCAACAATGCGATCATATAATAATCATCAGCTTTTGAAGTCGCGTCCGTTTCTAAATTCGCGGCCTCATCAAAGTATTTAATAGCCGTATCATAATCCTTTATCTTAACGGCTTTCTTTCCTAGCCCAACAGCAGCCTCGGCACTAGGTTCTTGACGATAA
>ENA-OPYU01000434-OPYU01000434.1-human-gut-metagenome-genome-assembly--contig:-NODE-434-length-16960-cov-4.335472_pt1 | contig 16960 bp, 21 predicted proteins | sample MGYA00242637_ERZ504482 | MGnify/ENA primary metagenome ERZ504482 (study PRJEB26092, sample SAMD00036237) | human gut metagenome | host: Homo sapiens | study: EMG produced TPA metagenomics assembly of...
TAGAATAATCACAAGTTCATAAAGAACAAGGCAGACAAAGGCGTCGCAGTTTATAAACCTGCGGCGCTTTCTTATATTCCAGTTCATCCCGGGAAGGCTGGAAAGTCTGTTGGACAGAAAATGCAAGTAGGGTGACTGAAAAAATTGGCTAAAAGCCACTTATAATAATTACCAGTTTAAAATAAAATAGAATTTATAGATATAGCAGGAAAGAAAACGAAAGTTGTATTTCCTGCTATTTTACTACATGAAAGGATATTTATTGTCCACTGTGGCAAATAAAAAAGTAATGTATACATGATGGGAGATGAGGTAAAAAATAAATTGAAAATGAATTCGAACATGATGATATAAAGATAATAAAGTAATAATGCACAAAAAATATCAATAAATTCGTGAAAAAACTGTTTTTTATTTTTGTGGAACAAGCATTGACAAAATAAGATGTATACTTTAATGTATACAACATAAGAAAGAGAAAATGAAAAGAAGTATAGGAGGACTTGACTATGATTATGAAATTTTACAAAAGTTCCTGCGGATTGATGCTGGTTCCGTTGCTTATCGGTGCGGTCATACACACATTGTTTCCGCAGGCATTGGAAATCGGTGGATTGACGACTGCTGCATTTTCTAATGCAGGGGCTGCCACATGTATGGGACTACAGTTGTTCTGCCTGGGAACCACATTACAATTGAAGGATATGCCGGCGGTTCTGAAAAGAGGGGGTACATTACTGTTATCTAAATTTTTAATCGGCGCAATCCTTGGAATTGTTGTAGGAAAAGTGTTTGGACAGGCCGGATTCTGGGGCCTTACGGCATTATCGATTGTCGCCGGAGTTACGAACAGTAATGGTTCTTTGTATTTATCACTTGTAAAGACATATGGAGATGAAGCAGATGCTGCGACAGTGGCGCTGCTGGCATTGAATGATGGTCCGTTTTTTACCTTGCTGGCATTGGGAGCTTCTGGAATGGCAAGTATTCCTATGATGTCTCTTGTAGCAGTAATTGTACCGATGATTTTAGGGATGATTATTGGAAATGTAGATAAATCAATGATGAAATTCTTCGCTCCTATGGCAGACATTCTGATACCATTTGTTGGATTGACACTTGGAGCAGGCATTAACTTAAAAGACGTGGTGAAAGGTGGACCACAGGGGATCCTGTTAGGTTTGATCACAGTGTTTGTCGGCGGATTTTTCACATTGTTTTTCGATAGACTTATATGCAAACAGCCGGGATATGCAGCATTTGCAGTTGCGTCTACGGCGGGAAATTCTGTTGCGGTACCAGCGGCGGTTGTGTTGATTGATAAGACGTGGGCTCCATATCAGGCGGTTGCGACAACACAGTTGGCGGCATCTGTCGTAGTCACAGCTATACTGGTACCAATCGTGACAAGTATCTGGGCAAAGAAATATGGATGTCCGCAATTATCTTCGAAATAAAGGAACATAGAAAAAGTGCAGGAAAGCGGTAAAGTCCGAGTCTGCACTTTTTAACATATTTAAATTTATTATATAGTCATAGAATCTGCGTGAAAAGCAGCCTCGAAAGAAGCTTCTTTCGAATGATAGAGATGTTCTTCCATTGCTTTTGAAGCGAGTGCCCAATCTTGCTTCAGGCAGTATTCCACGATTTTCAGGTGCTCCTGTTGGGAAGCTAACAGACGATTCCGGCTTTTTCTTCCAGAATAGATACGAAGTCGTGTATTCTGTTGGGCTATCCGTTCGTAAGTACTGATCAGATAGTCATTGCTGGTTGCATCGATGAACATTTGGTGGAATTGTTTGTCTGTCTCATAATACTCGTTAAGATCGGAAACATTCGCAGTGTCACGTTGAAAGATGCGGAAATAATTCTGGTAGATTTCATCTGAAATTTTATTTCCATAATGCAAGATTGCAAAAGGTTCGATCAGAGTGCGTGCTTCGTGAACCATATTGATCTCACGGATGGTCAATGGAGCGACCATGATGCCTTTTTTGGGAAGGATTGTCACCAACCCTTCCTGTTCCAGGCGGCCAAGGGCGTCTCTGATAGGAGTCCGGCTTGCCTGGACATCTTCTTTGAGCATTTCTTCATTGAGTAGTGCACTCGGAGCGTACTCGCAATTGATAATCTTGTCCTTGATAATATTATAAGCGTGTTGCTTTTAACGTTTCATTTTTTCATAATCAGTCTACTTTCTTTTTTATTATTGAGAATATTATTGTATTCGACATTGTATATTATAACTTATTATTGTGTGCCAGTCTATCAAAATATTACAGATACATAAAATAGAATGGAGAAAGTTTGTTGTTATTATTAATAAAACCCCAAAGGGGAATTTGAGCATAATAGACAAAAAAAGTGAAAGAATAAATATATCTTGACAAAGAATATTGCGAATGTTATGTTGTATACAACAAATAATACAACATAAAATACAACAAATAACGGAGGAAGAGAAAATGAAAACAATTTTAATCGAAGAGCCAGGAAAAGTCGTAATTAAAGAACAGGAAAAGCCAATCCGCAAACCGGGAGAGGTACTTTTGAAAATTTTGTATGGTGGAATTTGCGGAAGTGACCTTGGTACATACAGAGGAACCTTCGCATATGCATCATATCCAAGAGTTCCGGGACATGAGTTTTCGGGAGAGATTGTAGAAATTGATGAAAATGACAGAGGATTAAAGCCGGGCATGATTGTTACCGTTAATCCATACTTTAATGATGGTACCTGTTATTCCTGCCAGAGAGGCCTTCTGAATTGTTGTGAACATAATGAGACAATGGGAGCACAGAGAGATGGCGCATTTTCAGAGTATGTCAGCGTTCCGATCGAGCGTGTATATGATGGAAAAGGTCTGCCGGCAAAAACACTTGCACTGATCGAACCATTCTGTATTAGCTGGCACGGGGTATCAAGAGCAAACGTAAAAGAAGGAGATAAGGTTCTGGTCGTAGGCGCCGGTACAATCGGCGTACTTGCAGCAAATGCAGCAAAAGCAAGAGGTGCCGAGGTTTATATAGCAGATATAGCAAAAGAGAAACTGGATTATGCGGTAAATACATTTCAGTTAAAAGGTTCGATTTTGAATACTTCAAAAGAAAAACTGGAAGAAGAAGTCCGGAGAATTACGAATGGGAATGGATTCGATGTGACAATTGAAGCAGTAGGACTTCCATCTACATTCCAGAACTGTATTGATTGTGCGGCATATGGCGGAAGAGTGGTTCTGATCGGTGTGGGTAAGAAGAATCTGGACTTTAACTTCACGATCATCCAGAAAAAGGAATTGAATATTTTTGGATCAAGAAATGCTTTAAAGAAAGATTTCCTGGAACTGATTGATCTGGTGAAAGCAGGAAAAGTCGATCTGGAGAAGATTGTGACAAATACTTATAAACTGGACGAAGCAGACAAAGCATTTAAAGAATTTTCAGAAAATGCGGGATCTATGTTAAAGGTTGTGATCGATTTTACAAAATAAAAAGGTAAGGGGGGACGAAAGAATGTCCGGAAAGAAAGAATATATAAGAATAAATCCGGCAGATTCCGTTGCAGTGGCTTTGCAGCCACTTGCAAAAGGAACTGATATCATCCTGAATGATGTTCGGCTTACACTTCTGGAAGATATTCCGCAGGGACACAAATTTGCATTACATACGATAGGAGAAGGAGAGGCTGTTATAAAATACGGGAATCCGATCGGTAATGCCAAAGTGAATATTTCGAAAGGAAGCTGGGTTCATGTACATAATATGAAAACGGGACTTGGAGATCTGGTTGACTATAGTTATCGACCAGAAAAAAATGGATATTCAAGAAAAGAAAACCGGATGAATTCATGGGATTTCGAAGGGCAGACGGAAGTGTAGGGGTGAGAAATGAGATATGGGTCATCCCGACAGTAGGATGCGTCAATAGTGTTGCAGAAAAAGTAGCAGAATTATCCAGACAATATTGTCAGGGAACCGTTGATGCGATAGTTGCATTTCCGCATCCATATGGGTGTTCACAGATGGGAGAAGACCAGGAAATTCCAGAAAAATTCTGGCCGACCTGATCAATCATCCGAATGCAGGAGGTGTACTGGTCCTGGGACTTGGATGTGAAAACAGTGGCATAGATATTCTGAAACAATATGTCGGTGACTACGATGGAGAACGCATAAAATTCTTAAATGCACAGGATTGTGATAACGAATTGGAAGAAGGTGTCCATGCCGTAAGAGAATTACTGGCGTATGCCGGAACATTTAAGAGAGAGCCGATCTCATGTAGTGAATTGATCATTGGTATGAAGTGCGGAGGCTCGGATGGATTATCAGGCATTACGGCAAATCCTACGGTTGGAGGTTTCTCAGATCTGCTGATATCCAGAGGAGGAACAACGATTCTTACAGAGGTGCCGGAAATGTTTGGAGCGGAGACGCTGCTTATGAACCGTTGTGCAAATGAACAGTTATTTGAACAGACGGTACATCTGATCAATGACTTTAAGAATTATTTTACCTCACATAATCAGACGATATATGAGAATCCGTCGCCGGGAAATAAAAAGGGAGGCATCTCAACGCTGGAAGACAAGTCACTGGGATGTGTGCAGAAATCGGGAACCGCACCGGTAAAAGGTGTCCTTGCTTATGGAGAACGTGTGAAAAATAAAGGATTGAATCTTTTAAGTGCACCGGGAAATGACCTGGTTGCTTCCACTGCGTGTGCTGCATCGGGAGCACATATTGTTCTTTTTACCACAGGGCGTGGAACACCATTTGCGTCTCCGGTACCGACAGTTAAGATATCATCGAATGATCGGTTGTATAACAAAAAAATAATTGGATTGATTTTAACTGTGGAGAACTGGTAAAGGAAAAAAGTGTAGAGGAATTATCACAAAGGCTTTATGAATATGTTCTGAAGGTTGCAAGTGGGGAAAAAGTAAAAGCTGAGGAAGCCGGATTCCATGATATGGCAATCTTCAAACAGGGAGTAACGCTCTAAATTGCCATGCATTCGGAAGAAGCTGCGAGTGGCAGGTTCAGGAGGTTACGGAAAGAAAGGAACGGATATTTATAATGAAGAAATTAAACTATGAAGTATTAAAAGAAAACGGTTATAAAGGATATGTGTTAAAAGATGCACCGGAAAAAGTGCTGCAGTTCGGAGAAGGCAATTTCATGCGCGCATTTGTGGATTATTTTGTCGATGTAATGAATGAAAAGGCAGGATTTAACGGAAAAGTCGTCCTGGTTCAGCCGATCCGGAATGTGGAAGGAGGATTCCGACTGAATGACAGAATTAACGAGCAGGAAGGACTTTATACATTATTCCTTCGTGGATTTCAGGATGGAAAGAAAGTGAATGACAAGAGAGTAATCTCCAGTGTAAGCAGATGTCTGAATGCTTATGAAGACTATGAAGAGGTCATGAGATGCGCAGAAAATCCAGAACTTAGATTTATCTTGTGTAATACAACAGAAGCGGGAATCCGTTATGACGCAGAATGTAAATTTGAAGACAAACCAGGAGAATCTTATCCGGCAAAACTGACACAGTTTATGTATCACAGATTTGAAACATTTGGAAAAGAGGAAGGAAAAGGATTTATCATACTTTCCTGCGAGCTTATTGATGATAACGGAAAAGAACTGGAAAAATGTGTGCTGAAATATGCAAAACAGTGGAATCTTGGAGAAGAATTTATTGCATGGATTCAGAAAGAAAATGTATTCTGTTCTACACTTGTCGACAGAATTGTTACAGGATATCCAAGAAATGAGGCATCTGCAATCTGTGAAGAACTTGGATATGAAGATAATGTTCTGGATACAGGAGAAATCTTTGGATTCTGGGTAATTGAAGGACCACAGTCTATCAAAAAAGAATTTCCAATCGAAGAAGCAGGTCTTCCGATCCTTATCACAGATAATCATAAACCATATAAACAACGTAAAGTCCGCATCCTGAATGGTGCACATACATCCTTTGTACTGGGAGCATATCTTGCCGGAAAAGATATCGTAAGAGATTGTATGAATGATGAGGTTATCTGTGGATTCATGAATAAGACAATCTATGATGAGATTATTCCAACACTTGATTTGCCGAAAGAGGAATTACTTGATTTTGCGGCTGCGGTGACAGAACGTTTTAAAAATCCTTTTATCGACCATGCATTGCTGGCAATTTCTCTCAATTCGACATCAAAATGGAAGGCAAGGGTTATGCCGTCTCTGAAAGAATATGTAAAGCGTAAAGGAGCACTTCCGAAATGTATTACAGCTTCCTTTGCATTCTACATCGCATTCTTTAGCGGACACACACTGACAGATGAGGGACTTATTGCAGAGAGAGAAGGAAACACATATACTGTAAAGGATGATAAAGCAGTGCTTCAGTTCTATTATAAACACAGAGAAGATTCAGCAGAGAAAATGGTACACGCAGTATGTAAGAATACAGAATTCTGGGGAGAAGATCTTACGGAAATCGAAGGATTTGAAGCAGCAGTATGCGGATATCTGGAGCAGATTCAGAAAGAAGGAAGTTATTCTGTTATGAAATCTCTTATTTCGATTGACTAAGGAGCTATGAAATGAATAAAGTATTGAAAAAATTAGAGCAATTTGGAATTGTGCCGGTGGTTGTGCTGGAGGACGCCAAAGATGCTGCTTTGCTGGCGAAAGCTTTGTGCGACGGTGGACTGGCATGTGCGGAGGTGACATTCCGCACAGCTGCCGCCGAAGAATCTATTCGTATTATGTCCCAGAAGTTTCCGGAGATGGTCGTAGGGGCCGGAACCGTTCTGACAGTAGAACAGGTTGACCGTGCGGTGAAAGCCGGAGCGCAGTTTATTGTAAGCCCGGGATTCAACCCTGTTGTAGTAAAATATTGTATCGATCATGAGATTCCGATTACTCCGGGTGTTGTCACACCGAGTGAAATGGAACAGGCAATTGCGATGGGACTTGAAGTTGTCAAGTTCTTTCCGGCAGAACCATCAGGTGGTCTTGGTATGATAAAAGCAGTTGCGGCACCATATACGACACTGAAATTCATGCCGACTGGCGGAATCAACCCTGAAAACATTGTACCGTATCTTCAATATGACAAAATACTTGCATGTGGCGGAAGCTGGATGGTAAAGGGAAATCTTGTGGCAAGAGGTGCTTTTGATCAGATTACAGAGCTGACCCGCGAAGCGGTTTCACTGGTTCATTCTGCCAGGGAGGTGAAGTAATGGCTAAGGTTGTTACAATGGGCGAGATTATGCTCAGATTATCACCGCCGGGTTATCAACGTTTTGCACAGGCCTCGGAGTTTGAAATCAATTATGGTGGTGCCGAGGCCAATGTGGCTGTCTCTCTAGCCCAATTAGGCCATGATGTGACATATATCTCCAAAATTCCTTCTAACGCAATTGGAGAGGCAGCCATTGCAACTTTAAAAAAATTCAGGCGTAGATTGCCGTTATATTGCACGGGGCGGGAAAAGGCTTGGAATTTACTTTCTGGAAAACGGGGCCTCGGTGCGTCCTTCGAGCGTTGTCTATGACAGAGCGGATTCGTCTATTACTCAGGCATCAGCAGAAGAATTTGATTTTGATCAGATCTTTGATGGCGCAGAGCTCTTTCATGTATCCGGAATTACGCCGGTGTTAAGTGAAGAGACGGCAAGACTTACCAGGATTGCTTTGCAAAAGGCAAAGGAACACGATGTGACAACATCGTTCGACTTAAACTACCGTGCGAAATTGTGGACAGAAGATGTGAAAGGAAAGCAGAAGATGCTTTCAGAGCTGATGCCGTATGTAGATATCTGTTTCGGAAATGCAAGAGATGCTGCAAAGTGCCTGGGATATGCAGAAAAAGATAAGAATTTTATCGATGGGGACTACAGTATCTGTGTAGATGAAAAACATATGGAAAATGTAAGAGAGCGATATGGATTTACTAACCTTATCACAACACTTAGAAAAAGCATCAGTGCTTCGGATAATGGCTGGTCAGGTGCTGTATGCAGTGAATCTGGATTATATCAGGGAAGTGGGTACAATCTGCATATTGTAGACCGTGTTGGAGGAGGAGATTCTTTTGCGGCAGGGTTCTTACACGGAATTTTAACACACATGGAACCGGACCGGGCACTGGAATTTGCCCTTGCAGCGGCCGCCATCAAACATACAATACCGGGCGATCTGAATTATATTTCGGAAGAAGAAGTATTAACGCTTATGAATAGTGACGGAAGCGGGAGAGTAAATCGGTAGGGACGGTGTTTTTAACTTTTTTATTGTCCTCGGTAGTTAACAAGAGACTTATCTAAAAGGATAGGTCTCTTGTTGCATATATCCAGACAGGAAGGTTGTGATTGTCGTTCCGTTCTTTTTTTAGCTATACTGGAAGAAGAAAAATATATCTGCGTTATAAAAAAGGAGTGTTTTCATTGACAAAGATCAAGAAAAAACCAAAAAAATATAAATAGAAATATATTACCGAAAAGTATACCGAATATCGCAGAAAAAACTCGACAACGAGATGGTTGCGTTCCTGGATACGGAATTCTTAACATCCCAGATAAAAGGAGGACCGCCGGCCAAGCTTGTGTCGGTTGGGTTTGTAGTCTGTGGGAAGAATTTTGAAGAAGTAACAAGATTTCATTCCTATATTTATGCAGAAGACAAATTGCACGACCGGTTCCAGGAGATGACCGGGATTGAGCGGAAAGATCTCTTAAGTGCCCCGGATAAGTATGTGATACAGCGGGATCTTCTGGTGATGTGTACCGGGGAAGCAATGGCATTTCCGACTTTAGAAGAATATATCCAAAAAGAGAATGTGAAAACAGGTATTAGAAATACTAATAGTGAAATAACATGAAATAATATATAATCAGTGATTAGATTTTATAGATAGTGTAAAAACAGAAAAAGTAATTCGTGATAAAAACGATAAATGGAGAAAATTAACAGATAATTTTAAGCAAAATTGCAGATTGACGGAAAGTGATAAAACAGTTAGAATAATCACAAGTTCATAAAGAACAAGGCAGACAAAGGCGTCGCAGTTTATAAACCTGCGGCGCTTTCTTATATTCCAGTTCATCCCGGGAAGGCTGGAAAGTCTGTTGGACAGAAAATGCAAGGGCGCATTACAAAAATCATTTGTAATGCGCCCTTACATTTTCAGTTATCTAAGGAAGTTGTTTTATGGCAGATTCCGAAGAAGGAACAATAAGGAGGACCACGATATGAAAAAAGAAAATAGTAGCAGCTATGATGTGTGCAGCAATGGTGGCAATGCTTGGCGCAGGATGCGGAAGCAAATCAAGTGATGATTCTTCATCCAAGTCCGAGACAAAGAAAACTCTGACAGAAGACGATATCAAAGACAGCATGAAAGGTGTAAAACTGAAAGTCGGAACAAGTGGACTTTTCGGACCATTTTCTATTATGATGAAGATGGAAAGACATTAATCGGATATGACCTGGATCTTATCAGTGATCTTCAGGATCTGCTTGGATTCGAGATTGACGGGGGAGTGCAGGCAATGGATTATTCAGCACTGACGACTTCGCTCTCAGAAAGCAAACTGGATATGGGAGCTGCAGCACTTTGTGCAACAGATGAAAGAAAAGAAGTTATGAACTTTACAGATGTATATTGTGATTCAGGTCAGGTTGTTATGGTCAATAAGACAAATGACGAAGGAATCAAGAGCGTAGATGATCTGAAAGGCAAAAAAGTGGCTGTAGAAAAAGGAACTGCTTCCCATACATATGCATCGAAGAACCTTTCTGATTCAGAACTGGAAGTACATGATACAATTACAACTGCTTATGAATCACTGGAACAGAAAAAAGTAGATGCAGTCATTCAGGACGGACCTGGAGCAAGCTTCTATATTAAGACAACACCGGACAGCAACCTTGAAGTTGTAGGTGATGAATTCAATCAGGGCCAGGCTCCATATTGTGTGGCAGTTTCAAAAGAATGCAAATATTATGATGAAATCAACGCAGCTGCATCAAGTCGATCAAAAATGGCACTACAGATGAATTATACGCAAAATGGTGTGAATAAAACACAAAAGGTAAGAACAAAATAAATCAGATTGGAAGAGATAGTATATGAATATGAAATTTTTGGATGTTTTACTCCCGATGATGTTCGATGGATTAAAACTAACGATATTGATTGCTGTGGTAGGTATCGGGATCGGATTCCTGATCGGAAGCCTCTGCGGATACCTACTACAGTCAAAGTATAAGATAGGAAAAGCAATCGCTGAGGTTTACATTTGGATTATCAGAGCAACACCGCTGATGGTGCAGGCACTTTACGGGTACTTCGTTATTCCGAAATTGTTCGGAGTGGACATCAGCAGTACAATCGTCGGAATTGGAGTTATTGCATTAAACTCCGGAGCATTTATCTCCGAGATTGTCAAAGGAGCGCTGATGGGAATTGATCCGGGACAGAAAGAAGCAGGTGCATCGCTTGGACTTACCAGTACACAGACAATGCTCCACCTGGTCATCCCACCGGCATTCAAGTCCGCATTACCGGCACTCTTTAACCAGTTTATTACATCCGTAAAAGATACCGCATTATTATCAGCCATTGCGGTAAATGAGATCACACATCAGGCACAGGCATATGCGGCATTAAGCTTTAAGGCAATTCCTACATATACCGCCCTGGCAGTGTTCTACTTGATCATACTTTCTATATTGATAATTGTTCAGAAGCAGATTGAAAGAAAAATGAGGTGATTGATTATGATTAAAATTAGCCATTTGTCAAAGAAATTCGGAAACCTGGAAGTATTAAAAGATATCAACCTTGATATCGAAGAAGGAGAAGTCGTATGTATCATCGGACCATCCGGTTCTGGAAAAAGCACATTTCTCAGATGTATCAACCAGTTGGAGAATCCGACCGGAGGAATCGTAGAATATGAAGGAAAGAACCTGTTGGATAAGAAATGCGATATCCGTAAATTCCGTGAAGAGGTAGGTATGGTATTCCAGAGATTCAATCTGTTCCCACTGAAGACGGTTGCAGAAAATGTTATGATGGCTCCGGTTCTTACCAAACATATGAATAAAGAAGAGGCGCATAAAAAAGGCACTGGAACTTCTGGATAAGGTAGGACTGAAAGACAAAGCAGATGTATATCCAAATACACTTTCCGGAGGACAGCAGCAGCGTGTTGCGATTGCAAGAGCACTTGCAATGGAACCGAAGGCACTTCTTTTCGATGAACCAACATCCGCACTGGATCCGGAACTGGTAGGTGATGTACTGGATGTTATGAAATCTCTGGCAAAAGAGGGAATGACTATGATCGTGGTAACGCATGAGATGGGATTCGCCCGTGATGTGGCAGACAGAGTCATCTTTATGGCAGACGGATATGTAGTAGAAGAAGGAAAACCGGAACGTATCTTTACTGCACCGAAAGAACGCAGAACACAGACATTCCTCTCACGTATTCTTCCGGCAACAGCATAGAGAAGAGTCAGAAAAAATTGAAAATATGCAGTAGATCAATCAGAAAATACTAAGACGTTTCACTTAAAAAATATTTGATATACTATCCTTTTGAAGGGCAGGGAAACCTGCCCTTCTCCAATGTTACTGCACCAGCTGGAAGAATGCTTTCATCTCCAGTGTCAGAAGTTTGTCCTTGTGGTATACAATCTGCCGCCAGATATGCAGATCAAAATCACTGACCGGTATGGGGGTCAAGATCCCCTGTGCAATCTGATTCTGTACAGTAAACTGAGGAACAAAAGATAAAAATTCATTTTTCAACAGAAGCTGAATGATGAAGTCGGTACTGCTGGATTCCACCCGTGGATGGATTTCCTGACCATATGCAGCAAGATACTGATCCAGAATAAAACGGTAACTTGCATCTTTTTCGGTAAGTATAAAAGGTTCACTGATAATTTTATTTAATGTCAGAGGACTTTTTTTTTGTGCAAGGATGATCCGGACTTGCAACGAAAATGATATTTTCCGGTTCTTCTAAGATCTTGACCCACTTCGGATCGTACATACGTTTATCCATAAAATAGACGAGATCTACACAGGATTTATTCATCATATCAAGAAGAGCTTCCGGGGAATCTGTGATGATACTGATCTCAACCGCAGGGTGAAGTGCATGATATCTGGACAGGATATCCGGCAGAATAGAAGAACAGATCGACTCGATCGTTCCGATCCTGAGTGTGCCATTCAGATCCTGGGATCCGGAGAGTACATCTTTTGCTTCTTCAATCTCACTGGTGATGCGCAGAGCATACTGATAAAATACTTTTCCTTGATGTGTAAGGGAAATGTGTTTGCCGATCCGGTCAAAAAGCCGGGTGCCTAATTCGGATTCCAGCTGTTTGATCTGGATACTGACGGCAGCCTGTGTGTAACCGAGAACATCGGCGGCTTTTGAAAAACTTTCCTGATTGGCAACATGTATAAATGTGTTTATTTCACGAAAATCCATAATTCCTCCGTTCTTCTTGCATAAAATATTTTTAATCATTTTATAAAAAGTAAATTTTACGAATCGTTTATTTGATGATACAGTGTCTAAGTGAGAAAAACAAGATAAAATGCGTTTTCAGGAAAAATTGTTTTATGGTATTATAGATAGAAGAAAGGAATACAAAAGAGAGATGGAAAAGACAAATCGAAAATATCAGGCGTACATACAGATTTTAAAAGAAGAATTACATCCTGCAATGGGATGTACGGAACCGATTGCGCTGGCTTATGCGGCAGCGGTAGCCAGAAGAGAACTCGGATGTCTGCCGGACAGAGTTGTCATTGGGGCAAGTGGCAGCATTATTAAGAATGTAAAATCAGTGATCGTTCCGAATACCAATCATCTGAAAGGGATACCAGCCGCAGTATCCGCAGGAATCGTGGCAGGAGATCCGGACAAAGAACTGGAAGTAATTGCAGAGGCGACAGAGGAAGATTCGGCAAAAATCAAAGATTTCTTAGAGAATACACCAATCACTGTTGAACATCTGGATCAGGGTATCACATTTGACATTGTACTCACGTTATATCATGGAGATGAGTATGCAAAAGTAAGGATTGCAAATTATCATACCAACATTGTGCTGATCGAACACAATTGGGGAAGTTGTAAAAGAATCAGAAGTCAAGGGTGAAGAAGAGGAAGGGCTTACAGACAGAAGTCTTTTAAATATGAAAGATATCTGGGACTTTATCAATACCGTAGACGTAGAAGAGATTAAAGAAGTTCTTGACAGACAGATGGAGTATAATTATACAATTGCAAAAGAAGGAATCCGCGGGGATTATGGTGCCAATATAGGAAAAGTACTTCTTGATATGGATGATGACAATGTAAAGACCCGGGCAAAAGCGATGGCGGCAGCAGGATCCGATGCCCGTATGAATGGCTGTGAACTGCCGGTTGTGATCAATTCCGGAAGTGGGAATCAGGGAATTACGGTATCGGTACCGGTCATGGTATATGCGGAGGAGTTGAATGTAGAAAAAAAAACTCTACCGTGCACTTGCACTTTCCAATCTGACAGCAATCCATGAGAAGACACCGATCGGTCGTCTGTCAGCATATTGCGGTGCGGTTAATGCGGGAGCAGGAGCGGGAGCAGGTATCGCCTACCTTTGCGGCGGAGGATATGAGGAAGTGATCCATACGGTTGTCAATGCACTGGCAATCGTATCAGGTATCGTCTGCGATGGCGCGAAAGCATCCTGTGCGGCAAAGATTGCATCGGCAGTAGATGCCGGAATCCTTGGATATAATATGTATATCCGTGGTCAGGAATTTTATGGCGGGGATGGAATCGTGACAAAAGGTGTAGAGGCGACATTGAGAAATGTCGGACGTCTCGGAAAAGAAGGTATGCGTGAGACGAATGAAGAAATCATTAAAATGATGATCGAAGATTAAAATAGGAAGTGATAGATTGGGAAGCAGTGTATCCAAGGAACAGCTTTCGGACAGGCTGGACCGGAAAGAGATCGTAAGAGGAACTGCACTGACGATTACGGGTGGCTTTCTGTGGGGACTCGCCGGAGTATTTGGCAAATATTCGTTTGAATACAAAGAAGTGATGGCACCGTGGCTGGTTAATGTCCGACTGATCATAGCAGGGATTATTTTGCTGATGAGAGCATATATGGTGCAGAAGAATGGAATCTTCCGTATCTGGAAAAATAAAAGACATGTGTTACGTATGCTGGTGTATGGAGTGATCGGTATTGCAGGATGTCAGATGACGTATTATATGGCGGTACAGGATTCAAACGCTGGAATTGCGACAGTCCTGCAATACACGGCACCGGTTATGATTATGGTTCTTCTGGCAATCAGAAACTGGAAACTGCCTGAGGGAAATGAGATACTTGCGTTGGTATTGGCATTTGGAGGAACGGTTCTTCTGGCAACGCACGGCAATCTTACGCAACTGAGTGTGTCAAAGACAACATTAGTATTGGGTCTTGCTTCGGCAGTCGCAACGGTATTTTACAATCTCGTACCGGGCAATCTGATGGATATCTATGGAACCTTTTCCATGGTCGGCTGGGGAATGCTGATCAGTGGAATCGCTCTGACACCATTTGTGCAGCCATGGACGATGGTGGGAGATATCCTTTGGGACTGGCAGTGCGCCGGTTGTATTGCAGTCGTAATCATATTTGGTACAGTAATGTCCTTTAGCTGTTATATGGAAGGGGTTCGTCTGATCGGAGGTTCCAAGGCAAGTCTGTTTGCATCGGTTGAGCCGCTGACAGCAACGGTGATGTCGGTACTCTTTATGCATGTGGCTTTTTCGGGAATGGATCTGGCAGGATTTGTCGGAATTATAGCGGGTGTGATCATCTTGTCGCTGCCAAAGAAGAAAAAATGATACAAAAAGATATAAAAAGATTACAGAAAGTCCTGTCGGGAGAGTAATATTCCCAACAGGACTTTGTTTTGAAATTAACAAGGAAAACAGTGCATAAATGCATAATAATTAATAATATAATGTATAAATGCGTAAAAATCAAACAAAAAAATTTCCGAAAACATATCTGCAATTGTGGACTATTTGTTGATTTTTTAAAAATATTGTGATAAAATTAACAAATCAAAGGGATATGGAGGATATCATATGTTAAACAGTTTAAACAACGTTGTGAATTTCCTGAACAGTTACATCTGGGGTGTTGGAATGCTGATACTGATTGTAGGAAGTGGATTATATTTTACAATCAGATTACACGGTTTCCAGTTTGTACATTTCAAGGATATGTGGAGCAGAATCATCGATAAGCAGGATTCTGATTCGGGAATTTCAGCATTTGGTTCGTTTTGTACAACCATGGCAATGCGTGTCGGTACAGGTAACGTAGCCGGAGTTGCAGTGGCAATTTATATGGGTGGTCCGGGAGCACTGTTCTGGATGATCCTTGCAGGTATGACCAACTCGGCAGTATGTTTTGCAGAGTGTACGCTGTCAGTTCTTTATAAAACAAGAATTGACGGACAGTATCGTGGCGGAGGAGCTTACTGTGCGGAGAGAGGTCTTGGCTGGAAGAAATATGGTGCATTCATGGCCTTGATTCTGATGATCGGAACGTCTGTATTTATGCCTGCAGCAGCTACATATACAATCTGTGACGGATTCCACAATGCAATCAAGATTCCAATGTGGGTAAGTGCATTAGTCATTGCCCTGATTCTTGCGGTTGTAGTTATCGGCGGTGTTAAACGTATCAGCGCAATTGCATCTACGATTGTACCATTTATGGTAACTGTATATCTGATTGCGGCAATTGTAATCATTGTTATGAATATTACAGCAGTACCTGGACTGATCAAAGAAGTTGTAACAGCAGCATTTGCCAAGAATGCTGTTTTCGGCGGAACAATTGGTGTGATCATTCAACAGGGTGTTAAGCGAGGTACATTTTCAAGTGCATCCGGTATGGGTGAAGCTTCTCCTACAGCCGCAGCAGCAGAGACAAGTCATCCGGTAAAACAGGGTATGGCGAATGCAGCGGGTGTATGGCTTGACACGGTTATCATCTGTACCGCATCGGGACTGATGATCCTGTTAACAGACTGCTTCAACACAGCGAATGGATATGTCGGCAGTGGCTCGGCAGAGCTTCCTGCACTTGCAGCAGCAGGAACAAATGGAGTGATCTTTGTGCAGTTGGCATGTAAGACTGTTATGGGCAAGATTGCACCTACATTCATTGCGATCATGCTGGCACTGTTCTCATTCACTTGTCTGATCAGTTACTATTACGAAGCAGAGACAGCAGCTATGTACCTGTTCCAGGGTGATTCCAAAGCGAAAATACGTAAAGTTGTTACTTGGATCATGAGAATTGCAATGCCTGTTCTGATCTTTATCTGGGGTAATCTGGAATCAGATATCGCATGGAACTTATCAGATCTGGCACTTGGAAGCTGTACATGGGTAAATATGCTGGTTGTTCTTTTGTTATCACCAAAGGTAATAGCGCTTTACAAAGACTATGAATCACAAATGAAAGAAAAGAAAGATCCATACTATAATCCGGATAAACTTACATGGGATGGTGTAGACACAGAGATGTGGAAAGACATCAATAAGAAATATATTGAAAAAGATAAATAAGTTATAAAGAATAACCCCTGGGAGATGATATGCTACCCTCATATAGGACAATGAAATATAAAAGTCCTATATGGGGGTATTTTCATGTTCAGAAAGAGTAAGATAGAACCAGTAGAAAAAGTAAAAATAGTCGAACGCTACCTTGCAGGAGAAATTGGCATACAGCAAGCAGGAAAAGAATTGGGAGTTGATCATCATAGTATTCGAAATTGGATTTCTATTTATCAGTATGATGGACCAACTGGATTACTCAATCAACCGAAAAACAAATCTTATTCAAAAGATTTAAAA
>ENA-OPYU01000435-OPYU01000435.1-human-gut-metagenome-genome-assembly--contig:-NODE-435-length-16932-cov-2.956442_pt1 | contig 16932 bp, 25 predicted proteins | sample MGYA00242637_ERZ504482 | MGnify/ENA primary metagenome ERZ504482 (study PRJEB26092, sample SAMD00036237) | human gut metagenome | host: Homo sapiens | study: EMG produced TPA metagenomics assembly of...
CTGCCATGACAAGGATCTTTAAACGTCTGAAAGTCCATGGACTGATTGAAAAAATCCCAGGATCCTATAAATATTTGATAACGGCTCTTGGAAAAGAGATCATAGCTGCTGGTTTATCGATAAAAAATCCTTATCCTTGTTCCGGCGCTTACATCTTGATTTTCCTGATGCCGAAATTTTGCCATTTTGCGTAGAAAATCATTTATAAGTGGCCTAATAATTCATCAAGACTTGCCAGTTTAATTTTCTCACCCGGTCTATTTTTCATCATTCATAACCTCCTGTGTCAGATTCATATATGCCATAGATACTTTACCTTTCGGACAGTGCGTGTAAATGCTGATTCCTTCTGCACTTGTCTCTGCCGCTTTTACTGACATTGGAATTACATTTTTAAAGATCGCAATCTGGCTTCCATAAGTTTTCTGTACAAGTGCCGCAATATCCTTCGCATAGTTGGTTCTGAAATCTACCATAGTCAAAAGGATTCCTTCTATCGTCAGTTTCCGGTTCAGTCTTTTCTTTACCATAGAGATTGTTTTGATCAGCTGCTGTAATCCCTTCACCGGAAGATAGGCTGCCTGGACCGGAATTAAAACAGAATCCGAAGACACCAAGGCATTGATCGTCATCATTCCAAGGCTAGGTAAGCAATCGATCAAGATATAATCGTATCGGAATCGTATCGTATCGATGTATTCCTTCATGATCATTTCCCGACTCATTACATTTCCCATCGTCACTTCCAAAGTTGACAATTCAATATTTGCCGGAAGCAGATCTACATTTTCCTGATGATGCAGAATACCGTCTTCCTCTGATATTTCATCTTCATTAATCACTTTCGTCATGATGGTTGCCAAAGTAACTCCCAGTTCATCCGGCTCTACATATCCAAGACTTGCTGTCAGGCTTCCCTGTGGATCTGCATCGATCAATAATACTTTTTTTCCTTCTCTTGCCAGGCCAATTCCTAAATTTACGGTTGTGGTGGTCTTTACGACTCCGCCTTTCTGGTTTGTAATGGATATCACTTTACACATATGTTGTTCCTCCTGTATTCTTTCATCAAAATTCTTCATCACGGAATGCTTCCAGATATTCATCAATAAGATCCAAATTAACTAACACGATTCTTTTGACATGGTATACTGCTCTGGCATCTTTTGCTAACTGTTGAAATGTATGGACTCCCATGGAATAAAGCATTGCCCCTTCCTCATAACGGACAAATTTCTTGCGTCCTCCTTTGACAAGCTTTTCCAAATCCGGAACCTTGCTTCGGTTATTTCCCATAACGCTTCCCCCTTCTCTTCTTTAATTCTGATGCAACATCAGGATTGTCTTCTAAAAAATCATCCAGAATATTCAGATCCACAATAGCTGTCTTTCGAATCGGATAATTGGCTTCTGCCTTTTTCGCCAGTCTGACAAAAGGCCAGTAGGACATCCTATAAATCTTTGCTCCTTGTGTGTAATTTACAAATCTGCGTTTCTTTCCTTCCAGATATTTTTCCAAGTCAGGTGTTTTTCGTTTTTTCCATGGCTTCCTCCTTGTTTCCAGAAATTTATTTTTGGCAGGTACGTGAAAGGATATATTTTCTGCATATCATCAAATGAACAATTGCTATGCTTGACAACAAAAAATGGACACCTTCCATTGGTATTTCTACCAAAAGAGAAGTGTCCCTTTATACACCTTATTTTTTCGAAAAAATGCTCCTCAAAAAATAATCAATATTTTACTTGTAAACAAATAAGTCAAACAGTTAAGAATCCATAGAGCTCCTTATTCTGTTTCCTTATAATCCATACATCATTATTTCAATCTATACAGCTCCAGGCCGTTTCATGTAGCTCCATGTCAATCCGTGGAACCACTTTTCCTGATTGGACGTCTATGACTACCAAACCGAACTCTTTTTTCTGGATTAGTACAGCTTAGCACCTGCCGGAATATGGTTATCAATCATAATAAGATGCAGTTCTTCATCCTCTGAATCCTTCAGGTTATTCACTGCTGAAAGCAGCATACCGCAAGACTCGATTCCCATCATCTTTCTTGGCGGAAGGTTGGTGATTGCGATCAGTGTCTTACCAACTAATTCTTCCGGCTCATAGTAAGAGTGGATTCCGCTTAAGATCGTGCGGTCTGTACCTGTTCCGTCATCCAGTGTGAACTGAAGGAGCTTCTTACTCTTCGGAACTGCTACACACTCTTTAACCTTTACGGCACGGAAATCAGATTTGCTGAATGTATCGAAATCAACCTCTTCTTCAAATAAAGGCTCAACCTTTACGTTGGAGAAGTCAACTTTTGCTGTCTCTGCTGGAGCAGCTGCAGCTGTCTGAGCTACATTATTTGCTTCATTTTTTGCAGAACCTTGTGATTTCATTGTCGGGATTATAAATTGACCTAATCCACATAAGTCCATACTGTGTAATCTGAAACTATTTTATTGTTTTATTTTCCTTAAGACCATCCATATTTGTCCATCAAAGACCACTAATTTGATGTCAAATTGATGTCATTTTTTTAATTTGATGTCAAATTTTTGAACTCCGTTTTTTAATCAAAGATGCTCATTCAAAAAATATCAAACTTTTTTTGCATACTGTTCACTGCCTGCAGTTTGGCTTCATCATTTGCTTCTGCATAAATGTTAAGAGTAGTACCAATATCTGCATGCCCCATAATATCTTGTGCTACTTTTATATTTTCTTCCACCTCACAAAGTCTTGTACAAAAGGTATGTCTCATATGATGACAAGAGAAATGCGGAATCAATATTGGTGCCCGCTTTTCCTTTTTCGCTTTTACAATTTCCTCTGCATTATGAGATTCATAAATTCTTCTAATTGCTCGGTTAATCGTTGATGGATTATGTAATCCTCCATTCCGATTTGCAAATATAAATCCACTCATCCCATCACATACCTCTATATTAAATCCCCGTTCTTTTTGTGCTTCATACTCATCTCTGAATGCTTGATAAACAGCATCCATCATGGGGACTGTCCGTTTTCCGGCTTTTGTTTTTGGTGTCGACACATGAAATTCAGCTTTTCCATTTTCCATTATTCGATATATAACTGCATGATTTATACTAATCTGACGCTTTTCATAATCTAAATCATCCCACCTCAATCCTATCACCTCACCAATTCTACATCCTGTTCCAAATAATACTGTAAACAGTGGCAGCCAGTGATTATATAACGGACTGTTCGCTGTATATTCCATAAATGCTTTTTGTTGTTCTCTTGTCAATGCATGTCGGGTACCTCTATCCCAGCTGTTACTTCTTTTAATTTCTGCCATAACTCCCTCTGATGGGTTTACTCGTATAATCCCATCCCTCACTGCCATTCTAAATGTAGGGTGAAGTAATGTATGAATATTATCAATCGTTACTGGTTTGAACCCTTTTTCATTTATCAAATGATAGTAATAAAGCTTCACATCTGAATACTTGATATCTCCAATATATCGCTTACCAAAATTATCTCTTACAAAATGATCATACATATATTTATAAGAAACTCTGGTTTGTGGCTTCAAATCATATTTTGTTGCCATATACCGATCAAACACTGTATTTAACGTGGCTTTACCGGATACATAAGTATCTAATCCATCCAGCTGGTCCCTAACTATTTTTTTCTCTTTTTCCCTTAAATCTAACAAATCTACCGCATAAATGACCCTTCGTATCCCATTAGGATCTGTATACTGGTAAATATATCTTTTATCCTTTCTTTGACTCTCGCCTGGTCGCAAAACCCTGCCCTTATTATCTTTTCTTGATTTAATTTTGTTGACACTTGGCAACCACCTTTCCATCTATGGAAAAAGTAATTCCTCTAATTCACAGAAGCATTCTTTTCTTGTAATGCTCTAAATCCATCAACTAGTGTTTGTGTTATGGTTAGATTATGTTTCTTCGCATACTCTACTATCTCTGCATGCTCCTCCTTCGTCAGTCGCATAAAAACGCCCTCACTCCTAGGATTTTCTAACCTTGGTCTCCCGGTTCTTGCCAACCGCATCACCTCCGTTTCATAATCTATTTCCATTATACATAATGTATATCAAAAATTTCAACTATTTTTTTTCGATATACACTTTCTCTATCTTTCCCACAGTTTTTAAATTCTTGCTATACTCTGAACAATTCTAAATATTCTTCAAATACTCTGGTATTTACAAGTGTCAATCGATTGATTTTATATACAGCATGAGCCTCTTGAGCTAACTTCATGAAAGTGTGCTTACACATAGAATATCTTTTAGCCCCTTCTTCATATCTTACAAATTCATTCTTACTTACATTACTTTGCATAAGAATCTCCTCTCGTTGTTATGGTTCTTACTTTTTAGAATTTTTTATTCTTCGACAGATTCACTTTTTCCAAATAAAAACAGCCTACCCTATCAGAGTCTGCCGTTTCCTCTTTACGACACCGTGTCATAAAGTTTCTTTATGATTCTCGTATTTTTCGACTGCAATTTTCTTCCAGTTTTCCGGGAATCCCATTTTATATAAAACTGTCTCATATATTGGGTGTTTCCCAAAACATTGTTTTAATTCCGTATAGAACAAAGCAAAATCTTCTTCCTGTAGAAAAATCTTTAAAATAATGACCTGTGCAAACAAATCCTCTTTTCCAAAGCAATACCTCCCTGCTTTTCTTGGAATCTGTAACCTTTTATGAATTGACATATCCAGTAGTGCATCTTGTGTCCTGAAGTCAAACAAACGGTCATTATGTGCACATACATTCCGGAATTTTGTCATGATTGATAGCATTCTTTCCACTTCATTCACCCTGACTGTTCCAAAATCTTTACAGACTTGAATCTTTACACGTCCTTTCTGGCAGGCATAAAGTTTCGATACCTGTCCAATTGTCAATACATTAATCAATATCCAAAACGGCACCGATTGATATTTCTTTATATAGTGTTGAATATACGAGCAATTACTTTTCTCATTCAGTTGCTCTGATATCATTTTTTATTACATTTCTAATATTGGGAATCATTTTTTCCAGCCTGTAAGTAATTGGCAGGATCCAGATATGCTTCCTGATGTTCTCCATAAATTGCACAAAAGTGATATGACAAAGAAGATTTGATTGTTTGTTCACAGATTAAAATATATTTTAGAAATACGCTGCGAAGATCATGATCAAAACTATATAATTCATAGACATCCTCAAACCTTACTCCCAATTTAAATTTATTAGTATGTAGATCTTTAAATATCTGTTTATATCCATTGATCAATGCAAAATAGCCAATTTTGAAAAGAATCTGTTTTGCATATTTCTGATCTTCAATTAACAGCTGTTTTTGTTCTGACAGAAATGAAATCTGCTCATCATATGTCAGAAACCGTTTTCCGCTCAATTTCACCTATCTCCTCATAAATGGCGAAAGGCCCCCCGTAGGAAGCCTTCCGGACTACGGGCTTCTCAAGTTTCCGTAGTGCGATCACTAGGTATAGTGATATCCTCAACAAACTCCTTTGTCAAGGACAACTCATACCGGTTTTATTCTATGTGCTTCCCTCATTTTTTATGTATCTGCCAGCATTTTATATCTTTTTTCTATTTCCATACGGAAACACCATTCTCTTCTAAATAGTCTATGAATTCTTTCTCCATCATGCCAGCAATCTGAGAACCCAATTCCGCAGATACCCGATATTGCTTATAAAATCCCAAAGCGGTTGCTTTTTTGCAAAGTCTGTTACTTGTTCTATCGTTTGCTTTGTATCATACAATCGATGCCTCCCGAACTTTTCCGCTTTCCATATCCTTATATCCCGCTTCTAGCTTCTGATGAATCTCTTCCTCAGTCATGAAATCAACATTAATCGCGCCGTTCATTTTCTGCATTCCATCTAAACCTAAACCCATGCACTCTGTTTGTTCTTTCTGATCTCTGGAACACCTCCCCGTCCTTCTGAAACGATTGTAACGCTTTTTCAGACAAATGAACAGAGTTCTTCTATTTTTAATACTTCTTGAAAATGTATTTCAGATGAATGGACGCTACATCCAGATAACTGCAAAAGTTCCCATTTTTGAACACTTTCCGACACTAGATCTGTCACATTTCGAAAAGATGTCCTCCGGAAGTCGAACATGTGCACATCGGCTTTCAATACCGCTGCTTTCCGGTACAAAAGATGCCTTCCAAACAATCTTGCTTGAAAGGCATCTCTTTTTTCTTAAAAGCGTCTGCTTTTATTGTATCATATATAATTAAAAATAGTCGAAATATCCGTCACCCTAGAATAAATCGTCCTGAGAATTATATATTCCGGACTCTTCTTCTGTTGGGATATCAAGTTCTGCGCGATTTGCGCGAACGGTTTCATAACATTCCTGGAGGGAGCTGATCAGACCATCGTATTTTGTTGTATAACTATCAAGTGTATGTCCGATAATACTTTCGGCATTTGCCATAAGATCATCTGTATACTGGATTGCTCCGATCCTGATTGCATTTGCATCACTCGTTGCGTTATCTATAATCTCCTGAGCCTGTGCCGTAGCCTGCGTTACAATCTCATTTGCCTGCGCATAAGCCTGCTGCATGATCTCATGCTCGCTGACAAGCTCTGTCGTCTGTACCTGCGCTTCTTCAATCATCGCATCCGCCTTTGCCTGTGCATCCGCAAGAATCGCATCTCTGTTTGCGATAATCTTCTGATAACGTTTAATCTCGTCAGGAGTTTTCAGACGAAGTTCTCTCAAAAGCTCTTCTAAATGTTCTTTATTCACAATAATCTTGGTAGTTGACAGCGGCTGGAATTTACAGTCTCGGTCAATATACTCTTCAATCTCTTCGATAATCTGCTCAATACGGCTGCTCATTTGTTACACTCTCCTTTTGTATTCATCTTTTTTTCAAGTTCCAAAGCTACCGCCTCCGGCACGAATTGTGTTAAATTCTCCCCCAAAATGCAGCAATCTCTCTTACTGTTGTAGAACTTAAATAAGAATATTCAATCTCGTCGTCAAAAACATCGTCTCAATATTCGGATCCAGTTTTTGATTTGTCTGTGACATCTGAAGTTCATATTCAAATCTGTGATTGCCCGCAGTCCTCTTATCACAAGTCCGGCATTCATACGCGAAGCGAACTCCACTAAAAGTCCATCAAACGGAACGATTCGGATATATCAATGATCTTTTGTCACTTCTTTTTAACATTTTAACACGTTCTTCTACAGAAAACAACGGGATTTTTGCTTTATTGCTCAATACGCCGACAATTAATTCGTCAACAATTTTGCATGATCTTCGCATAATATCTATATGACCGTAAGTAACCGGATCAAAACTGCCCGGATAAATTGCTCTTAACATACTTCCTCTTTCCCCGCCTTCTCGATAAACAGGTGCTTATTCGATTTTATACGCTTTTTTCTCTGATAATTTCAAATCCCAAATCCTGTAAATACGAAAATCAGTTTCTTTTGACGCTTCCACAATGATCTGGGTATCTTCATAGACAAGACTTGAATCCGATAATATTCTAATACCCTCTTTTCGAATCCTCTGTCATACGGAGGATCCAAAAAAATATAATCAAATACCTTTTCACCTTCCAGCTTGTAAAGCGCATTCATAACATCTGTAGTCAATGTAACCGCCTTGCCTTCTAATTTGGTAAACTTCAGATTGTCTTTAACACACATCATTGCCTTCGGATTATTCTCTACAAAAACAGCTTCGCGAGCTCCTCTGCTGAGCGCTTCAATTCCGATCCCGCCGCTTCCCGCAAAGAGATCAAGAAATACACAGTCAAACATTGACGGACCGATCATATTGAACAGTGTTTCTTTGATACGGTCAGTCGTTGGTCTTGTGTCCATCCCGTCTAAAGTTTTTAATCTGAGACTTCTTGCACTTCCTGCAATTACACGCATAAAATGACACCTCGTTTTCTTTAACAACTACGCAAAATTTTATCAGAAAAAGACGTCCGGGTCAATCCCGGACGTCTTTTTCTTTGTAATAGGGACGAGCTTTTTTTAATCGAAAAAACCGATGTTATTTGCCTGCCATCTGTTTTTCCTGCTGCTCGATCATTTTCTTGACCATATATCCGCCAACAGATCCGTTCTGTTTCGATGTGAGGTCTCCGTTATAACCGTCTGTCAACGGTACTCCTAACTCACTTGCCACTTCATACTTGAATTTGTCCAGAGCGCCCTTTGCCTCCGGTACTGCTGCTCTGTTAGATGAACGATTTGCCATGATCAATTTCCTCCTTTTGCATTTTAACGACATTTATCGTTTTCGTTTGTTGTAACAATTCTTCCGGCTGCACATGTATGTAATCTGCTTTCTATGCAGCCGGTTACGATACATTTGCTTCCGTTTGTTTTGTTACGCTCATAGTATATGGAGGACAACAAGTTTTTAAACTGGCAACTTTTTTACACCTTTCATCCATTACAACGTCGTTTCTAACATAATCTGTTGAATCTTATGATCGATATGACTTTTTAATTTTTTTATTAAGAAGGGTCATTTAATTCTAGGATCTCTTTTAAAATTTTATTTGCTTCTTCGCCGGCGATTTTTTAACACTTCTGCATCCTGAAACACATCTGCAATCTTAAAGTCAAGAATCCCGCTTTGACGTATTCCGAACAGATCTCCCGGTCCTCTAAGACGCAGATCTTCCCCGGCGATAAAGAAACCGTCGTTCGAGCGGTTCAAAGATTTCAAGTCTTTCTTTTGTCTCGTCCGATTTAGACGCAGACATAAAAATACAATAAGATTGATATCCGCCTCTTCCGACACGCCCGCGAAGCTGATGAAGTTGGGCAAGTCCGAAACGCTCCGCATTTTCAATAAGCATAACTGTTGCATTTGGCACATCGATCCCAACTTCAACAACAGTTGTAGATACAAGTATCTGAATTTCATTTTTCCCAAATGCAGACATTATCTCATCTTTTTCCTTCTGCTTCATTTTTCCGTGAAGGCAGCCTACATGAATACCATCCCCCAATTCTTCTGCGAGCATTTGCGAGTAGTCGATAACATTTTCGGCATCCAGACTTTCACTTTCCTCTACCATCGGACAGATCACATAGCATTGTCGTCCCTCTAAAACCTGTTTTCTCATAAAACGATATGCTTTTTCCCGATATTCAGTATTTACGACACAATTTTTTATCGGCAATCTGTTTTTTGGCATTTCATTGATAATAGAAATGTCAAGATCGCCATATAAGATAATTGCAAGCGTCCGCGGGATCGGAGTCGCGCTCATTACAAGAATATGAGGTGTCTTCCCTTTTTGCGCCAGTGTTTCCCTTTGTCTTACCCCGAATCGATGCTGCTCATCCGTAACAACTAACGCAAGATTACGATATAAAACCTTCTCCTGTATAAGCGCGTGGGTTCCGATTATAATAGCGGCTTCTCCTGATTCAATTCGGGCATAAGCTTTCTTTTTCTGACTCATTGTCATTGACCCTGTCAAAAGTTCTGCTTGAAGCGGGATTTTATATTTTTCCAACATTTCAGATATGTTTTCATAGTGCTGAACCGCCAATACTTCCGTCGGCGCCATAAGCGCACCTTGATATCCGTTTAATGCTGACAGCAAAAGCGCCAAAAATTGCAATGATCTTTTTTCCGGATCCGACATCTCCTTGAACAAGCCGCGACATGACGTTTTCACTTTGCATGTCACTTTTAATCTCCGTCCAAACTTTCTCCTGAGCATTTGTAAGATGATATGGAAGAGCTCCTAAAAATTGTTCTATCTCCGGACGATCTGCAAAATGAAATGGATTTTCGCTGCGATTTTTCCGGACTCCTTCATTCTACGCAGTGATAAAATAAAAGAAGAAATTCTTCAAACACAAACCGTTTTCGTGCCCGGACAAAATCCTCTTTTTCTCTCGGAAAATGCATCGCGTAAATTGCTTCTTCATATTTCGGAAAAGAGTATTTAAGCCGAAGCTCTTCCGGAAGAATATCCTGTTCATCATCCAAAAAAGACAGTGCTTGTTTTACAGCTTTAATGACAGAATTATTCGTCAAGCCGGCTGTCAGGCTATATACCGGCTGCATTGTATCTCTTTTTTCCTCATACTTTGATGACGGATAGAATATTTCAGGATGTTCCATTACGATTTCATTTTTCTTTCTTACGATACGACCGCGCAGAACAAGTGTCCCGCCTTTTGCGAGTGTATTCCTCAAAAACGGCATTCGATACCATATAACTTTTAAAGTACCGGTCACATCTTTTAAATGTAATGTTGTTATCTGCATTTTAGAATTTGTCGATACTTGAATTCTGCCGAAAACCATACCTGCTACTGTACAAACTTTTCCTTCTTCTACTTCACCGACAGAAATCGGATCTTCAAAAATCTCAAATCCTTTCGGATAATAACGAATCAGATCTTCAACTGTATCTACTCCGAATTTTTTGAAACAATTTTTCTGTCTTTTCTCCGATTCCCTTTTTAAGGAACTGATCTTTCATTTTTTCCACTTTCATTCCCGCCTATTTTTCTATCTGCCTATGTGATCTGATATATTTTGAGGCGTTCCCCCTTATGGAAGAGCGCCTCTTTATATCATATATTACTGCTTAGTTATAAAAATTTTGTTCTGTTATTCTACGGAGAGCACATAATAATAAATCGGCTGTCCTCCCATGTGTACATCCACATCTACATCAGGATACAACTCTTCCACTTCCTGCGCAAAATTTTCCGCATCTTCTTCCAAAACGTCCTGTCCGAAATACAGGCTGATCAATTCGGATTCTTCATCGACGAGTTGTGCAAGCATCTCTTTTGTCGTCTCTTCAACAGACTGTCCGACTGCGAGAATTCCCCGATCTCCGATTCCCATTATATCGCCTTCATGTATTTCTTTGTCATCAATGTGCGTATCACGGACTGCATATGTGACCTGTCCGGTCTTTACGTTTTTGATTGCTTCTTCTAACGCTTCAATATTTGTATCTACGTCCGCTTCCGGCATGTAACTGATAATTGCGGTAATTCCCTGTGGAACAGTCTTTGTCGGAATAACAATAATATCTTTGTCATCTGTTAATGACTGTGCCTGATTCGCCGCAAGGATAATGTTTTTATTGTTCGGAAGAATAAAGATATGGTCTGCATTCACTTCATCGATCGCACTGAGCATATCATCTGTACTCGGATTCATTGTCTGTCCGCCTTCAATGATATAATCTGCACCGAGCTCTCTGAAAATCCCATTCATTCCTTCACCGATAGATACGGCTATAAAACCAACCGGCTTTCTCGGTTCTTTTTCTTCTTCTCAGATGCCTGTTGAGCTGCCGCTTTTTCTGCGTCTTTGATCAGTTTTTCCTGATGCTCTTCCCTCATGTTATCAATCTTCATTCTGGAAAGCTGACCGTATGTGAGCGCTTTTTGAATCGCAAGTCCCGGATCGTTCGTGTGTACATGAAATTTTCACAATATCATCATCGGCAACACAAACGATCGAATCGCCGATCGATTCAAGATAAGCTTTAAACTCTGCTTCATTCTTATCTGTAAATTCATTTTTCTGTCATGATAATAAATTCTGTACAATAGCCAAACTTAATATCCGCTTCCGCCTGCTGGGAAGGTTTTACCACTTTTTGTTCCGCCGCTTGCTTCGATTGCCGCATAATCTATTTCTTTTCCAAGAAATGCATCATACGCCCCATGAATCACTTCAAGCAATCCCTGTCCTCCGGAATCTACAACTCCCGCTTCCTTTAATACCGGGAGCATCTCCGGTGTCTGAGCCAAAACTTCTTCCGCATATTTGATCACTTCAGGAATGAAAACTTCCAAATCTTCCGTCGTCTCCGCAAGTTCTTCCGCTTTCCTTGAGATTCCTTTTGCAACAGTAAGGATCGTTCCTTCTTTCGGTTTCATAACCGCCTTATAAGCTGTTGCTGTTGCACGTTCACATGCCTTTGCCAAAATCACCGCATCGATCTCTTTATGTTCTCTGATCTCTTTTGTAAACCCTCTGAGCAGCTGTGATAAAATTTACTCCCGAATTACCGCGAGCTCCTCTAAGAGATCCTGAAGAAATTGCCTTTGCGATTGTCAACATATCCGCATTTTCAAGAGATTGTACTTCTTTTGCCGCAGACATAATAGTAAGTGTCATATTTGTTCCCGTATCGCCGTCGGGAACCGGGAATACGTTCAGTTCATTTATAAATTCTTTTTTTGCTTCCAGATTGGCCGCACCTGCAAGAAACATCTTGCGGAACAGCTCTGTATTTATCGTTTTCACTGCCACGAAAATATCCTCCTTAATCAATCACTCTTACACCTTCAACAAAGATGTTGATCTTTTCTACCGCCATTCCGGTAAACTCCTCAACCTTATACTTTACATTGCTCATAAGATTGTCAGAAACAGAAAGGATATTCACGCCATATGCAACGATTACATGAAAATTCAATGTAATTTCATTATTATCAGAAATCGTCACTTGAATTCCATGTGTCAGACTATCTTTTTTCAGAAGACGCACAAGTCCGTCCTTCATATTTACAGCCGCCATTCCGACAATTCCGAAACACTCAACAGCAACGGAACCCGCATATTTGGCGATCACTTCCGGATTGACCGTGATAATGCCAAGATCTGTGCTCATACTTCCTTTCATAATATATACCTCCGGTTCTTTCACACAATTTTGCCATAAATAACATGTTTATTATACTATCACTTCTAACATTTTACAATATACATTCGTTTTTTTTAAAAAATACTTGCAATACTGAAATGTTTCTGATAGAATATCAGTGTTATGAGTCTATATGACGAGTTCAGATTGTTAGGAGGTGCAGTCATGGCAAAATGTGCTATTTGTGAAAAGGGTGCTCATTTTGGTAACAATGTAAGCCACTCTCATAGAAAAACACCGAAAATGTGGAAATCAAATGTAAAATCCGTCAGAGTCAAAACAGAAGGCGGTTCCAAAAAAGTGTATGTTTGTACATCTTGTCTGAAGTCCGGACGCGTTGAGCGCGCTTAATCAGACACACATCATCGGAAACAATGACACGGAAAAATGCGGATCTGTAAATTCAGATCCGATTTTTTATAGTCATTGGTTTTTTACGTTTCAAGTAAAAAACATAATACCGCTTCTTTATTTTTCTTTTTAACAACAGCAAAAAAGCCGATATCCGCACAAGCAGAAACAAAATATCAAAATAACTCCCCAAATAACGTTTGGAAGCATCATCATTATAAACATTCCGATCGTCCATCCAAAATAATGCAAAGCCACATAATTTTTTTTCATATATCGTATTCACTTTCGGGAAGCTTCTTATTCTACCCTATGCACATTCCTATAAATCCAGAACTATATTATATCATTCAAAATAATATACCGCTTACTTTTCATTTTTTTATTTTTCTATTTCGGCATCAAGAATATCGTTTACTTCCTTCTCTGTCATACGTTCATCTTTTTCCCGTAAAACGATCGACAACATCAGGAACCATATCAAGAAATTTTTTGTGATTGTATCCTGGTTTTTTCACATTTACGAGCTTTTGTCTTCCCTCCCTGTATAACGATCACGGCGCTCGGAGACATTTTTACCTCCGATTTCCCCCCATTCCTTTTTCTTTTTTATCTGCCGAAGAAGAACCTGCACCGATTCCAAAAGAAACGTCTACAAGGGGAAGGATAATTGTATCATTAATATGAATCGCATCTCCGACAACTGTTTTTGAAGATACGACCGCATCCATACCTTTAAAAAGAGCCTCTACCGTTGATTTAAAATTGTTATTACTGTCTGCCATTTTTTTCATTCCTCCTGTTTGAACTTCCAAATATCATAACTTTAATTTTTTCAAATGCGTGACCGTTATTCTCACATTCTTATCCATAAGCATATGAAAAGCAAATAAAAACAAATAAAGAAGTCTTATCTTTCCTTCAATATGCAGATCCATCTCAAAGACTTTATGTTCAAAATCCGGTATAATCTCGGTCTGCCCCTCCAAGAAAGGATAAATAATACTTATTAACGCGAGAATATAGCCTGTAACTGACGGATCTTCAAATCCAAACTTCGCTTTTATTGCGGCTTTTCGGGGACGTAATTTTATTGCGAATTGTTTTGTTTCTTTAATAAGTTTTGAAAATGCATTTTTGTGAATCTCATTTTTTCAAGAATCTGTTCAAGAACTTCTTTTTTCTTTATTAATGTTTTTATATTATCACATAATTTCCGAAATGTGTATTTAATCTTCTCTCCAAATGACTTCGAAGAACTTTTTCTATTTTTCGGAATTTTTTACTTCATCCGCTTCCCTCTCAAAACCTGTATTTTTTTCATCTGTCTGTATTTCACGGATACTTTTTGTATCAATTGTATTTGATTCGGGAAGTACTTTTGTATCGCTGCCTTCCCCGCCCTTTGTATCATCTGGCTTTGAAAAATTTTTTTCCTTCTCTTGATCTTTCTCTCTTTCCGGATCTTTTCTTTTTGAACTATCGGTTTCGTTTCTTATATTTTTTTCGTCTTTATCGTTTCCTTGTATTTCGGCATTTCCAAACTTTTTCCAATGCCGCTCTTATATTCCACGTCAAATTCCCATTATCATAACAGATTTCTCCCGAAATAAACGGTTTTATCCAATAGAAACGCAGCTTTCCCAAAATACTTTTCCCGAATTCTTCTGCAGTTAAATCGAATCGATACCCCGCCGGAGCAAAAAGAACTGTTATAACTGCAACTAACATAAGTCCTGCTAAAACAAGTATCAAAAATCCAAGTATTTTTAAGATAAGGAGTATGATATGTAACATTTGCCTACCGCCCTTTTTTGCTCGTATTCAGCCTGATCTGTTAAAAGAAACTGTCTTGCATTTGCACTTTTGGTTTCTTGATATACGTCTTGAACAATTTCTTCAACAAGGAAAAGCGCTTCATCATATCCATCTGCAATTCCGATCACAAAAAGCTTTGAATGTTCAATATGGATTGTTTTAGCAAGACGCTTGAAAAAAATTTCCAGATTGATTTTGTTCTCCCTTGAGATAATGTAATAACATATACTTGCGGCTGAAGTTTATTTTCCTTCAGCCTTTTTACTATTTTCCCTTTTCTTCTGCCAGCATTCACTAACATATAGATTATGATAAAACTCTATCTGACTCATAAACTTCACCGATTATAATAAGAATCCAGAACAGCTCCTGCGATAGATACCGCTTTTCCTCCTGCACTTCCGTCGGAACCTTCTGTAATAACAGTGATCACAAGTTCCGGATTGTCAACATTTGTAAATCCCGTAAACCATGAATGCGTTTTTTCTCCGTCTGTCATACTATATTCAGCCGTTCCTGTTTTTCCCGCGACCGTATATGACCTTCCGCTTAATACCGAACCGGTTCCTTCACTTACAACAGCCGCCATGTACTCTTTTAACTGTGCCGCTTCTTCTGACGTCATGATCCGTTTATAACTTTTCGGAACATTCTTTTTCACTTCCGTACCGGTGTAATTGGTCACTTTATCTACATAATAGGGTTGCATCAATGTACCGCCGTTTGCAATCGTCTCCGTGATCAGCGTCATATGATACGGACTTACCATTGTTTTTCCCTGTCCCATTGCCGTCATCATAATTTCTGCGGAACCGGACTTCGCATCAAGCACGAAGGAACTTTTTGTATAATCCATAACGCTTGGAAGTTTCTTATTGAACAATAAGCTTTCCGCCGTTTCCCGATAGCCGTCCACGTCAAGGCTTAAGCCGATATTTGCAAATGATGCATTACATGAGTTTGCAAAAGAACTTCTCAAATCTTCGTATCCATGTACCGTTCCGTTAAAACAGCGAATTGTGACATTGTCTTCTGTAATGGATCCCTGACAGTCATAAGAATACGAGTTATAATCCGTATCCTGCCGCATATAAGCAAGAGCAGTCACAATTTTAAATACAGAACCCGGAGCATAAGACCCGTTCGTAGCCCGATTCAAAAGCGGACTGTTTTCCTCATCCGTATTTAGGATCTCCCAGTTTTCAGCAAGCGTATTCGGATCAAAATCAGGCTTTGAAACAAGAGTAAGTATTTTCCCTGTGTCTGCCTCCATCACAATAACCGCTCCTTTGTTCTCTCCGAGCGCATCATAGGCAGCCTGCTGAAGTTCTGCATCAAGTGTTGTAACAACTGTGTCTCCCTGATCTTTTTCTCCTTTAAATTCATTTTGAAATCATTTTCCATAAAAAATGCATTTGAAGTAAGAAGATCAAAAATTCTGCGCGGACTCAAGTCCTGTTTTTCCAAACTGTGAATCATTATATCCGATAACATGGGAGAACAGCGAGCCGTACGGATACGTTCTTGTCTCTGTTCCGTCTTCGTCCACTTCCGTTGTTGCAAGTACATTGCCATTTCTATCTGTAATATCTCCTCTGACAACGCTTTGTGCAAAAGAATCCTGCCTTTGATTATAAGGACTATTGACAAACGTCTTGGCTTTTACAGTTGTGAAATAAACGAGGTACCCCATCAATGCAATAAACAAGATCACAAAGAAATATGTAATTTTAGCGAAATCTTTATTTTGTGCGCGTTCCCGGTTTTTTTCCGCGGCCTCTGTCTTTGGGACTTCTTCGAATTTCGGTCCGCTTTTTGCCGTCTTTCGGGGCGCTGTTCTTCCCACGCCATTTTTTCTTTTCCTTTCTTTCTTAGTTTTTCTTTTTCCCGTTCCTCTTCTTCATCTTCTCTTATAATATATAGTCCCTGAATGATTCCAAACATAATCATCGTACTTAACATCGAACTTCCGCCATAACTTACAAACGGCAAAGTCATTCCTGTAGACGGAATAAACTTTTGTGACGCCTCCTATT
>ENA-OPYU01000436-OPYU01000436.1-human-gut-metagenome-genome-assembly--contig:-NODE-436-length-16900-cov-2.709354_pt1 | contig 16900 bp, 25 predicted proteins | sample MGYA00242637_ERZ504482 | MGnify/ENA primary metagenome ERZ504482 (study PRJEB26092, sample SAMD00036237) | human gut metagenome | host: Homo sapiens | study: EMG produced TPA metagenomics assembly of...
TGGGGCCCACCTGCACTTAGAAGTCCTGGTTGACGGCCAGTATTTGAATCCCTGTATTTGCCGATACCGGCGATACCAGCGAACGGCACCTGCCAGAAGTTGGTTCAGGCGGCACAGGGAAACTACTTCGATTATGACATTCCACCGGAAGCCCTTGCGGATGAACAGTTTGCCGCAATGATGGCCGAGGCGGAAAAATATCTTGGCTATCCGTATGTATGGGGGAGGCGCAAGCCCTTCCACTTCCTTTGACTGTTCCGGCTATGTGTCCTGGGTGATCAACAACTGCGGCGTTGGCTGGAATTTCGGAAGGCTGACCGCGGATGGTCTTTTAGGTGTATGTACGCCGGTATCAAGTGCGGATGCAAAACCGGGCGACCTGATCTTCTTCCAGGGGACCTACAACACCAGCGGCGCAAGCCATGTAGGGATCTATGTGGGAAATGGAATGATGATCCACTGTGGAGACCCGATTTCTTATGCAAACATCAATACAAGCTACTGGCAGCAGCATTTTTTATACATTTGGGCGTCTGCCTTAACAGATTGGAGGTAATAAATTGAATCCTAAAATTGAAAAACTGGAAAAGGAAATTGAAAGACCAAACAAAGATTGCGGAAATGCAGGCAAAGCTCCATAAGCTGGAGGAACAGAAAACAGAGCTGGAAAATACCGATTATGTAGCGGTGGCGCGCAGTTTCAAACTGACGCCCCAGCAGCTTGCGGATTTTTTGAAATCACAGCAGGCAGCCCCTTCGGAAACTGTTTTACCGCAGGAGAAGGAGGATGTGCATGAGGCTTAAAAAACCTTTCCCTGCTGCTGGCGCTTACGCTTCTTGTAAGTGTCAGCGCATTACCTGTAACGGCTCATGCCGGCGGTTCCAAAGACACCACACCGCCAACGCTGACTGCTTCCATGGAGGGCGATGCCCTGAAAATAGAAAGCAGTGACGATCTATCCGGCGTGGAGGCGGTCTTTGTTGATGAAAACCGTATCAACTCCCTCACCGACGGGAAAGCGTCGGTCGCACTGAAAGATTATGCCGGAACAGAAAAACAGGTAAGCATATACGCAAAAGATTATGCCGGTAACCGTTCTGATGTGGTAAAGCTGGATAATCCGTATTACAAAGAACCGGCTCCTGAAAAGAAACCTGCTACGACAGCACCCCAGAGTCCGTCCGGTACACAGACAAAACCGCCTAAGGAAGAAAAACCTTCCGGCTCAAACGCTGCAACCCCTTCCGGCGGCGGAAATTCTTCCGGTTCAGATAACAGTACCGGACAGCAGGAAAATACTTCTGCGATCCCGGAAGGTGCATTTACCCCCGGAAGGCACCGGAACGGTACAGGACAACATCAGCGGTACGGATGGGGAAAAACAGTTTTACACCATCACTACGGACGCGGGCAATGTCTTTTTATCTGGTGATCGACGGGAAACGGGGAAGATAACAATGTCTACTTCTTAAACGGCGTCACAGAGTCCGACCTGATGGCACTTGCAGAAAAGAACAATGGCAGCATGAGCATGATCCCCCAGGAAGAAAGCTGTAACTGCACAGAAAAATGTGAGGCAGGAAAGGTTAATACCGGCTGTCCGGTCTGCAAAAATGACTTAAATGGCTGCAAAGGAAAGAAAAGCCGGCGGAAACTGAAAAACCGGCAGAACCGGAAAAGCCGAAGAAAGAAACCGGCAGCGTCGGCACGATCCTGTTTATCCTTGCTGCCTTACTTGCGGTCGGCGGGATCGGTTACTATGTAAAAATCGTGCGTCCGAAACAGCAGGCCGAGGACGATGCGGAATTTGAGGATGACGGTTATGGCGAAGGCTTTGACCCGGATGAGGCATACGGGGAACCGGAATATCTTTCCGAGGATGATTTTGACGACAAGGACAGCAAATAAGGCTGTCCTTTTAGATTTTATGAAAGTGAGGATTTTTTCATGGAACATATCATAACCAGGCGCCGCGGCTTTCGCAAGCTGTTGGCGTTTTTGCTCTGTATGGCAAGCATTTTGGGGCTTCTTCCGGCTCAGGCTTTTGCCATGTCTGTCGGACAGACAGCAAGCTCCTGGCTGGGCGATCAGTATGTAGGCTCTGATGGGAACCACTACCGCGCCCCAGCGCCTTACACCTATCTTGCCTACCATGCAGACGGAACCATCGACGTACACACCAGTTCCGGGGGCAATGCTTACCGGCATTATATGCTGACGGATTCTGACGGGATCAGCCATCAGGTTTACTGTGTGGAGAGCGGGATTCCTTACCATACTTCGGAAAACACCTATGTTTCGGAAAGCGGGACCAACAGCCAATATCTGAACCTGCTTCCTGCCGAGGCAAGGAGGGGGATCACCCTGACTGCAATCTATGGCTGGAAACCCGGTTCGGCGCTCCCTGTTTCCGGGATCAACGAGGACGACTATAAGATGGCGACCCAGATCATCCTCTGGGAATACCAGCAGCAGCTTAGAAGCGATCCGTACAGCCGCCACGGAAACGGCCACGCAGACGCCGACCAGTATTTCAGCGTGATCGCCGGACGACCGGCAGAAAAAGCCTATGACTGGATTCTGGCACAGGTAGCTTCCCATTCCACAGTCCCTTCCTTTACTTCTTCTAAGAAAAGCGAAGCACCGGAACTGGACTGAAATGGGATGTTGAAAAAAAAGGTCTATAACCCTGACGGTCACAGATACCAATAACTTGAAGATCGATCTGGAGGCTTTGAAAGGCAGCGGCGTTCTGTGACAAGAAACGGAAATGAATACACCTTTACCAGCAGGCAGATGATGATGGACCCGGTGCTGTTTGAATTCCGAAAGAATATCCCGGTGGCAAACGACATGCTAATCTGGGGCAGACCCGGCTACCAGACCATGATGACCGGCGCCAGCGATCCGGTTTCCTTCTTTGTAAAATCAAAACGGAAACTTACGGTACCGCAAAACTTGTCAAGACCAGTGAGGACGGCATTGTTTCCGGTATCACCTTCCATATCTCCGGTACGGACATTTTGGGAAATGAAGTCAATGAGGAAGTTACGACCGGAGAAAACGGCCAGATTGAAAAGAAGCTCCTGCCGGGAACCTATCTGGTAAAAAGAACTTCCGGTGGACCGCTATGTGAACCCCTTCCGCACAGTACGTGACCATTGAAAGCGGGCAGCTTCTTCGGTACATTCAGCATATCTGAAGAAAGTTTACGCGTCCATGTGGTAAAGAGTGATGCTGACACCGAAATGCTCAGGGGATGCCACGCTTGCAGGGGCGGCCTATGGGATCTTCCGTGATGGCGAACTGATCGACGACTTATACTACCGGACCGGATGGCAGCTTTATGACCCGCTATTATGTATGCGGGGATGGCTGGACGATCCGGGAAATCGAACCGAGCACCGGGTATCTTCTGAATGAAACCATTTATGAAGTGGGTGCATCCCCTTCCCTGTATGAAGTGGAACTCAATACCACAGAAAATCAGGTGACGGAAACGGTTATTTACGGAAATATCCAGCTTGTCAAGCACACCGATGACCTGGACCCGGATGTGCCTGAGGGCGAAAATACCGACGATCCCAATGCTGGTATCATCGAACGCCCGGAAGCAGGCGCAGTCTTTGAAGTTTACTTAAAGGCAGCCGGGAGCTATGACGCGGCAAAGGAAAGTGAACGTGACCTTCTTACCACGGATGCGGATGGTTTTGCTTCCAGTAAACCGCTTCCTTATGGGCATTATACGGTCCATCAGATTGCAGGCGAGGAAGGCAAAGCCTTTGTCCCGGACTTTACGGTATTCATTTCCTCTGACGGCAAGACTTACAGCTATATCCTGAACAACCGCACCATCACAGCCCGTCTGAAAGTTGAAAAATGTGACGCAGAGACCGGAAAGATTATCCCTGTGACCGGAACCGGTTTTCAGATCAAGGATCTTTCCACCGGGGAATTTATCACCCAGACCGTCTACTATCCGAACCCGGAAACACTGGATACCTTCTATGTTTCTGACGAGGGCTGGCTGATGCTGCCGGAGCCTTTGGCCGCCGGGGATTATGAACTTTATGAGGTGGCTGCCCCTTATGGCTATGTGCTTTCCGATCAGCCGGTACCGTTTACCATTGACGGCAGCGAGGCGGTTGTGACGGTCACTCAGTACAATATGCCGCAGAAAGGCCAGCTTACCATCACAAAGACCGGAGAAGTATTTGCTTCTGTCCAGGAAAACGACGGACTGTACCAGCCGGTGTATGAGGTTGCCGGACTTCCCGGAGCGGTCTATGACGTGATCGCAGATGAAGATATTTATACCGGTGACGGTACCTTGCAGGCAGAAAAAATGATACGGTTGTGGAAACCCTTACGACCGGCGAGGACGGGCACAGCGAAAAAGGCGGGCTTCTCTATCTTGGCCGTTACCGTCTGGAGGAACGTCAGGCTCCATTCCGGGTTGTGTGCTGAATCCTCAACCGGAATATGTGGAACTGACCTATGCGGGTGAGACCGTGGAGGTCACACAGGCAGCGACAGGTCTTTATGACGAACGACAGAAAGTGGATGTCACACTTTTCAAGGCAATGGAGACCGATGATCTGTTCGGTCTTGGCATGAACGAGGAATATAAGGATATTTCCTTTGGACTTTATGCTTCCGCAGACCTGACGGCGGCAGATGGCAGCGTGATCCCGGCAGATGGACTTCTGGAAGTGGTCTCTGTTTCGTCTGATGAATCCGACGGTTACAGTGCTTCCTTCGCCTCCGACCTGCCTTTTGGCAGCTATTATGTCAAGGAACGCACGACCAACGGCGCCTATATCCTTTCGGATCAGAAATATCCGGTCGTCTTGAATATGCCGGACAGGAAACTGCCTTGGTACAGATCCTTGTCAATGAAGGCGAGGCTGTTTCCAATGAACTTCTCCGCGGGCGTGTAGACGGTGTTGAAAAAGTTGGGGAAAAAGCCCGGAAGGCGGCGAAGATGTCACGCTAGCCGGTGCACTCATGGGACTGTTTAGACCTGATACAGAAGAATTTACCGAAGAAAATGCACTGCTTACTGCTGTTACCGGAAAAGACGGCAGTTTTTCCTTTGAGAACATTCCTTACGGACACTGGATCGTCAAGGAGATCTCTGCCCCTGACCTTTATACAGTAAGCCCGCAGCAGCACCATGTATATATCGGTGCAGACGGACAGCATATCGAGATCCGTGTGGAAAACACCCTGATCCGCGGCAGTGTGCAGGTAACTTAAAACCGAAGCTGTGGAGGAACCGTCCCCTGTGGAAAAGGAGGATAAGAAAGACAAGAATTCTTTCCTGCGTTTCCTGCCCGGTGCGGTGTTCGACCTGTATGCGGATTCCAATGCCAACCAGGAATATGATCCTGACGATCGAAAAGATCAGTACGCTGAAAGAAACCGATGCAGGCTATCATACGGCGGAAAAACCTTCTGGCTGGCGGCTACTTTATCAAAGAAAGCAAAGCTCCGGAGGGCTATCAGCCTGACCCAAACGCTTACTACTTTTTCCATCACAGAAGATGGACAGATCGCAGTTGTGGAAAATGGAGAAGCCGGGCACGGATTTACCAATGAGGCTTACCGCGGCAACTTAAAGATCACAAAGGATTCCAGCGACGGGCACAAAGATGGTTTTGCCATCGAGGTCAAGAGCACGGACGGCTCCTACTGCGAGACATTCACCACTCCAAAATCCGGTGTAATTGAAGTCAAGGGCCTTCGTGTTGGTATTTATACCGTAACAGAAGTTGCAAACCGGGCAAGCAAGGATTACATCATTCCTGATGCCGCTACGGTGGAGATCAAAGCTGACCAGACATCTACGGTCCAGTTCTTTAATGAAAAACCGGAAAAGCCGGGAAGCCGGAAAAGCCTTCTGTTCCGTCCAATCCTTCCACCCCTCAAAAGCCGGTACCGCAGACCGGGGATGATCCATATATTTTCCTATATGGCGGACTGTTGGCAGCCGCACTGATCGGCGGCAGCGTATTTGCTGTGTACTATTTCAAAAAGGGAAAATACAGCAGGACTTCCCCAAAAAGAATGGCTGTCGGGGCTTCTGTCCTTTCACTCTGCGCTCTGGTGGCTCTTGGCAGCGGATTTTTGGTGTTCCGTGACCTGAACCAGTATGCCGAGAGTAAAGACGCCTATCGGAATCTTGCCGGATATGTAGGAGTACCGGAGCAGACAGACTCCCCGGAGCAGGCAACCGATCCGACAGAAACAAAACAGGACGATGCCGATATTGTCCTGCCTTCGGTAGACTTTGAAGCGCATCCGTGAAAATGGGACCGGACATCATCGGATGGCTTTCCCTTCCTGATACGGTGCTCAATTATCCGGTGACGCAGACTGACAACAACGAGTATTACCTGAACCAACTTTATGACGGGACCTATAACAAGGGTTGGCTGCCTGTTTGCCGATTATGAAAAACCCGGGGCAGATTTTTTCCAGACCGCAATACGATCATTTACGGTCATAATATGCGGGATGGTTCCATGTTTGCTCTGCTGAACCGGTACGATGAACAAAGTTACTTTGATACCCACAGGCAGATGTATCTCGTTACTCCGAAGGGTGGTTATGTCATGGAGATCTTTGCGGCGTTTGCAGCAAAGCCGGAAGAATCCGGCAGTGAAACTTCTCCCTGGCAGCTTTCCTGGAAGGATGACGGTGCTTATACTACCTGGCTTACAGCTATGAAGGAACGTTCCGCGGTGGAAAGTGATGTGACTGTGACCTGCAGTGATAAGGTACTGACCCTTTCTACCTGTACGCCGGGCGGCACAGGACGCTTCCTTGTCATGGGAAAACTCGTGAAAGTAGATAACGAAATATAGATTTTAGACGGTGCGGGGGCAAAAGCTCCCGCACCTGCTGTTTACAAGGAGGATTTTATTTTATGGTAAATACCATGATTTCCATTCCCGGCTACGTCCATCTTTACCGCTCGCTTTTGCGGTTTTATGACATGCCGGAAAATGAAGTCCGGGAAATGCTCTATCTTCTGAATACGGCAAACCTGGACTGCTATGAGTATTATCACCCGGACCGCAGTGTGATCCAGAGCGGACCGGTCGCTTTTTGCGGATGGCTGGAAACGAAAGACTGCCGCCCTTACCGCACAGAGGTACAGCTTTACAAATCGCTGCTGTTTTTGAAGCGCAGCATTGACCGTGACCTGATCGTATCAGCTCAGAGGGAGGCTCTGCAAACCCTGCGCTGCATTATCTCCAATCTGGAATACCGCTTTTATAAAGCCTATGGCATGGAGATCGAGGACAAACGCACGGTCTATGGGGAATGTACCTACCGTCTGGTTCCCAGGGAGGATGAACCCAGCGTGTGCCTGATGCACGACTGGATCTACCTGCCAACTGCCTGATGTCACGAATAATATATAAAATATGTGACATATATGAAAACTGTACTGCCTTGCAAAATTTTTGATTTTTGATGTATACATCAGATTTTTTAATGGGAACACTCAAAATAAGAGGAATATGACCTATTGCAATCATGTCACGAATAATATATAATATTCGTGACATGAAGGGAGGCGGTATTGTGGACAACGGATATACAAAACGAATACGAGAGCGTGTTCTTTCTCTTGAAGATGGAACTGTTTTTGTGACGTCCGATTTTGCGGATATTGCAGATACATCCACTATTCGTCAAAGTTTAAGCCGTTTAGTGCAGTCAGGAACATTGCGCCGTATTTTGAAAGGAGTTTATGAAAAGCCAAAATACAGTAAACTTCTGGATGAATATGTGGCGGTCGATCCGGAAGCAGTGGCAACCGCATTGGCACGAAGTTATCACTGGACGATTGCCCCATGTGGGAATACAGCATTGAACCTGTTAGGACTTTCAACACAGGTAACAGCAGTATGGTCCTATATCAGCGATGGTCCATATAAGACCTACGAGTGGAACTCTACAAAGCTGGAATTTAAGCACCGGACCAATAAAGAGATTACCGGATTGTCTTATATGACAAGTTTGGTTATACAGGCATTAAAACCCTTGGCAGATCAAATGTTACACCAGCAGTCATACAGATGCTTTCCGAAAAACTGACAGACAAGGATAAACAGGCTTGTTTGAAGGAAGCAACCGAGTCTACGGATTGGGTTTACGATACGATACGGCAGATTTGTGGAGGTAAAAAGGTACAATGAGAAATATAGCAAGACTTTCAGATAACGACCGCAGGGAGCTGTTCAGAAATACAGCTGATAAAATGGGGCTGAATGATGCCATTGTGGAAAAAGACTTTTGGGTATGTTTTACGCTGGATTATTTATTTCACCGCTCACCATGGAAAGAGTCCATTACCTTTAAGGGCGGTACCAGCCTTTCCAAAGCCTTTCACCTGATCAGCCGGTTTTCAGAAGATATTGATTTGATTCTGGACTGGCGTGTATTGGGATATGGCAAAGATGAACCATGGGAGAAACGTTCCAATACAAAACAGGATGCTTTTAACAAAGAAGCCAATGCGCGTGCGGAGGTATTTCTGGCTGAAACATTCTGTCCGGCAGTCAGATCCGGCTTATCCCAGAAAATCGGTTGTGAAGCAAATGTCTACATAGATGAAAAGGATAACAGACGGTCATTTTCGCCTATCCGCACCTTTTTACAAATACGGCGACCTTACAGGTGATCCGTTTAGAGATTGGTGCGCTGGCAGCGTGGACTCCTGCAAAAACGGCGCAGATTGAACCATACGCGGCAGAATATTATCCGAAGATTTACAGTTTATCTTTATAGACTTTTCTAACGCTTACACTTTTCCGCGTATAAATATCTTCTAAGATCAGATTATTCACAGTTTTTATAAAGTTATTCAATTCTTTTTCTTTCGCAAGTTCCTTAATCTCTTCAATGCCGATATAATCTACTCCCAACGCCAACTCAACTGATCTATATGCAGCCGATAATGTCAACGGAACATCAATAACCGTAAGATCACCTGTGTTCTCCAAATTTTCCATAATCAATATTAACACCTATTTTTCTAATACTACTGTCTACTGTCACCTTTTCTACTGCATGATTTTCATAAACATATTCGCTCCACATGCGTAAATCTTCAGATACTTTAGCAGGAATAGCTACTTCTAATCTTTTAGCACTGTTTTTCACATCATACTTTTTTCCGGCAATACAAACTGCATCCAATTTCTGTATTGCTTGAGATACCGGCTTCAGAAAATTTTCAAAATATCCAACTGCCAAGCTAGTAGATGGTAAAAGACTGATTCGAGCAACTTTCTGTTCTTTCTGTAATTTTTTCTGTAATCGTTAAAATCTTTTTACTCAAATCCTGCATCTTGTCAAAAAAGACAACATTGACCCCCCAGCAGATCGGATGCTATTTGAACAGCCTTCTTGAATTAGGAAAAAATCATCTCGCATATGTAAGAATTCCCGCATATAACCCAAACTCCAAATAAACATTATCACGAGCGGCATATTTGTGGGTTCTATCTGATTCTCTTCTTACATAATCATCTTTCCCGCCAATAAAAATCGCATAATCAAAACTAAGCGATTTCTTAAGCAATTCATGATAAGTACACTGCCCCAAATCAAAAAAATTATCGCACCATAACTGGCAGACATACTCACCGTCTAAAAGACTTTTTACTTTTTCCGCGATCTTTACGCTTTCTTTAGAAGAACCAATAAAGATTCTAGGTTTCATCCTTTCACCTGCTTTCTTCATATTCACCTGAATTCTGCAATACAGCCCGCAGCTGCTTCATATTTTGATTTCTGTCTTTTACATATCTGCAAGGAGCTCCCGCATAAATCTTCCATCCTTCAAGTGTATGTTTCACAAAACTCATTGCTCCTACGGCTGCTCCTTCTTCTAATTTAACGCCTGGCAAAATTGTACTTCCTGTTCCCACGCTCACATAATCTTCTAAAATAACTCGTCCTTCGATCACGCTGCGATAAGCTGTAGGAATCATAGAGTTATTTAATTGTTCTCCCGAGAAATCATCACTCACCGCATAAACAGCACATCTTGATGATACAGTTACAAAATCTTGCAATATAATTCCCTTTACACCGCCTATCAAACATGTATATGCAGAAATATGTATATACGAACCAAGTTTTATATTTCCACTTAATATACAAAAATCATCTATTCGAATATTATCTCCCAGTACGATCTGTTCCGGATTATAAATACTTGCCTTTCTGCTTACAAGTACATTTGTACCATATTTTAAAAATCCGATTGTCTTTAATTCACTTTCACTAAGGAAACTGGTTTCCTCATTCTGTTTTTTCTCCACCTGCACAGGATTTGTTGCTTCTGAACATTTTAAAACTTTCCGACATTTTCTATATATCCACTCAAAATATTCAGCATATTCCGGATTATCAACTCTCCTTATTTCTATCATTTCCTGAAGTCCCTCATACAATCTTATGACTGCATATCCGGATGCACTTTAAAACCCAAAAGGCAATATTTTTCTTTACCATTAATCCCCAAAAGTGAAAAATGAAACTGTATTACTGGCATCCGCATCATTAGGATCAATCGGTACATTTTCGTCAAATTTCTTATATAAATTATGTCTGGCAGTTGTATACTCTTTATTATCCCCTTGCTGAAAATACTCCTTTACCGCGCCAAGATTAGATATTCTGATACTTGCAATACCAACAAGAATAGCGGAAATCCCTGATAAAATAGCAACGATATTTACAACATCTTTGATATGATATTGTTTAATATATTCTATGATCGGATCAAATAATGTAATATTTCTGCCGTCTAAAATATGAAAACCCACAATAAAAGCAATGCATACGAATGAAATCACAACAAAAAAATACGTCTTATTTTTCTTGTTAATCAAATCATCTCCTCCTGAATATTGAGAAATATTATTAATAATCTGCCTTTTTACGTTTTAAAACATACAACTTTTTCACAATCAAATAGCCGCACACACACCCTAATGTATTATGAATCATATCGTCCCATTCAAACCATCCTCGGCATAAAATCAACTGACTTCACACTTTCAATATCTATGCGTGTTTCGAAGCATAACAAACCTCTTTATCACTCTAAATTTATATAACAATCAATTCTTTGTGATATAATTAAATTAACAAAACCAAGCCCAGCGAAAGGAGCTGATTGTTATCTATCACCAAGAAATTCCAAAAGACGTTTTCCCCACCATAAAACGCATAAAATTTTGATTCATGAAAACCACCTTCCAAATGATCCGCAGTTTCTAGATAAGCCTCACGGACTTTCCGGAGTCTCCTGTAGCAAAGTCTAAAAATGTTAAGTGCTAAACTATTTGGACTTTATTTATAGTAATGAGCCTATTATCTCACATAAGATGATTTTGAACAGGTACTTGCTATTTGACGTTTACGAAAAAAGTTAGAAATGTGGAAAATATGATAAAAGAAAAGAAATACTCCGCATAAATCCTAAAACCTTTAACCATAACGATTCCATCTCCTAAACTTCCCACACATCTATGCATCACTTCCTAAAAATCATATCACTCACTCTATCATATATCCAGTCTACTACATAAGATGCCACAAGTGAAAACAATACTAATGTCAACATGATTACAAACACATTCCTTGATCCGAATACAAGTGTTGGCGCAAATATCATATAAAACTGCATATGAGTCAGCCACATATTCGTAGAATGTTTTCCGAAGAACAATAATATCTTCTCTCCGGCTCCGCCCCAACTGTATGTGCCAAATAACACAATCAAAGCAACTGCGGAAAACGGAGCAAAAATCATGTGTCGTAAATTCGCTCTCACTACAATCACAAGTATCAAAAGCAGCCATGGCAATACCGGATTGTTTCTGATTTTAGATAAGAGCCTCCAACGATCCACAATTTCTTCTTTTGCCATAATCATTCCAATGACAAAAGAAAACTGCGAACGCATAAAGAGCATCAGCGCATTTACCAAAAGCGCCACCGCTTCTATTTGAATTCGTTCCAAAACAATATATTCAATACCAAATGCACCAGCATAAAGTATAAGTGATATCGGTAATACGATCCAGTAGGAATACTTCTTAATCAATTTAAAGAATACTCCGGATAATAAAACAAGTATTGTATAAGTCTGTACAAACCAAAAAGAGCCCACATAACTGCTTTTAATCAGAAACGCATTTAAAACAAAATTCAACCAACTTCCCGGAAACTGCTCCCGCATTCCCATTATATATCCTACACAGCATGTCAGAATCATAATAATCCAAAACGAATCAGAAGTTTAAAACTCTTTGTATCCTCTTTTCATAGTGTTCCCGGAAGCCTCACTGACATAAAGACCATACCCACTGCAAAACAGATAAATTGGCACACACGCATCAAATATATATGAAATGTATGTTAATAGCGGTATACCCCCCCCCAGTAAAATTTTTTACATCATAGAACCCTGCAATATCAATTCTGTTAAACAAATGCAATCCCAGCATAAATAAAATTGCGATTCCTTGTAAAGACTTGGTCTGTTTTTTTCGTTAATATCAATTTTCCTTCCCCTTCCCTCATAAATATCGATTCCGAACAAAAAATCACTTTAAATCTAAATATAATTTCTTTTATTTATAGGATCATCCCACTTAAACTGCTCTCTCCGCCTAAAGCTCAATAATATTCCATAAGGTAATGCCAATACTGTAAGCCAGTTTTTTATTAGTTTTAAAAATATAAGATGGATATCCCGCTACAATCGAAAGGGCTATATGCTGTCCTGCCGCCTTGAATTTTTCTTTAAACTCTTCATTCGTTATCATTTGCATGTTGCTTAACATCGCATAACCCATTTATTTTTCTTAACAAATCCCAATTTCCCTTTGTTAATCCAATGTCTTGATATTCGCAAATATAAATTCCTTCATTGTACCATCGAATTTTATATCCAAGCATAGCCAATTTATCAGATTGTAACTGCTCCGGCGCAAATAATTCCCCCTCCCAAACAGGAAATTTATATTTACGCATAATATCCGTTTTATATGCTTCACACATATCTGCATCCAGATTATAATTTTTTCGTTCTAAATTAGTACAATCTACAAACCCCTTTTTGTTTACATTTGGCCACACTCCTTTTAGCGGTTCTCCGTCTTCTGTAACCTTAACAAACCCTACCGCTACAAACTCTTCTTTATCATCAATTTCATTTAGTCTTTTGACAATTTGCTCAACTGCATCATAACGCAAATAGTCATCCGAGTCCAACCGGAAATAGTACTTACCATTTGCAACAGATATTGCATAGTTTACAGCTCTAATCAAACCTTGATGTTCTAATTTAATATATCTAATATTAAAAGGATTCTGCTCTTTTATCCAACCATCAACAAGTTCTTCCGTTCCATCGGTAGAACCATCGTCTGTAATCAGCCATTCAAAATTCATTTCCGTCTGCTTTTGTAACGACCGATATGCTTTTTCTAAAATATATGCACGATTGTATGTCGCTGTATGTATCGTTAAAATTGGCTTCATATAAACCACCCTCCAGTCCTCTATTTATAACTGATATTTTTTTACTCAACTTTTTAGATAAAAATTGATTTCTCCCTACTATTTCATTCCTTATCCACCAATTTTATTAAAGCAATTATTCAACACTGACTCCAATCTTCTCTCCAAAATTTGTATCAATCGATTGATTTTTAGAACTTCAAACAAGACAAGTCTTAATTTTTCAATTAAAAGGCATATTATAAAAATTCCGCCTGCACATCCTACTACAATAAAAGGAAGCGTATATACCTTATAATTTGCAATCCAAGAAAATCTATCTGACATAAGCTCCCTCCATATCCAAGTCTGTGAATGTATTAAGTAAACACCAAAAGCTGCTGGTGAAAAGAAACGTACGATAGAAATCATTCTTGAACTTAATTGAAGTCGTGAAAATATTGCTACCATTCCAACTGCCATTAAAACAATTGTAACACTAATATAGGATACAAAAAGCCGCTTAGCAACCGGAGCAAATGTTTCCCACAGCCACGTTGCTGCTATACAAATAGTAATCATAGTAATCCAAAATGATACACGCCATTTTTCATTAATTTATTTTCTTTATCCATGCACCTGCAATATATAAGATTATAAGCCAGGCAAAATCATACCCCCCGAGTGTAAATGTATCTGCAAACCAAGTAGAAAATGTCAGATACACAGGAAAAAAACATAAACAGCACAAATATCAATCTATTTAATTCTTTTTCCGTAATATTTTGTATTAATCTATTGATCCATGGTATTAAGAAAAATAAAGCTGTATATGCATTCACATACCAATATTCATATGTAGTAACAGGGAAAAAAGCCCATATAATCTCTTTAATACCAACACTTCCAGAATTTATAACATAAAAAATAATTGTAATTCCCACGCTATAGAAAAAAACGGGAATCCAAAATTTCAAATATTTTGTGTAATGATAATTATCTTCTTCTTTATAACCAACATATCCGCTGATAATGGCATAACAATTTACTGCACAATATGCCACTATCTGCAGCAATGAACTCACACTATAATTATACCCTGTTGCAATTTTTTCATTACTCCACCATGACCTAATACATGGCATATTACGACAAAAAACATTGCTACTAAACGGAGCATATCTATTCCGTAATTACGTTTCACTTTCGTAATAGGTTCTTTCATTTGTCACCTCTTCTAAAAAACTTCTTGTTATTTTTCTCCAAGCTTCCGTATTATTCTTAAAATAATCCCTTTTATCGGTGACACAAACATATACATTCTAATTCTATCCTGCTCTGTTTGCAGTTTTGTATCCTTCAATTCTTTATACGCTCGCTTACACAGATTTTTATCTTTTAATTCAATCGCCAACTCCATCCTCTGCCTAGAAAATGTGGCTTTTATCATCTTTTCATATATGCTTGATTTTTGAATTTTCTTTGCATATCTCTTCAATAACATGCATATAAATATCCTGAAAACCATATGTATAATTCCACCCTTTTTTCTCCCGATTTATCCTCTTGGTGGGTCATAGATTCACTATGAATATAATACATCATCAGTGGAGAACTGATATATCCCCCCTCATTTTGGTATGCTGCTGGCAACAATAGTTGAAGATTCTGTCCATATCTGGATGGATAAATTTCTCTTGATGGAATTTTTTCCAAGAACTTCTTTGTGCGAATCATATAAGAACCTGCCCAATTATAGATTCTACCGTTCAAGATATCAAGAAATACATCTTCTGATGCCTTTATAGTCTTCTGCATAAAAAAGTCTATTTTTTTCTTGATTTGGAAATAAAAAAATATCCATTACTTCGTACCAGTGCATATGATGGGTTAGCTTTTAACCAGCTTACTTTTTTCGAAATACAATCCTTAGTCATTAGATCATCAATATCCAGTGACGTTAGATATTCACCTGACACTTCTTTTAATGCAGCATTCATCGCTGATCCTACGCCCTGATTTTCCTGTTTTATATAACAAAATCTCCACAGTTCATTGTCTAATCTCTTTTGTAATTGAAAAATAATTTCCTCTGTTTTATCTGTGGAACCATCATTCACTAAAATTAATTCTATATATTGTGCATATTCCTGCTCCAATACATTTATCAAACATCTTTCAACAAATTGCTCTCCATTATAACAAGGAATTAATAGACTTACGATATTTTCATTTAACATACTTCCAGTTACTCCATTTCTGTTTCATTGACAACAATACGCTTTTAAGTTCTTTCTTCATTTCTGTCTGATACATTTTTAAACTAAAATACAATTTTAAGAATAATATGGGATGTCCATACTCAACAAATATTTTTGACATATCATTCCATTGTATTTTTCGCAATTCTTCCATGCACATTTTTTCTGTTTTTTCATCAAACATGATCTGCTTAAACGTCCAACGTAACAATTCCAAATACTCATTAATTCTATCGAGTGCTGATTCTTCCGTTATGTCAGGCGTTGACATCGACTTTTTATATACAATATAGTTATAAAGCGGTTCATCTATAAATCCATGTTTATATTTATAATAAATCGGAAGTAACATTTGGTTGTTTTGTCCCCTTCTCGCTGGGTAAATATATCTATCCGGATTCACATCCAGAAAACTGGTTGTTCGAAGCATATGACAACCTGGACAAAATAGAGACTGTCCTTTTAACAGCCATTCAAATTGCCACTCATCTTCTTTATGTTTCAGCCAGCTTGCCATTGTTCCTACCGGCTCTGATAGATTGTCTTCCATATATTGATTTGCATCACTGCTGACACTTCCATATTCCTTATGGGTTTCTAAAAAATTTACTCTTTTTTCTACTGAAGTATCCTCAAAATAATCATCAATATCCGGCCAGCATAAATAATCCCCGGTAAAAACTTTCAATCCGGCATTAATTGCCGCTCCCAGTCCTTGATTTCTCTGATGAATATAAATGGCTTTTTATACCTTTTTCGTTGAAAATTTTTTTTCATATGATACCAAAATTTCTTCCGAATGATCTGTTGACCCATCATTTATCAAAATAAATTCTATATTAGAATATGTCTGCGACAGAATACTGTCTAACAGACGATGCATTACGTTTTCTCCATTATAACAAGGTGTAATAATACTTACCAATGGATTCTCTTTTTCCAACCTTATCACTTCCTTTTTACTATCCTTAAAATCGTGTTTTTCAAATATGCAAACTCTTTTGTTCTAAAATATGCACCTACAAATATTAAATTAGGAACTATCACAACAATCAGCATACGAAGAACAAAATTCAAAATAGTATTTTCCATTAGCCAT